>Ga0099799_10375_pt1 | contig 11932 bp, 9 predicted proteins | sample Uncmet6_SortLC_1_FD_89033 | JGI IMG/M metagenome (GOLD analysis project Ga0099799, IMG submission 89033) | Marine eukaryotic communities from CALCOFI LINE 67, Pacific Ocean - CN11_C50_N6_SortLC_1 | ecosystem: Environmental > Aquatic > Marine > Oceanic | place: Pacific Ocean: Monterey Bay...
TTAATATTATGCATACTCTAGTACGAGTCGTACACTATATACTACTCTAGTAGTAGTAGTATAGTACTACAGTATGTTGTTGTTGTGTAATCGGCCACCGGGATCACCCCTCCTCTGACAACTCACGATGATACCACCCGGATAACCGGGTGGGTACATCTCGGGCAGGTGGACGGGAAGCCCCACTATATGCATACTACTAGCTAGTAGCTACTACAGTAGTACTATCTAGTACTAGAGCTACAGTAGTAGTATGCATACTCTAGAGTAGTACGAGCTAGTTGGCGCCTCCCTACTCATACTCTCTAGAGTATGCATACTACTAGCTATGCATACGACGTATGCATAGTATGCATACTCTAGAGGAGTTCTACGAGTCGTAGACAAGGAAGAAAAAAATTATGTCGTCTCTCTTCCTCTTCCTCCCTCATTCCTCACCAACGGACAACCCAACCCCTACCCTAATCGCCAGAAAGGGTTTTCGGGAAGAGTTCTGTATGCATACTACTAGCTAGTAGCTAGTACGTGCATACTGTAAACCACAGGCAGTTACTCGTAGTATGCATACATACTACTAGCTCTAGAGTAGTATTAGTACTCTAGAGTACGCATACTAGAGGAGCTACTATGCATACTAGCTAGTAGAGTAGATCTACGACGAATGCATATTATGCACAGCATGCATACTACTACTCTCGAGAGTAAATACTACCTACGAGAGTAGTATCCATAGTATAATACGCTCGTATACAGTATACTCTAGAGTATGCATAATATGCATAGTAGCACTAGCTAGTAGTACTATTCTAGCTGGTGCAAGCACGTCCATGTCCCACTTCCCACACCGCCACGGTCCCGCACTCTTTCTCCATTCATTCACTGTCAATTGCTATCCACTTTCGAGACAGACCGGCCTGGATTTCGGTAGCGTTTTGCGCATCTCTACCGATATTCATATTATAATAGAGCAGAGTCATCATCATGATTGATCCAATGGCCGGAGTTGGTGACTCCGCACCCGTACCTGGAGCGGACGCCACGGGTGGAGATGGCAAGGATGTCTTCGACCGAGCAGCAGCAAGCCATAACTCACAAATCATGGATCGATTGCGATCGTTCATGGGGATTGTTTCGGGTTGTGTTGCGGGTGTGCTCGGTCTCACTGGATTTGCGGGTCTGGTTTGTTTCCTATTATTGCATCTGATAGTATCCGCATCCCTCTTGGTCAAAATGAAGTTTGACTTGCGTGCTTATTCGCGGCTGTCAGTGTTGGGTTTCCTCTTAGCAGACCTTCAAAAGTGCGGCATGTCGTTTGCTCTTTTCTGGACACTATTTTATGGCTTAGTCTATCTGTTTTAGAGCAACGAGCTAAGAGCCAGGCTAGCCTCCGCTGTAGTTGTCGGGGTTGCGATAGTAGCATTAGCACTGAGGTTTAATAAAGGGACCATTCAATAATGAAGTGATTAAGTGCTCTTAGATGTGGATTAGAAAAAAATAGCTGCTCTTCCTATTAATTACATGGATTGCCAGCGAAGACCTCTCTCTTCCCACGGATGATCTTGGCCCCATAATCCAATCTATCTCGGCGCACCAAAAGCCTCTGGCATACGCTCCACCGTGTACTTGTGATTGGTAATATACATGCACGGAACGCCGGGGATCTTTCTTATACGCCCCCGCAATTCATTGTCGCACGTAGCCACGATAAAGCATCGCCACTGCTTCGCCATATTGGTGATACAGTCATCTGCGTAGCAGCCTTTGCACTGGCACGGTATGCGCTGAAAACGCGGATCCTTCGCCAAACGAAGGGCGATGGTGTACTTTGATCCGAGCTTCTCGAGTTCACCCATGACACAGTCAGTAATGCATGGAATGCACTTGGCGAGTAGGCAATCCATCATTGCCCGGATCATGTCCATCTTGTTTCTAATGGAAAAGTTAATAAAATTTGTATCGACAAGGATGTGGTAGGGTGGGCCCAGCTGGGCGTTGTACTGGAAAAACAGTGCAGACATCCCCTGCTCCACATGCCGAGGCTTTTCCTTCTTCGCCTTTTCCTCCTCCTTTTTCTTGGCGCGTTTGGCAACCGACTTCACGCGGGTATCCTTTGGGCTTATTATTCTCTTAGCAACCGCGAATTTGCGGGTCTTCTTGGCCTTACCCATTTTTCCGAATGCGAGCCCTCAAGTACGAGCGACCGTGAGAGTAGATATCGAGAGGAGATATATGCGGAGACGTCGTCGCCTCAAGTCGATGGCAAAATTTAAGAGATGCGGTGATGCTCCAGGTACTTGATTGCCTTTCCGATGTTCTGGATAGCTGTCAAGTTGCGGTGAGACGTGCGGGAAAGCAAGAAATAATTGCGTCCGTCGTTATTGGAGTGTGTTGCGTGACGTCCGACCGTCTAACGTGCGATGAGCGAACAGCTGGGTGGTGATGACAACAACATCTACGAGCTACTACTATAGTAGAGTACGGAGATACTCTCGTTGCCTACTAGGAGTACGCATACCAATGAACTACTCGTAAGACTCTACTACTACTAGCTAGTAGCTAGTAGCTAGTACTCTAGCTAGTAGTATACACTTAGTATCTACTAGCTAGTATGCAGACTGAGTACCACCCACTAGTATGCATATTATGCATACTGTAGTACTCATATTCTATGCATAGTACGCATACTCTAGAGTAGTAGTACTAATAGTATGCATACGTACGGGCACTACTCCCTAGCTAGTATCCATACTACTAGCTAGTAGTAGGAGGAGGAGTACTTAGATACACGTGGTGTAGCTTGAGTACGAGAGGCTCGTAGCTCGTGAATGCATACTCAGTACTTACTGTACTAAGAGCTCGTACTGTATGCATCTTATGCATACCGTCGTGGTCATGTCGCTGGAGCAGTAAATAACTGTACTACTCTCGTAGAGTAGTATGAGAACAGACTGTCTCAATCTCTTTCACTCATTCATTTTTGCAGCTTCAGAGAAATGGAGATAGATTCCATCGAAACTATCCGAGCTCTGGATCCGAAGGGACTCCTTCGCACCTTCACCTCCAAGAATACACGCCCGTCGGCGAGGCAGCACGTCGCCGCGCGCCCAACAAGTGTGGTCCACTCCGTTCTGCCTCGCAACACGTATGGCTCATCCCTTGTCCGGTTTGGTGACACGAAGGTGCTTGGTGCCGTGACCCTATCGGTTGGCGTACCAGGACCAGCCACCCCTGATGAGGGAGATGTTGTGGTGGCCGTCACAGTTGGTCCCATCTGTGGCCGGGGATATAATCTATCTGGACGGATCATCGAAGGAGAAGGAGGGGCCCATGCGGATGTTGGCGAAGGTGGCAAGGTCGCTGCCAGTCGAGCCGATCCTTCCTCTGTCGAATCCCACCTTCAGCGGGTTCTCCGGACCTCCGGCCTAATCGACTTAAAGTCTCTGGGTCTTGTGAGTGCCAAGGCTGCATGGAGACTGAGTGTGAATTGTGTTGTGTTAAATGATGGCGGCAATCTCTTCGATGCGGGGCTAGTGGGTTGCATATCAGCTCTGACTGATACAAGATTGCCAAGGACGAGGGTAGATGACGCAGCCAATACAGACGAAGGGATGATCCGAGTAGTATCAGGCGATGACCCAAATGTATGTGGTAGCGGCGGGGTAAAATTGAAGCTTAATATGAAGCACCTACCAATCCCTCTCACAATCGGTATTTTTGAAGATGCGCTCCTTGTCGATCCCGATGACGAGGAGGAGAGAGTGTTGGATGGAACTTTGACTTTAATTGTCAACAGCTTTGGGGGAATCGTGTCAATGGACAAACGTGGAAAGACAAACATGTCTGCAGAGAAGCTAGCTGCGTGTGTGCATATGGCTCGCGGAAGAGCAAAGGAACTGGAAGGAGTCATAAAGATGTCGTGAAAGAAATAATGAAAGTCAGTGTAACGCCTTGTACGATTTCGTAAATGTACAACGCGTAAGATTCTACTAGCTAGTAGCTAGTAGCTAGTATGAGCTCGTAGAGTCTACTATGTGCATAGAAGTATTCATACGAGCTGGTACAGTGTACGCGAGTAGTATGCATAATAAGTACCGTATGCATACAGCTGTATGTGGGACTCGGTATGTTGAGATCAACTCAACCTCTCGAATTCGATTAACAAACGAGTACGTCCGCTCCAGGCAACGTTGTTACCGTTTCGTGACCTACGTACTCTTAACTATTACCTTGTTGTGTATAATTATTTAGTTATAGTATCTCTTCGTATTATTAACTAGGGTATGTATATATGTGTACTTTTAACTAGTTCGATAACTAGCCTCGTAGCTTTTTGCTACACTGTTGTCTGTATTCTGTGCATAGTTGCTATCGCACCAACAGAGTTGGCCCCACCCCGTCCTCGCCCTCCCTGGGGCTTCAAAGATCGAAAAATGCGATTGGATGCATTGACGAATCATCCCTTCGCCGTTGGTCTTGCAATCCGGCTAGTCGTCGCGGTCGCCCTTCCCTTACTATTGGACGATGGCCTCCTTCTCAAGGGGGTGCGCTATACAGACATCGACTATGACGTTTTCACCGATGCAGCAAATCATGTCGCCGCCGGTCGCAGTCCATATGACCGGCATACGTATCGTTATACTCCCTTCTTAGCAGCGTTGCTGGCGCAACCGGGCAAGTGGTCAGAACATGCGCCACTCGTATCGCAGCTTGGTCCATTGATTTGGTGGCTTGATACAAAGTACTTTGGACGGATCCTGTTTTGTATAGCGGATGCACTTTGTGGGCTCATCATTGTATCACTACGAAGGGAAAGAAGGAAGAAGAGATCTTCCGACGTTGGGTCGAAGAATACGATTACAGATACCCCCACGACGAATGTCCTCAAGATATGCCAGAGTCCATATTTCATAGATTGTATTTGGTGGATGTACAACCCCCTTGCCATCAATATTTGCACGAGAGGTTCGGCCGAAAGTCTGGTCGTTATTCTACCTGTACTTCTCACTGTATCGATATTAACGAGTGGAAAGTACCGCTTTGGCCGGTTTGGCGTTTCAGGTCAATCCATTTGCGCCGGTATCATCCATGGCGTATCCATCCACTCCAAGCTGTATCCTATCATTTACACAATCTCATTCATGGCAAATCTTAGTTTACAAGCTCAGGAAGCTAAAAAATCTAGAGCACAAGCATTTTCAGCGCTTAATTTGGCTCATGGTGTCAAACGTGCTTGCTGGGATGAAGTGTTGCTGCCCAAGAAGTGCGGAAGCAGTTCTTTTCCCTGGACAGAGCCGACGCGCCTATTTGTTTTAGTTCGGCTGTGGATCAGTCGAATTTTTTTCACAACTTCCTCAATATTGTTTCTCGTTACTTCTCTCGGGACATTTGCATTCCTGACCTGCCTTGCGGTCGCGCAGTATGGCCAAGACGCCTTCGACGAAGGCTTCCTGTATCATTTTTCACGGGTGGACCATCGGCACAACTATTCAATGCATTGGTATTGGATTTATCTTGCCCAGGGCAGGATTGCAGCGGCCTCTTCTTCCACTTCGACGATGGCCATCATGGGGCGCATGTTGCTGCTTCCTCAAGCCATTCTATTGCTATATGCCAGCTTGGGAATTGCTCCCTACGATCTTCCGCTAGCCCTCTTTGTACAAAGTTTTCTTTTCGTGGCGCAAAACAAAGTAATTACAGCGCAATACTTCACGTGGTACTTGTGTTTGCTGCCACTGTGTTCGGGTGGTGTTCAGTGGAACTCTCGGGGCGTCAAACATTCACTGGGTTACGTCGGTGCGTCTGTGGTCATGTGGCTTGGATCGGCATATTGCCTCGAAATGCAGGGCTTTAATGTTCACCTTGTTGTTTGGCTGGCATCATTGAATTTCTATCTTGCGAACATTATTTTATTGGGGCGAATTCTGAATAGCTATGGAGATCGGGGTCATCGAGCAAAGATAGAATAGCCATTTCATTACAACAAGGATACTCATCGAAATCGACCGTTTCCTTGCGATCCTTTGCAACCCTCTACACGATTACACTGATTGGATGATCACGTCAGACATCAGAGAGTAGCACGTTGCTGCTCCCACGCCTTCTTCGAAAAGCGTCGGACGCATTGTTCCCGTTATACGATTGCATTGGATTGAAAATCAAAATCTCTTCGGTTTAAAAGCGAGCAAGCCAAGTTTTGCAAGACCTGGACTCTAGCTAGCTTTGCGGCATCAGACATAGCGACATAGCCCGCCGTTGCTCCCGCGTCAAGATGTACCCCGCATTCAAGACTATGGTACTCGTGCAGGCTAATATGTCATAATTATGCTACCAATACTCAAATAACATTATATATTATATACTCTACCTTTAAAATAATACGAGCTCGTACATACATAAAGTCTAGAGGAAATTTTGTTGCAAGTTGTAAATAAATAATGTGAAACATTCTTCAAAGCGAGCAAGCCAAGTTTCCAAGATACAACCCCATCGCCTAGCTGTCATAATATTTGTTAGCTGTTTTCACCCAATAGGTTATTTCACCGCACAGGCCTTGACTAAAATACTTTCGTAGCTTAAGAAATATATTAATGAAAAGCGAGCAAGCCAACTTTCCAAGATCGATATCGTTTTCACGATTGTCCCATATTTTTCCTGCTCGCCACTTTTTTGTCTTGTTGGGGGTGGTTTCAAAGTATTTACTTTGCACTGCCTGTAAAAATACACCTGACCTTTCTCTTGAGCTGTCCACAATATTTCCACACTTCTGTTTTTCAACGACAGATAGAGAGAGTGAGTTAAATGCATTTGGCATTCCCCCCTTCGAACGCTGGCACATCCAAGCCTCCAATTGTAGTAGTTTGCGCCGCGAGATATCGATGCATGTCCTTGAAACAATAAGTACGACGGATTCCAATCGGGCAGGAAGTTGAACATATGAATTATCTCAAAATGATTCAACGGTTTTTCCAAAGTACATCAGTTGTTTAGAGTCTCTCATGTCTCACGCATAAGTTCCACCATCTGTCCCTCCGATTCTCTACTAATATCATCCAGAATACAGCCACTATGACTGTCCTTTCCAAGAAGCCCCTCGATGTCTTCAAGTACACCTACGCGACGTGCTTGCTGATCTTCTCCGTCGTCATTGTGATGGCATTGGTCTTCACCCGCCAGACATCGCTTTCCCAGGACTCCCACCCCGCTGTCGCCTTCATCGTATGCTGGATCACGCTGCTATGGCTGGGCATGATTGAGGGCGGTCAGTGCTCTCTCGTCGGCCTCCCCCCCGTCAACCCCGACCTCTACAAGGAGTCCCACCCACTTACCCACAAGATCTGCATCTGGGGCCACAAGGGAGACAACCTCGACCGCTACCTCATGGGCCGCCAGTTCCTAGTCGTTCTGGTCGTCTTCCTCATCAACCTGTCCTGCGCCCCTCTTGGTGGCGCCACAGTGTTCGGCTTCCCCGACGTCGTCATCACCATCTTCCTCAACACCGGCATTGCCATGATTCTCTTCACGACCCAGATCGGTCAGCTCGCCGCACAGTGCAATGCCTCCCACATGATGCTTGACTACATCAATAACTACTTCATGCTTTTCACCATGTACGTGTGCATGGCCATCGAGTTCTCCGGTCTTCTCCATGCCTCCTACCTGGTCCAGCTTGCTGTCGCCAAGCTGGCGGGTAAGCCCATTGTCTCGAACGAGCCCCCCCGCACGGGCCTCCAGAGCCTCTTCTTCTGGACCAGGTGCCTCGTGTCCCTCGCGATCCTCTCCTACGCCTTCGCCATCACCCTCACCGCCCTCTTCCAGGGCAAGACAACGGTGTGGAACGGTGTCCCCCCCGGAGTCGCCGTCGTCGTCTTCTTCATCCTCATGTCCCTCATCGGTCTCCTCGAGGGCATGCAGATTGCCTTCTTCGCTGTCACCAAAATGACCAAGGACCAGCAGGGAGACTCGAAGTGCGCCAAGATGACCTGCGAGGTCCTCTTCCGCGATGGAGGCCGCAACCTGCCCGGCTTCATGATCGGTCGCCAGATCTGCGTCGTTTCATCCATGTTCTTCGTCGCACGTGTCTGCACCCTCAACGTCGAGGTCGGCACCGGAGAGAACGTCCTCGGCGTCTCTGACGGTTTCCAGAACTTCCTCAACACTGGCCTCATGGCTGCCCTCATTACCACCATTGCCGCCTCGGTCGTCTGGCAGCTCGTCGCTTCGGCGTTCCCCATCGCCTTCCTGTCCAACCCATTCGTGTACTTCATGCTCCGCTTCTGCCTGGCCCTCGAGGCCACCGGCATCTGTTCCGGCGCCTGGGTCCTTGGATGGCTCACCGAGAAGGCCTTCGGATGGCAGACTGACGAGGTATACATCGGCACCCCCGAGGAACGCGCCGAGAAGGAGAAGCAGGACAAGGACGAGAACTACAATGTTGGCGCCGGCCACCCCCGCATCCCTGTCCAGAAGGCAGGCTCCGAGGAGTACGATCTTGACAACGTCGAGTCGTAAGAGGGTAGCACGGGAAGCGGGTGGAGTGTTGACTTTGTCCCCTCGAATCTATGATGATGATTTGATGGTGCCGGTCTTCCTTCTTTCTCGCCGACCGACCTCCTCTCATCCTCCTGACTCCCGACAAAGCAGACTGGACTCGACTCACGTTTCGCTCGATACCTGTGGGGGTTAGGGGCATTTCTTGTATGTATTTGGTCCTTACCGAGCTACGTAGCAAGGTACGGAGAAGTGTTATTGATTTCAAAAAGAGGTATGAAGCTTCATGAATCTGAAGGATGAACAAAGAAAGAAGTCCAATGCTGCCCGCCCGCACAAAGGTAATTCTTACTTTCATTTGACATTTTCCTGTATGTTGATGCGATACCCTTCTTCAGGTGCATAGCTTCCTGCAGTTGCGGTTATTTCCGTAGTTAGATTTATTTGTTTGGCGCTTGATATATTTGGTTCTCATGTGCGACGAGAGATACCAATGATACACATGGCTACGAGCGAACCCGTGCAAGTATATTATGTATAATACACACGTGTACGCTCGTTGTATGTAGTTTGCACGCCAGACCGACTTCCTCCTACAGATCCAGCATTGAAGATACTCTTAATATTTAGGCTTCCTAATGATAAGACAACCTCACAATTTTACCCAATTTTATGTTTTGCCACCAGTAGAGAAGCAAGTCGCATCATAATGGGTACTGGCGGAGCCAAGCTAAAGGAAGGGAGCGACAGCCCCCTTACCATCTTCAAGTATGTGTACGCGACATGCTTGCTCATCTTCTCGGTCTACGTCGTGATGAACCTAATATTCACTCGCTCCACCAAGGTAGCCGCCGATGCGCACCCCGCCGTCGCCTTCGTAGTCTTGTGGGGCGGTCTCCTCTGGCTCTGTATGGTTGAGGGAGGACAGGGAGCCCTTGTTGGGCTTCCCCCCGTCGACCGTGAGCTCTACAAGGAAACACACAAGATCTCCCACAAGTGCACCTCCCTCGCACACAAGGGCGACAACCTCGACCGCTACCTCATGGGCCGTCAGTTCCTCGTCATCTTCATCGTCTTTGCCGTTGAGCTCTGCGGTGCCCCCATCCACGGCATTCAGCTCGCGTGGCTCCCCGGGTGGGCCAACACCCTCTTCCTTGGAACTGGCCTTGCCATGATTCTTTTTACGGTCCAGCTTGGCAAGGTCCCCTCCCAGGTCGTCGCCTCCCACTGCATGCTTGACTACATCAACAACTACTTCGCCCTGTGGACCCTTTACGTGTGCATGGCCCTCGAGTTCTCTGGCATCCTCCATTCCTCCTACTTCTTCCAGATCGTTGTCGCCAAGATCGCGCGTAAGCCCATCATCTCGGCGGAGCCCCCCCGAAACCTCCAGCAGAACCTCTTCTTCTGGGCCCGCGTCCTCTTCTCATTCTCGGATATTCCTTGGCCGTCACACTCGAGGCACTCTTCCAGGGCAAGACCACCATGTGGGAGGGCGTCAACGGTGCCTCCGCCGTCGTCCTCTTCTTCGTCTTCATGTCCATCGTCGGCTTCCTCGAGGGCATGCAGATTGCCTTCTTCGCTGTCACCAAAATGACCAAGGACCAGCAGGGAGACTCGAAGTGCGCCAAGATGACCTGTGACCTCCTCTTCAAGGGCAAGGGCCGCAACCTGCCCGGCTTCATGATCGGTCGTCAGCTCTGTGTCACCCTCTGCTTCTTCATCATTGCCCGCGTCACCACTCTCGACGTTAGCATTGGCGTCGACCAGAACATCTTCGACGTCTCCGATGGCATTCAGGAGTTTTTCAACACCGGTCTCCTCGGCGCCCTCATCACTACGATCCTGGGATCCATCGCCTGGCAGCTCGTTGCTTCGGCCTTCCCCATCGGATTCCTGTCCATCCCCCTCACCTATGCCCTTCTCGTCTTCTGCCTCGCCCTCGAGGCCACCGGCATCGTCTCCGGCGCCTGGGTCGTGGCCAAGATCAACAGGAAGCTCCGCGGCATTAAGCGCGACGAGGAGTACATTGGTACTCCTGAGGAACGCGCCGCCAAGGAGAAGGGTGACAAGGACGAAGAGCTCGCCGTTGGCGCCGGTCACCCCCGCATCCCCATCAAGCAGGCTGGATCCCAGGAGTATGACCTCAAGAACGTCGACCCCCAGGAAAATTCCTAAGCCTTTCTTACTACCCCTAGCTACAAGCTACGAGTACATCACATGAGATTTATGTCATAACGTACATACTACTAGTAGTACCCACCGTTACTAACACATAAGTTACTTTTTACAGCCTGTACTTATGTATGTTATTTCTCACAATACTTTTAGTAGATCTGCTCCTCGACTCGGACTCCTCGACTGGACAACATTCATTCTCGCTGCTCGTCGACGCCGTCGACGAGTGACCCCGAAAGACACGCTCCTCCTCTTACCGAGCACATTACCTGCAAAATCGCCCCCTTCTGGAGCACTGACTGACTTTTTGGTTCTTGCAGCATGTCTTCCAGGGCACTTCGGAGGCTCCGGGAGGAGCAGGAGCTCTCGCAGCAGCCCACCGTCTTGGAGGAGGGTTCGGAGGACGAGTCCTCCGACGATGATGACGTCGGCGCCGGACGTGGCAGCGCCGCCAGAGGCGGTGGCTTCTCCGCGATGATGATGATGGACTCCGAATCGGAGTCTGATTCCGACTGTTCGGAATCCGATCCCGAACGGTTGGAATTAGACTCCGAGTTGGAGTCGCAGGACAGCTGCGGTGGCGGCGACCGCGTCGGCGACGGCGACGATCTGGAAACCGAGCGCCGGTCCAGCGGCCTTCAGCAAGGCGGTAAGGACGATGCGGACGGGGACGGTAACGGGGGCGACAATGAGGAGGATATTGACGCCATTCTCTCAGAATTTCAGTTCGTGGCCATGTGTGATGGACCGGCAAGAAGCTTGGCCCGCGATGCCCCGGCCGCCTCCTCCGGCACGGCGGTCCTACTCTCCGGCATCGACCCCCGCGATCTGGACCTCGATCGATCCATGGGTTCCATGCTTGGCGGAGGTGGTGGAGGGGCGGGCGTAGGGCGAGGGGGCAACCTCGGCCTTGACGATGCGCAGGACCAGCAGCGGGCCCAGCTCGTGCGCAACCACCCCGCTATAAGGGGGCGCAACCAGAGGGGTATGCGGCCCGGCATCGGCAGGGGCGCGACCCATTTGCGCAAGTTCGTGTTTGTTGGTAGGCCTGCCGAGGCTTGGGGCAGACCTCCCAGCCACATCGGCGGCGGCCTCGGAATAGATATCCTGGCGAAGAGCCGCCCAGCCGATTCCGCCACCATTCCCTGGCCCTACTCGACGCTCGGCGGCGATGGTGGCACCGACGTCAACCCATACCGCGACGCCAGGTGGCACTCCTTTCTCTGGTCGGACTCTTATGCCGCCCAGTGCGCAGATTACGAGATGG
>Ga0099799_10376_pt1 | contig 11913 bp, 8 predicted proteins | sample Uncmet6_SortLC_1_FD_89033 | JGI IMG/M metagenome (GOLD analysis project Ga0099799, IMG submission 89033) | Marine eukaryotic communities from CALCOFI LINE 67, Pacific Ocean - CN11_C50_N6_SortLC_1 | ecosystem: Environmental > Aquatic > Marine > Oceanic | place: Pacific Ocean: Monterey Bay...
ACGGGGGCGTCGCCCGAGATCGAAGTCGGCGCCGCGCAGACCCTGCCTGCCGAGGTCCGCCGCAAGCTCAAGTTCGGCGCGCGCCGCCTCTCGGAGGATGCCGAGGTCCGCCGCAAGCTCAAGTTCGGCGCGCGCCGCCTCTCGGAGGACAACTAGGCGCGCACGCGCGGCTTCGAGGTGACGCTCCCCCTCCCCTTCGCCACTCACGGTCCACCTTCGCGGTGAGACCCGACGTGACTTCTTCCCTCCGCGCGTTTCCTCCACTCTAAGCATCTACATACGACTCGCGCCGATGGCGTGAGGGGCCGCGACGTGTCTGGGGGTACGTCTCGTCGGCTTGCATTCCCCACATTACTTTCGTCGGTCGGACGCACGGCGCGCGCGAGCGGCCAAAACACCGCAAGAACGCACTGGATTTTGTTGAGCGCAACCAAACGGGGTCGGAGCCGCCTCGAAGACTCCATTCGAATTCGCGGCGAAACCCGAGCCTATGACGCGTGAAAAATCACCACTCATTGCACGTTCGTTCGTCGGCTGTGGCAACCGCCAGCACCTGAGCACTGAGAAACGCCCGCAGCCCTCTTAGCATTTGCACTTGCGCACCTCAAACCGCAAGCGCGACCGCCCAGGAGCGCATCAAACACCGGCCGCTCTCTTGAACCCTGAGAGCACGCCGCCGTTGCGACGCAAGGATGATGCGCCGCGCCCACCGCCTCACGCAGCGCATGAGCAGCACCATCGCCCCGACGGCGGGCCAGGGCGTGAACCCGGCCCCGACGCACATGCTCCCGCCCGTCTCCCTCTTAGTCGAGCAGCCGGACGTCGGCGCCTTCAACCCGCCGAAACGATTGCTCATGGGCCCCGGCCCGGGCAACGCCCATCCCCGCGTCCACGCGGCCATGGCCTTACCCCAAATTGGCCACATGGACGGCGCGTTCCTCCAGATGGCGGAAGAAATTAAAGAGATGTTGAGGTACGCCTGGCAGACGAAGAACCCGTTCACCGTGCCGTGTTCCGGGACTGGTAGTGCGGCCTGGGAGGCTTTGTGTGCCAATCTCACTTCTCCGGGAGACAAGCATTTGGTGCTGGTCAACGGCTACTTCGGGCTGCGCCACTGCGACATGGCTTCTAGGTATGGTGCCGAGATCATCAAGCTCGAAAAGCCCTGGGGCGAGGTCTTCACGCCCGAGGAAGTTGATGCTGCTTGTAGTGAACATAAGCCGGACATGATCTGGGTCGCGCACGCGGAGACGTCGACGGGCGCCTGCCAGCCCATGGACTCGTTGGGGGAGATCGCGCGCAACCATGATTGTTTGTTAGCGGCGGACACGGTCACGAGTATCGGCGGCCTGCCCGTGCGGCTCGACGAGTGGGGCGTCGACGTCAGTGCATAAATCAAATTGTCGCGGCGCCGTCGTGCTCAATCGTCACGTCTACCTCCACGCCATCGATGCGAAACCCGACTCACTGGTTGATTTGTGCGCAGGTGGATGCCGCGTACGCCGGCGGCCAGAAGGCCCTGTCCTGCCCCCCCGGCATCGCTCCCTTAACTTTTGGGGATCGCGCCTTGACCAAGATGGACAAGCGTACCGCAAATGGCGAGCAGGTCAAGAACTGGTATTTGGACATGAACATGATCAAGCAGTATTTAGTTGTGAACGACTTTGGGGTTCCCAGGGTGTACCACCACACGGCGCCGATCAGCATGGCCTACGCGCTGCGGGAGGCTTTAGGTATATTAACAGAGGAAGGCCTCGAAGCGTCCTGGTCCCGCCACCGCGACGCGGCGGAGTTCTTCTGGAACGAGCTCGAGAAGATCGGGCTCGAGTGCCACGTCGACTGGGAACATAGATTGCCGACGCTGACGACGGTCAAAATTCCGGAGGGCATCGACGGCGGCAAGGTCGTCACCTACCTCAGAGAGAACTACAGCATCGAGATCGCCGGCGGCCTCGGGGCGCTCGCGGGCAAGGTCTGGCGCATCGGTTTGATGGGCTACAACGCGCGCCGCGAGAACGCGGCGCTGGTCTGTGCCGCGTTGCGCGACGCGCTCGACGCCCAGGGCTACTACCGCGCGCCGGGCCTGCTCTACCCGTCGCGCCAGCACTCGCGGTCGTCGTTCCACGGCGTCGCCTGATTTCCCCCTGCTACCCGGGGTGATCCTGTCCATATACTAACTATAATCGTTACTCATCCTAACATATCCCTTATGGGTTCGAAAATGTACTCGGGATCAGAGGATACTGTCCAGCCGAGTGCTACGAAGAACGCCACCTCACCTGATAGGATCTCTGATACTTGTAGTAGGTCCGATAGAGGCCCGAAGCCATCGAGCCAGGAATCGAGCACAAGCGCGACGAACGCGACGCCGCCGAGGAAAAGGTTGCCCGAGGCCGCGACGGTAGCGCGACGGCCGACCGCTAGCCATTTGACGTACGTCTCGACGGAATGGATGCCGACAAGGTAGACGGCGAGATGTTGCGCCACGACCGGCGTGCTCGAAAATTGTAGGCAAACAACGCCGGCAAAGAAGACCCAGAGACCACAGATCCGCCATATCATCGCGTCGAACGGAGTCTTGTTCTCGACGGCTTGCCGTCCCTCGGCCCACCGGACAATGTCGGTATGTCTGAAAACGAAAGGACTCCAGAAGATCATTGCCGCGCCGTTGGCAAGGAGTGCGAGCTGTACCAAATTGACAAATTGTGCCGGCGCTGGAGGGGGGACAAGGACGACCATCACACTAGATATACAGATCAACTGGACAACAAGTTATACGTGTATCAAGCTTGATTGCAAAAGACCTGACGACGCGTCCCTCACGCTCTATCTGCTGCCAGAGCGCGGCGGCCATATTTGCGTGAAAAACCCGTGCCGATCGGCTCGCATAGCTCGCACCCTTCCTAGAGGCCGTTGCCTCATGTCAGAAGCACCCGAATATCAAGTTACCACAAGCAAGCGAAGGGGAGGAGAACTTCTGACAAACTAAAGGAGCTCGCCCAACACCCGCTCCGCATCCGCGACAAGCCACTCCGCGACGGCTTCGCCATCGCCGCGGGCCGGCGCGACCGCCGCTGCTTGCCCCGCCCACCGGCTGCCATGGAACGCCTCGGGGTCTGCCGCGCTTAGTGGCTTGACGGCGCTGCTCGCCCATGGAAATTCGGGCACTGCCGGAGAGATCGGGCCCAGCTCGCGCACGAGGCGGTTCGCGAAGCCGCGCGCAGGGCGTCCGCTGTAGACATTGGTAACCAACGTGGCATCGTCGCGGCTCGATTCCAAAGCGGCGCGGTGGCCGTCGTTGATCAATGAGTCTTCCGCTCTCAGGAACGCGGTACCCACGGACACGCCGCTCGCGCCAAGCGCGAGCGCCGCGACGACGCCGCGACCGTCTGCAATGGCCCCCGCGGCGATCACGGGCACGCTCACGGCGTCGACGACCTGTGGAATTAAGGCCATCGTACCTATTAGCGGCGGCTTCATGTAACAGTCATCGCCGAGGAACGAGCCCCGGTGGCCGCCCGCCTCGGCGCCCTGGGCGATGATAACATCGACTCCACACTCGGAGAGCGCCGTCGCCTCGGCGACGGTCGTGGCGGTACACCACACACTCGCGCCGGTGGCGCGGACGCGGTCGAGCAAAGCGTCCTCGGGCAATCCAAAATGAAAGCTCACGATGTCCGGTCGGACGGCCTCGACGGCCGCGCAGGCGTCTGCGTCGAACGAAGCGCGGCCGTTCGTCGCCACGAGGTCGGCGTTCGACGGCGGCGTCGCGCCGGTCTCCTTGTAGTAGGGTGCCAGTTCCTTCATCCAGCGTTCTTGCCGCGCCGCCGTCGGTGCAACGGCATCGTGCGTCGTGAAGAAATTCAGGTGCAGCGGCGCGCCAGGCGCGTTCTCGCGAAACCGCTCGACCGCCGGTGCTATCGCGTCGGCGGCGAGCGTGGCGCACGGAATGCTACCAAGAACGCCGGCACGGGCCGCGCCCGCCGCGACGCGCCAGTCGACCGCGTCGGCCATGGGCGCCTGAACGATCGGCGCGCGGACGCCGTAGCGCGCGCACAGGGCCCGCGCGAGTGCTGGCCAGACCATTTTGCTGCTATGGCAGCCTACAAGCTCGTGCAGGCTGATCAAAATCGCTTTTTACGGCAGCCAACGCGTGCACTTCCGCCACTTAGCGCGCGTCCACCTCTTGAAGCACCACCAACTGGCGTTCATTTTGATTCATCACACCTGTAACTGCATAACCGGCTGAAAATGCGAGCTCTGAAGCTAGCTCTCTGAACACTCTAGGTCGCCCGTCGGAAAGCTCCCAGAGGAAGTCATAGAGGATCGAGAGGGGTATACGCACGAACCTACGACGCTTGGGTCGGGCCCGGACGGCGGCCGAGAGCCGCGCTGACGAGACGGAGACGCCATCGACGCCACAACTGCCCCCGAGACTCCGAGGTTTCCAAGGAACCGGGCTCGCGGAGACGCCACCGCCGCAACAGAAGACCCAAGATTTTTCACTAGTTTATGCACGGGGGACGGACCTACATGCCCTTCGCCGCCATGACCGCGTCGAGCCCGACCTCGAAGTTGCGGATCGTCTTGTCGACGTGCATGAGCTTGTCCAGGCCAAAGAGGCCGATGCGGAAGCTGTTGTAGTGGTCCGGCTCGCCGAGCACGAGCGGCACGCCGGCCGCGATCTGGAACTGCGCATTCTTGAAGTGTCCGGCGTACGTCGGATCATTGTTCGCGTAGACGACCGCGACCCCAGGCGCCTCCCAACCCTCGGCGGCGACGGACGTGTAGCCCTTGTCCTTGAGCACCTTGCGGACGCCCATACCCAGATCCCAGGTCGCCTTCTCGGCCTCCTTCAGCCCGAACTTCTCGGTCTCGTGGACGACGTCTCTGAAGATTTTGATGGCGTCCGTCGGCATCGTCGCGTGGTACATGTGGCCGCCGTCGCGGTAGGCGCCCATGACCGTCTTCCATTTGTGGAGGTCGACGGTGAAGGACGTCGACGGCGCGTGCGACGCCTTCTCCGCGGCCTCGTCGCTCATCATACCTGTATGGACATCAACCAGTGAGTCGGATATCGAAGCGCCGCGAAATTTGATTTATGCACTGCCATCATGCAGACGCCAACGGCCGCCGGGCCGGACCAGCCCTTCTGGGGCGCCGTGATGTAGGCCCCGATGTTCGCGTAGTCCATGTCGATCCAGGCCGTGCCCGAGGCGACGCCGTCGAGGCAGAACGTCGCGCCCACCTCCTTGCAGGCATCACCGATCTGCTTGCAGTAGTCCTTGTTCAAAATAATACCGGCAGAAGTCTCGACGTGCGGCGCGCAGACCATGGAGGGCTTCACGTCGCGGATCTTGGCCACGACCTCCTCGATGGGCGGGGGCTGGACCCCCCGGTCCTCTTCATCACTCCAGCCGTTCACCGGCCGCGCCTTCATCACGTGCACCTGGTCGTCGCTCTTGCCCATGCACTCGAAGAGCTGGGACCAGCGGTAGGAGAAGTAGCCGTTGCGGACGACGACGACGTCGCCCTCGTGGCCGAAGGCGCGGGCCGCCGCCTCCATGGCGTACGTGCCCGACCCAGGTAACATTACCGCGTGCTGCGTGTTGTAGGCGTTCGTGAGCGACGTGTGGAGGTCGTTCATGATCTGTGTGGAAATCAACCAGTGAATTGGGTGCCCGAAATTTGATTTCCACACCGTTCATCACCTCCTGGAACGGCGCGGACATGTGGTTCATGGCGCGGTCCGTGTAGACCACGGAGTACTCCATGAGGCCGCCGTTCTCGTCGATCTTCTGCTGGGGGACCTGCGTTTTCGCGGACGGGTGAGCGGCAGAGCTATTCTGGCGTCGCGGCGGCGGCGTGGCGGCTGTTCGGGCGTCGCGGCGGCGGCGTCGGACAGCGCCGAGCTGTTCTGGCGTCGCGGCGGCGGCGTGGCGGGTGGTTTTGAAATATCCGGCCGGTTCCGTCTCGGCGCACACGCGAATTCGACACTGGTGCATGCGACGTGGGGCTCGTATACGGGCTGGGGCGCCGCGCTGAGCATGCGCTGCTGGCGGGCGACATTGCGCAAAGCGGGACGCGCACGGCTGAGCAGCATGGTTTTATATTTCTTTTGGCTGAGACGTGCGACGTGCGTGGCCGGAGCTAAGCTGCTGTCTTCAGTGCACGTACGCTTCTGAGCGATGCGGGACCAAAGTGTAGAGACGTCTGCGCGTCTCGAGTGCGCGTTTTAGCTGCTAGGTCAGCGGCTATCAAGAGTTCCCTCTGTGCTCGGCCACGGTGGACGTCGAGACCTCATTCGGCCGCCGCATCGGCCGCCGACAGAGGCCTGCGTGCGACTCTTAGAACAGTGGAGGCAGTGCCTCAGGTGTACGGAAGGCAAGCGGCGGCTTCAAAACTCGAAACTCAGGCGCGACGCGCCGACGCCGGCACCAGCCATGAATCGGCGCCTCCGCCCACTAGCCCTAGCACCGTAACAGAGCGCCGCCTTCACGCCGTCGAGGCGGCGCAACCAAAACACGAGTCATCTCTTACAGCAAGGGTTCCCTCTGTGCTCGGCCACGGTGGACGTCGAGACCTCATTCGGCCGCCGCATCGGCCGCCGACAAAGGCCAGCGTGCGACTCGTAGAACAGTGGAGGCAGTGCCTCACGTGTACGGAAGGCAAGCGGCGGGTTCGAAACTCGAAACTCAGGCGCGACGCGCCGACACCAGCCATGACTCGGCGCCGCGCTGTGTCTCCCCCCTCGGAATTCCGCCCACAAGCCCTAGCACCGTAACAGAACGGAAAACCAAAACACGAGTCATCTCTTACAGCAAGGGAAAGGAACCTAACCGTAGACGAAGAGGCAGAGCGACGCCGCCATGACCGCCATGCCCGCCACGATCGACTTCGTCACGACCCTATCGCGAGGATCGTATCTATGCGCCGTCGGGATCAGTTCGTTGAGGCAGATCATGATCATCATTCCCGCGACCAGGCCAAACACAATCCCATAGAGCAAATTGTCGAAGTGGTCCTTCAGTAACGCCCAGCCCAACAAAGCTCCGACGATCTCCGACACGCCGGACAGTAAAGCCCACCTAAAAGCCTTCCAGCGGTCACCAGTGGCAAAATAAATAGGTATGGACACACATAAGCCCTCGGGGATGTTGTGGATCGCGATGGCTATCGCTAGGGACGCGCCCACCGCCGGATCATCTAGGGTAGCCACAAAGGTAGCTAACCCCTCCGGGAAGTTGTGGATCCCAATAGCTAAAGCTGTCATCATGCCCATGGACTCGAGCCTCTTATCCTTCGTCGTATCGTCAGCTTTCGGGGGCTCGTCGGCCGCGGCCGGCGCGCCTGAAGCCGCAGCAGCACGTCTCCGCTCGATCTCGTCGAAGACGCCGTCGTCGAGCTCGCAGCACGGCGCGAGATCCGGCGCGGGGTCCGCCATGTGCTTGCGCGGGTCCGACGCGTGGTGCGCCGACCGGTTCGGGTCGAGCCAGTGGACCAGCGCGTCGAGGGCGCTCATGAAGGCCATGCCGCCGAAAAGGGCCGCGGTCGCCATCAAGTACGCGTCGCTGTCGCCGAAGGCCGACGAGTCGGCGAAGCCGTCTAAACTCTTGACGAAGATCTCGACGAAGGACACGTAGAGCATGACGCCGCTCGACAGGCCGAGCGCTCCCGCTAAAAAGGGCTTCGACGCGAGCTGCACTAATCTTTCAGAGAAGACGACGGCGGCGCCTAGAGCTGTCGCCGAGCCGGCGACGGTCGTGAGCACTAAGCCGAGCTCGGCGTTCGTGAGGCCCATGGTCTTATGTGCTGCGCGTCGCGGCGACGGCTACTTTTGCAGTTGGGCTGCAGCTTAGCTTCACAGCAACCAAATGCCGCGGCCTTCGAGTTCGATTGCGCTTGCAAGCACAGATATGTCACCGATGCGACAGCGCACACCCAACGGGCAGTGGAATCGGCACTTATTTTGCCTCTACCGTCGCCTTTTATTGCACGCCTGGCATGCTTTGCCCGCGACGCCGAGCCTCCTCACGCGTCCTCTACATGGGCTCACGCAGGGCCGGGGAGGGATGCGTACATGCCGGAGCACGCGTGCGGGTCTGCATTGCTAGCGGGCTAAGACACTAGCAGCCAAAAAAAAAAGCTGGGCGCCGTGGTGTTCCAGTCCACACCGGTGCTGCTGAGCGTTGCTGAGGCGTCTCAGCAATTGTTATCACTCATCCGCAGCGGTGTGAGACGGTAACCGCTCGTACACACACCGATCACAGGCGCCACACAGCACGCTAGTCACTGGCGCCCACACGCCGTCGCGGCGCGCAACGATGCTCTCCCAGTTCTTCGTCCTCTCACCAAGAGGAGACACGATCATCTCCAAGGACTACCGAGGCGACAGCCCACCGGGCGCGGCCGAGGCGTTCTTCCGAAAATGCAGGGAAGAGCGGTCCTGCCCTCCTTGTTTTAGAATAAACGACGTGACTTATGTGTGGGTGAAGCAGCACGGGCTGATGTTCGTCTGTAATACCCGATTTAATGCCTCACCATCCACCATAATAGAACTGCTGAACCGACTCGTGAAAGTTTTTAAAGATTACTGCGGCGTTCTAAGCGAGGAAGCCATTAGAAAAAACTTCATCCTGATCTATGAATTGTTGGACGAGATTGTGGACTTCGGCTACCCGCAGGGGACGTCGACCGAGAACTTGAAAGCATGTGTCTACAACGAGCCTTTACTTGTTGATGCGCAAAAAATGAGAGTGCCGTCATTGTCCACGAAGACCGTATCATCATCGGCGGTCCACAAACCCATCGGTTCCAGGAAGACGGGCATGATGGGCCAGTCCGGTGCGGCTCGGAACGAGATCTTCGTGGACATCCTCGAGAGGCTGACCATGTTGTTTGCTGCTAATGGCTCAGTAGTCAACTCTACCATAGATGGCTGCATCCAGATGAAGTCCTATTTAGCTGGCAATCCGGAATTGCGACTGGCTTTGAATGAGGACCTCGTCGTCGGCAAGGGCGGGCCGTACGGGACTGTGTGATGCGGCGTCCTATGTCTTCGATCGCGTCGGCGGCGTGGAAGCGTGCGGTCGCGTCGACAGCGTGGAGGGGTGCCGTCGCGTCGACAGCGTGGAGGGGTGCCGTGACAAAACCACACACAGGTCGTCTTAGATGATTGCAACTTCCACGAGTGCGTGCGGCTCGACGACTTCGAGGCCCAACGTTTATTAAGCTTCGTGCCGCCCGAGGGCGAATTCGTCGTGTTGAATTACAGAACGGCGGGCGACTTCCGCGCGCCGTTTCGGGTATTGCCCCAGATCGAGGAGGCCACGCCCTACCAGCTCGAAATCATTGTCCTTGTGAGATCGGAGATCCCGGACACGAATTACGGGTCTGACGTGACGATAACCGTACCCTGCCCGCGGAACTGCACCGCCGCCTCGGCCACGGCGCCGTCCGGAAGTAGCGCGGACTACAATAGCACAACGAAAAAGCTCACGTTCCACGTCAAGAAGTTCCAAGGAGGGTTGGAATTAGCTTTTCGGGCGAAAATCACTCTATCTTCCATATGTACCGCTCAAACGAGAAAGGAGATCGGGCCCGTGTCCATGACCTTCGAGATCCCCATGTACAACGTGTCCAATTTACAAGTGAAGTACCTGCGCATCGCCGAGGCGTCGCAGAATTACAACCCCTACCGCTGGGTGCGATACGTGACGCGGTCGTCGTCGTACGTCTGCCGGTGCCGGTGATGCTGCTCTTCGACGGCGTGCACGGGCGTAATTACTTGGTTGTTACTTGTTCGTCCGACGGGGACTAGGTCCTGCGCAGCTAGTGAGCTTACCCAGCGTGTTGCTGCGACTCTTGCGCGCGGCCTGTGCTATCGCATTAATTCGTATTGGCCCTGCGCGAGGCCTGCTTACTACCTCTTGTGACTGGCACCACCACATACCGGCTGTGCCTCGCTCTGTGCCGCGTGTCTATGCACAGGGTGGCCAGGCTTGGCATAGCAGCGCCACGCCGATTGATCATGGGTAGTGTCGTCGGACGCATATCAGAGGAGACGCCCGCGTACAAGGTGCTGTCGACGGGCGACAATTTCGAAGTTCGCAGATACGCCGCCGGCACGGCGGTCGAGGCGAGCGACGCCAATAACCGGGCCTTCGGAGCCCTCGCGAAGTACATCGGCGTCATGAGCAAGCCGCAGAACGCGCGCGGCGAAGCGATCTCGATGACGGCGCCGGTGGTCTCCATTCCCGACGAGGGCGAGGCGATGCGCATGCAGTTCGTCCTCCCGTCCGCTATCAAAGACGCGCCGGAGCCGACGGCCCCGGGTGTACGTGTGGTGCCGTGGCCGGCGCAGACCATGGTCGTCGAGCACTACAAGGGCAGTTGGTCCGAGGCGGACGCGAAGGCGCGCGCGCTCAGGCTCGCGGACCGCGCGCGCGCTGCGGGCCACGCCATACCCGCGGGCCTCGTCGGCGTCGCGTGGGAGTGGCGGCGGTTCAATCCCCCGTGGACGATCGGCTTCATGAAGACCAACGAGGTCTGCATACCACTGTAACAAAAGAGTACTGTTAATTCATACCGCCTCGCCCGGGTCGTCCAACGAGTCGTCGAACGGCGACTTCTCGACCGACGCGTGCGCCACCTTGTAGGGCGTCGGCGCCGGCGGCGGACCGACCTCGCCGGTAACGGGCTTGCCCTCGCCCGGCTTCGGTAATGAGTCGAAGTTGAAGCTGTTCGACGCGAGGTGCGGCGTCGTCGACTGCGTGGGAGGCGGCAACCTGGGCGAGGGCATCGGCGACGCCCGCGGCGACGACTCGTCGTCGACAATAATAGCATCAAACAACGCATTCTCATCATCATCTAGAGAGGGCCGGGGAGAAGCCCTAGGCGACACGCGCGGCGACGTGCCGGGCCCGCACGCGTCGAAGAGGGCGCCGAGGTGGTGGTCCTCGGTCCGCGGCGAGGTCGCCTTCTTTCTTGGTGTAGAGCGTTTTTTCTTCGCCGGTGACGGAGACGGCCGTTTCGGCGGTGGGGAGAAGAACGCGTCGACGCCCGACGGCGCCTCGACGTCGCCGCCGAGCACCTCCGCGCGGTGGGGCGTATCTAAAACATCGACGGCGCCCCAGGTCGGGCCCTTCTCTGAGTCATCCGAGACGACGTGGTCCAGGGCCTTGTCGGCCTTCGCGAGGCCCTTGAAAGCTGCGTCTTCGGCTTTCGCCATGCCGCGAACAACTTTCATCTGTCGGATTTCTTTGGACTTCTGTTGGAGTCGCTGCGTAAATAACTGGGTCCCGTGGCCGATGGCGTCGAAGATCGCGTCTTCCTCTTGATCTACTTGATCCATGCCCTCGTCGTCATCACTATCTTGGACCGTTAAGGGCGACGGGGCATCTTCCTCATCCGACTCTTCGTCCGGGGTCCTGTCTAGTAACTTCGAACAGATAAATGCTTTACGTTTGAGTTGGATTTCCACGTCCTCGGGCGTGTCCGGTACGGCCACGGCAATCCCGAGCATCAACGCAAAAACAAAGTACTGGCAAGCGAAGAAGGCAAATGCTCTCTCATTAGGTCTTAATTTCTCATCTCTGCCGGTAGCTTGGAGCGGTTGCCATCTTACGGTGTAGAAAATACACGCGGTATTTGTCGTGACGGAAGCCGCCGCGATCAACTGAAAAACCAGAGTCCAGGAGCCAATCGACCACGCGACGCGCGGCCACAAACGCCTCTTGAAATAGAGATACTTCTTCAGATCACCCGCGACCTCTAGCTTATTAGCAATCCAAGCTACCAAAGGTAAGCAAGGCAGCGCCGTAATAAACAGCGTGATAAAACCAAACCGCATCGCAATATTCGACATGTCTTGAATTTGATCCTCGAAGCCGTCCGTCGGCGCCAAGTCAAATT
>Ga0099799_10377_pt1 | contig 11876 bp, 9 predicted proteins | sample Uncmet6_SortLC_1_FD_89033 | JGI IMG/M metagenome (GOLD analysis project Ga0099799, IMG submission 89033) | Marine eukaryotic communities from CALCOFI LINE 67, Pacific Ocean - CN11_C50_N6_SortLC_1 | ecosystem: Environmental > Aquatic > Marine > Oceanic | place: Pacific Ocean: Monterey Bay...
TCTTCTCTTGTTTCTGTAGAAAATTCAAAATTTGGTCCTTGAACAATCGCATCAACTGGACAAGACTCCTCACATAAACCACAGTAAATACATTTCATCATATCTATGTCGTATCTAGTTGTTTTTCTGCTGCCGTCTGCTCTTTCAGCCGACTCAATAGTAATTGCTTGTGCAGGACAAACAGCTTCACATAATTTACACGCAATACATCTTTCTTCACCGTTTGGATACCTTCTAAGCGCATGTTCACCCCTAAAACGGGGGCTTATTTTACCTTTCTCAAAAGGATAATTGATAGTCTTTTTAGATTTGAATATTTCTTTAATTGCAATAACTAAACCACCAGCAAAGTCAGTCATAAATATAGTTTTAAAAAATCTTGATAATTTCATAATTAATTTGTTGGTAAGAGATTGAAGTAAAATAAATAACTAGAAGTTAAAACTACCCAAATTAAAGACAATGGTAAAAAAACTTTCCAACCCAGTCTCATTAATTGATCATATCTGTATCTTGGCACAATAGCTTTAACTAAGGCAAATAAAATAAATAGTAATACTATTTTTAATATTAACCAAATTGCACCTGGAACAAGAGTAAACGGATAAATTTCTATAGGAGACATCCATCCTCCTAAAAATAAAATTGCACCCATAGCACACATCAATAAAATATTAGCATACTCACCCAACCAAAACATTGCGTACATCATTCCAGAATATTCTGTTTGATAACCTGCTACTAGCTCTGCTTCAGCTTCAGGTAAATCGAAAGGAGGCCTATTGGTTTCAGCTAATGATGAAATAAAAAAGATAACAAACATTGGAAATAATGGAATTATAAACCAAAGGTTTTTTTGAGCCTCAACAATATCATTTAAATTTAATGAGCCCACACATAACAAAACATTAATAATTATTACACCTATAGAAACTTCATAAGATACCATTTGAGCAGCTGATCTTATCGCCCCAAGAAAAGGATACTTTGAATTTGAAGCCCAACCACCCATTATAATCCCATAAACACCTAAAGATGAAACTGCAAACAGATAGAGTATTCCAACATTAATATCAGCCAAAACTTGAGTTGCACTAAAAGGTATCACTGCCCATGAAATTAAAGCTAATGTCATAGTTACAATTGGAGCTAAAATAAAAATTACTTTATTTGAAGTAGAAGGGATTATTATTTCTTTAAACATATACTTCAAAGCGTCTGCTAAAGATTGGAGTAATCCAAATGGTCCAACAACATTTGGTCCTTGTCTTTTTTGAACAAACGCCCAAACTCTTCTATCCAACCAAACTACCATAGCAACTGATACAAGAACAGGTACCAACAAAAATAAAATCTTATAAACTTCTTGAAAAACTATACTAAAGTACTCCATTTTATCCTTCTGTTCCGGTAGATTTTAAATTTAACTTTGAGTTATTGCATTCAATCATTGTTTTCGAAGATCTAGCAATTACGTTAGAAAAATAATAATCTTTAACATTAATATTTAGTGTTTCGATATGAAAATTATCTGAACTAATATTTTCATTTTGATCAATTAAATTATTCTGTTTTTCTTTTTGTAAATTAAGATAATTAATCATGCTGCTATCTAGTTCATCCTTGTCATTAAATAATTTTCTATTATTCATAACTTCAGCAAGCTCATTAATAATTTGCCAATCTTCTTTTGCTTCTCCTGGTGGATATGAGGCCTTATAAGCTTTTTGAAGATTGCCCTCTAAATTTGTAAAAAAACCATCTTGTTCGGTATAAGCCGATCCTGGTAAAATAATATCAGCTATTTCAGCACCTTTATCGCCATGACTACCTTGGTAAATTATAAATTCATCTTTTTTATCAAAATTTAAATTATCTTGTCCCACTAAGAAAACAATATCAAACATATGATTTTGCAAATCTTCTAATAAATTATTATCCTCATTAAATAAGCCAAGGTCAAAATTACCCACTGTTGCAGCATCGCAAGATAAAATATTAAATGAATTCCAGTCATCACTAATTTTGTTATTTGACTCAAGGAATGTTTTTATCTTATTAAAGAAATATTTTGAAGATTTTAAATTTAACAATGACTCTCCTAATACTATCATTGGTTTATTTGCTGATATAAGTTTTTTTGAAATTTCATGATTATCCTCAAAGATATCTTTTAATGTTTGGGTTTTACTGTCTAAACTTTCATAAGGATAAGTTAGATCTCCTAAATCATTAAATGAAATAACTTTAGTATTATTATTTAAAAAAGCTTTTCTGATTCTTGCATTTAAAATAGTTGCTTCATATCTGGGATTTGTTCCAATTAAAAAAATTAAATCCGCTTCTTCAATGCCATTGATAGAAGAATTGAACAAATAGTTTTCTCTTTTATTTCTATCTATAAAACGATTATCTGATCTAGACTCATAATTTTGTATATTTAATGTTCGATCAAAAAATTCTTTAAAAATATAACTTGTTTCCATGTTTGTTAAGTCTCCAACAAAACCACAAATTTTTTCTTTTGAGGTGTTTTCAAACTTTGATTTAATAATTTTATAAACCTCTCCCCATGAAGCTTTTTCAAACTTTCCGTTATATTTGATAAAAGGTGTATCTAATCTTTGGTTTAGCAAACCATCACAAGCATATCTTGTTTTATCAGAGATCCATTCTTCATTTATATCTTCATTTATAATTGGTAATACTCTTTTTACTTCCCAATCATACGTATCAACTCTAATATTTGATCCAATAGCGTCCATAACATCTATAGATTCGGTCTTTTTAAGTTCCCAGGGTCTTGCTTCAAATACATAAGGTTTTGATGTTAAAGCTCCAACTGGACATAAATCTACTACGTTAGCTGAAAGTTCAGATTGCATTGATTGTTCCAAATATGTTGTAATTTGCATATCTTCTCCTCTACCAATTGCACCAATTTCTGGCACACCTGCTATTTCAGTTGCAAATCTTACACATCGTGTGCAATGAATACATCTTGTCATTTGAGTTTTAATTAAAGGGCCCATGTTTTTTTCAGGAACAAATCTTTTATTTTCTTTAAATCTTGATTTATCAACACCATAAAACATAGATTGATCCTGAAGATCACATTCTCCGCCTTGGTCACAAACTGGACAATCTAGAGGATGGTTAGCTAATAAAAATTCCATTACACCTTTTCTTGCTTTCTCAACAAAGGCTGTATTTGTCTTTATATTCATACCTTCTGCTGCTGGCATTGCGCAAGATGCTACTGGCTTAGGAGATTTTTCCATTTCAACTAAACACATTCTGCAATTTCCTGCTATCGAGAGTTTCTCATGATAGCAAAATCTAGGAATTTCAACTCCTACTTTTTCACATGCTTGAAGAACAGTTAAACCTTCTTCAACTTCTACATCAATGTCATTTACTTTAAGTTTAAGCATTTTTTTTATCCAATAGGTGTTGATCAACTAAATAAGGAATATCATTTTTTTTCTCATAAATAGGATTTAAATTATTTCTATCTTCAATTTCTTTTTTAAAATGTCTTAACAATCCCTGCACAGGCCAAGAGGAACCTTCTCCAAATGCACATATAGTATGACCAGCTATTTGATTTGTTACATCACCTAACATCTCAATTTCATCTTTTGTAGCCTCACCTTTTGCCATACGCTCTAACATTCTCCACATCCATCCAGATCCCTCTCTACATGGTGTGCACTGTCCACAACTTTCATGTTTATAAAACCTAGCAATTCTTGCCATACATTTAATAATGTCTTGATCTTTATTTATTACAACTATACCAGCTGTACCTAGTCCACTTTTTTCAGCCATTAAAGAATCGAAATCCATAGTTAATGTTTCACATTTTTCTTTAGGTATTAAAGGCATTGATGAACCTCCTGGAATTACAGCTTGTAAGTTATCCCATCCACCAATGACTCCACCCGCATGAACTTCAATTAATTCTTTTAAAGGAATATTCATTTCTTCTTCAACATTACATGGATTATTTACATTTCCTGAAATACAAAAAATTTTAGTACCTGTATTTTTCTCTCTACCTAAGGAAGCAAACCACTTTCCACCACGTCTTAAAATAGTAGGTACTACTGCTATTGTTTCAACATTGTTAATAATTGTTGGACATCCATAAAGACCTATTAAAGCAGGGAAAGGAGGTTTTAATCTTGGTTGACCTTTTTTTCCTTCTATACTTTCCAGTAAAGCTGTTTCCTCACCACATATGTATGCACCTGCACCATAATGAATATGAATATCTAAATCCCATCCAGTTCCAGATGCATTTTTACCAATTAATTTATTTTCATAAGCTTCATTAATTGCAGCTTGAAGTTTTTCACCATCGATAAAATATTCTCCTCTAATATAGATATAACAAACATGTGCCTGGACAGCATAAGCAGCAATTAAGCATCCTTCTATTAATTTATGAGGTTCAAACCTTAGAATATCTCTATCTTTACACGTACCTGGCTCAGACTCATCGCCATTAATTACAAGATAATGTGGTCGTGACCCCACTTCTTTTGGTGCAAAAGACCATTTTAATCCTGTTGGAAATCCTGCTCCACCCCTTCCTCTTAATTGAGAAGTTTTTACCTCATTGATTATCCAATCTCTTCCCTTCTCTATCAAATCCTTTGTGTTAACCCAGTCTCCTCTTTTTTGTGATGACGAAACATTTGAACCCATATCATTATATAAATTTTGAAAAATTCTATCTTTATCTTTGAGCATTTTTTAAATCCATTAGTGTTTTTCTATTATTCTCTGGCTCATTATTCACACGCCCCCTATATGATCCTGGTGTTGGTACTTCACCTCTTAAAATTTTATCTAAAATCTCTAATGTTTTTTCCTTATCTAGGTCTTCATAATAATCATCGTTAATTTGCATCATGGGCGCATTAACACATGCTCCCAAACATTCTACTTCCATCCAAGAACAACTTTTGTCATTTGATAATTCAGCTTCATTTTCAGAAATTTTTTCTTTACAGGCTTCAACTAATTGCTTAGCTCCTCTTATCATGCAGGGGGTTGTAGTACATACTTGAATAAAAAATTTGCCAACAGGAGAAAGATTGTACATCGTATAAAAAGTGGCTACTTCATAAACTTTAATATAGGGCATCTCTAAAAATTTAGCGATGTACTTCATGGCAGCCAACGGTATCCAATTACTATTTTGTCTTTGAGCTATATAAAGTAAGGCCATAACAGCACTTTGTTGTTTGCCCTCAGGATATTTAGAAACTATAGTTTTGGCTGCTTCTAAGGATGTAGAATTGAACTCAAAACTTTCTGGCTGTTCTTTTGCTGGTCTTCTCAAACTCATCTATCAACCTCTCCAAAAACAATATCCATAGAACCCAAAACAGCAGGCACATCTGCCAACATGTGTCCTTTAATTAAATAGTCCATTGATTGTAGGTGTGAAAACCCTGGTGCTCTAATTTTACATTTGTAAGGTTTGTTGGAACCATCGGAAATTAAATATACTCCAAATTCACCTTTGGGAGCTTCTACAGCAGTATAAATTTCATCTTTTGGTACTCTATAACCTTCAGTAAAAAGTTTAAAATGATGAATTAGAGCCTCCATAGATTGTTTAATATCTTTTTTTGCTGGTGGGCTTATTTTTCCATCTAAAGATTTAATTGGTCCTTTTTCCATTTTTGAAAGGCATTGTTTAATTATAGAAATACTCTCTTTCATTTCTTCAATTCTACATAAGTATCGATCGTAACAATCTCCATTTTTACCAACTGGGATTTTAAAATCTAGTTGATCATAACAATCATATGGTTGAGATTTTCTTAAATCCCACGGCACACCAGATCCTCTTAACATAACACCTGAAAATGAATAATCTAAAGCGTCCTGTTTTGATACAATTCCTATATCTACATTTCTTTGTTTAAAAATTCTATTATCAGTTAAAAGGCTTTCTAAATCATCTATAATTGTTGGGAAAGTATCACAAAATTTTCCTATATCATCTTCAAGTCCACTGGGAAGATCTTGGTGAACTCCTCCCGCTCTAAAGTAATTTGCATGAAGTCTAGAACCAGAGGCTCTTTCGTAAAAAGTCATTAATGTTTCTCTTTCTTCAAAACCCCACAAAGAAGGTGTTAAAGCTCCAACATCTAAAGCCTGAGTAGTGACATTTAAAATATGACTTAATATTCTTCCAATTTCACAAAAAATTACTCTTATGTATTGCGCTCTAATTGGTACATCAATATTTAATATCTTTTCAACTGCAAGAGCAAAAGCGTGCTCCTGATTCATTGGAGCAACATAATCTAGTCTATCAAAATAAGGTACTGCTTGCATGTAAGTTTTATTTTCAATTAGCTTTTCTGTTCCTCTATGAAGCAAGCCTATATGCGGATCAGCTTTTTCAACTACTTCACCATCAAGTTCTAAAATTAATCTAAGAACACCATGAGCTGCAGGATGCTGAGGTCCAAAATTTAAATTTAAATTTTTAATTTTTTTTGTCATTATTGTCTATTTCTTCTTTAATATATTTTGTTCCTTCCCAAGGACTTTCATAATCAAAGTTTCTATAATTTTGTTCTAATTTCACTGGTTCACTAATAACTTTTTTTTGTTCTTCACTATATCTAACCTCACTATGTCCAGTTAAAGGAAAATCTTTTCTTAAAGGATGACCTTCAAAACCATAATCTGTTAATATTCTTCTAAGATCTGGATGATCTTTGAACGATACACCATACATATCAAAAACTTCTCTTTCCATCCAATTAGCTGCTGGAAAAATGGTTGTTAATGATGAGATTATTTCATTTTCACTTATAAAATAACTCAGAATAATTCTTTGATTAAATTCATGGCTTAAAAATAAATAAACCATTTTAAATCTTTGTGTGTTTTCAGGATAATCTACAACAGTAACATCTATCAGTTGTCTAAATTTAGTTTCTGGATTTGTTTTTAATAAAAGTGTTACATCGATTAAATCATCTTTATTAATCTCAATATACAACTGATTGTGTTTAATTTGAGTGCTATTAATTTTAGTAGTCAACTCTGAATTTATTTTTTTTTCTAAATCTCCTAAATTATTCATAACTATCTAATAAACGAACCTTTGTTCCTTATTTTTTTTTGTAGCTGAAGTATTCCGTATAACAAAGCTTCTGCAGAAGGAGGACATCCTGGTACATAAACGTCAACAGGTACAATTCGATCACAACCACGAACTACAGAGTATGAATAGTGATAGTAACCACCACCATTAGCACAACTACCCATAGATATTACATATCTTGGTTCTGGCATTTGATCATAAACTTTTCTTAAAGCTGGTGCCATTTTGTTTGTAAGGGTTCCAGCTACAATCATTACATCTGATTGCCTAGGTGATCCTCTTGGCGCAGCACCAAATCTCTCCACATCATATCTTGGCATAGCAGTTTGCATCATCTCAACTGCACAACATGCAAGACCAAAAGTCATCCAATGTAACGAACCTGATCTAGACCAGTTTATTAAATTATCTAGCGAAGTTGTAATAAAACCATTCTCACTAAAATCTTTAGCAAGTTGTTTAAATTCATCTGGAACTTGATCTGTTTTGTTATTCATTGTAGTTAATATTTATTCCCAATCCAAAGCACCTTTTTTCCATTCATAAATAAAACCAATTGTAAGTATGAATAAAAAAATCATCATTGAAGAAAATCCTAATATGCCAATATTACCAAGCGAGATTGCCCAAGGAAATAAAAATGCAATTTCTAAATCAAAAATAATAAACAAAATAGCAACTAAATAAAATCTAACATCAAATTCCATTCTTGAATCTTCAAATGGTTCAAATCCACACTCATAAGCAGACAATTTTTCTGGGTCAGGTTTTTTTGGTGAAAGTATAAAGTTTAGAATCACAAAGGCACAGCTAAGCCCTAATGCTATAATTAAAAATAGTATAATTGGTAAGTAATCTTTTAAAAAATCAGATAACATTGAAATCTATATACCAGTTTTTATCCTTTGTTGAAGAGCTGATACGTCACATTTTAATTGATATTAACTGAAAAAATTAAGAAAAAGTGGCGGGAGTGAAGGGACTCGAACCCTCGACCTATCGCGTGACAGGCGATCGCTCTAACCAACTGAGCTACACCCCCACTTTTGTTATTTTGGTGGGTAGTAAAGGACTCGAACCTTTGACCCCCTCGGTGTAAACGAGATGCTCTACCAACTGAGCTAACCACCCACAAAATAAGGCTACTTATTACATCAACAGTTTAATAAAGTAAATTAGTTATTATTGAATACTAGCTTGAGATTTATCGTCTTTTTTTGATATATCAACCTCAACCCATTCAGTTCTTTTAAGTTCTTTGGTTAAAGCAACTTTTAAAACTTGATCAGCATATTCAACTGGTGTGATTTTAATATCATCAATAATTTTCTTAGGCATATCCACTAAATCTTTTTCGTTTTCTTTCGGAATCAATACTTCTTTAATTCCTGCTCTGTGAGCAGCTAATAATTTTTCTTTTAAACCACCAATTGGCAACACTTGTCCTGTTAAAGTAACTTCACCAGTCATTGCAACATCTCTTCTAACTGGAATTCCAGTAATCGATGAAACAATAGAAGTTACCATTCCAATTCCTGCTGATGGACCATCTTTAGGAGTGGCTCCCTCCGGTACGTGAATATGAAAATCTTTTTTTTCAAACAATGGAGGAATTATTCCATACTCTAAACATTTTGATCGTACAAATGATTTGGCTGCTTTAACTGACTCTTGCATCACATCACCTAGTTTACCTGTAATTTGCATTCTACCTTTTCCCGGCATTGTTACAGTTTCAATTTTTAAAATTTCCCCTCCATACTCAGTCCAAGCTAGTCCAGTTACAATACCCACTCTATTTTCAGTCTCTAATTCGCCAAATTTAAATTTAGCTATACCAAGAAAATCAGATAAATTTTTATTATTTATATTTACTTCTTTTTCTTCACCAGCAACTATTTTTTTCACAACTTTTCTTGCTAATTTTGAAATTTCTCTTTCTAAATTTCTAACCCCAGACTCTTTTGTATAACCTCGGATAACTTCTTTAATAATATCGCTCTCTAATTTCATTTCTTTATCTTTGACACCATTGTCTTTAATTTGTTTAGGTAGAAGATATTTGTTAGCAATACTAATTTTTTCATCTTCAGTGTAGCCAGCAAGTCTAATTACTTCCATTCTATCTAAAAGTGGTGGAAGAATATTTAATGTATTAGCTGTGGTAACAAACATCACATCAGACAAGTCATAATCAACTTCTAAATAATGATCATTAAAAGTAGTGTTTTGTTCTGGATCCAAAGCTTCTAATAAAGCAGATGATGGGTCTCCACGATAATCATTTCCAATTTTATCTATTTCATCTAATAAAATAAGTGGATTTTTAGTACCAGCTTTTTTCATCATTTGAATAATTTTTCCAGGTAAAGAACCTATGTAAGTTCTTCTATGCCCTCTAATCTCTGCTTCATCTCTCATGCCCCCAACAGACATTCTAACGAACTCCCTATTAGTTGCTCTTGCAATAGATTTTCCTAATGAAGTTTTACCAACTCCTGGAGGTCCAACTAAACATAAAATTGGCCCTTTGATTTTTTCCATTCTTTTTTGAACGGCTAGAAATTCAATAATTCTTTCTTTAACTTTTTCTAGACCAAAGTGATCTTTATCTAAAATGTTTAAAGCTTTGGTTAAATCAATATCAACTTCACTTTTTTTATCCCAAGGAAGTTCTGTCATCCAATCTAAATAGTTTCTAACAACTGTAGCCTCTGCAGACATTGGACTCATATTTTTTAATTTCTTTAACTCTTGAAGACATTTCTTTTCAACTTCTTTGGGCATTTTAGCCTTTGTAATTGCTTTATTGAGGCTAGTTGTTTCATCTTTACCATCTTCAATTTCACCTAATTCTTTTTGAATAGCTTTTAATTGTTCATTTAAATAATATTCTCTTTGAGTTTTCTCCATTTGAGTTTTAACTCTTCCTCTAATTCTTTTTTCAACTCCTATAATGCTAGTTTCATTTTCCATTATCTTAATAATGGCATTCAATCTTTTTTTCACATCGATTGTTTCAAAGATTTGTTGTTTCTCAGAAATAGTAGCTGAGATATGTGATGCTATATTATCAGCAATTTGTGATGGTTCTTTTAATTGCTTGATAGTATTTATTATTTCACTTGAAACTTTTTTATTTATAGATGTTAATTTCTCTAATCTTCTTAAAGCGGTAGCTGCAAGTGGAAATAAATCTTCATCTTTAATAATAGCATCATTATAATGAGAAAAATCGCAAGTGATGAACTTTTCATTATCTCTAAAATTTAAAATTTTAACTCTCTTAATACCTTCAACTAAAACTTTAACTGTGCCATCTGGTAGTTTTAACAACTGTAGAATGTTTCCTTCACAACCATACATAAAAATATCTGTTTTTTTTGGGTCATCTATTTCAGAATTTTTTTGAGTTACTAGAATTATTTTTTTATCTTTTTTCATCACCTCATTTAATGCTGAAATTGATTTATCACGTCCAACAAATAAAGGAATTACCATGCTTGGAAATACTACAATGTCTCTCAATGGTAATAATGGTAGTGAAATTTTGACGTCCATATCAATAATATGGATATTATATTTTATATTGCAATAGGTTTTTATTACTTATTTAGGATATTAAGCCGCTGTATTCTTTGACTTAGATTTATTATCACCTTTAGTATGAACAAAAATAGGTTGAGATTGCCCTTTTGCAGCTGCTACGTCTACAATAACTTCTTCTATATTATCCTGACTTGGCAAATCGTACATAGTCTTTAGTAAAATATTTTCTAAAATAGATCTTAAACCTCTTGCCCCTGTTTTCTTCTTAATTGCTTTTTGAGCAATTTCTTTAAGTGCATTCTCTTTGAAAGTTAATTTTGCTCCATCAAGTTTAAATAATTCTTGATATTGTTTTGTCAGTGAGTTTTTTGGTTCTTGTAAAATTTTAATTAACGATTTTTCATCTAAATCTTCAAGTGTTGCAATCATAGGTAATCTACCAATAAATTCTGGAATTAAACCAAATTTTAGTAGATCTTCTGGTTCTAAAGTTTTCATCCATTCACCTGTTTTCTTGTCATGGGTATTTTTAACATCAGCACCAAAACCAATAGATGTTCCTTTGTCTCTTTGAGAAATAATCTTATCAAGTCCGGCAAAAGCTCCTCCGCAAATAAATAATATATTTGTTGTATCAACCTGTAAAAATTCTTGTTGAGGATGTTTTCTTCCTCCTTGAGGTGGAACACTTGCAACTGTTCCTTCCATAATTTTTAATAATGCTTGTTGAACACCTTCTCCAGATACATCTCTAGTTATTGATGGGTTTTCTGATTTTCTACTAATTTTATCCACCTCATCAATATAGACAATTCCTCTTTGAGCTTTTTCAACATTATAATCTGATGCTTGTAATAATTTTAAAATTATATTTTCAACATCTTCACCAACATAACCTGCTTCTGTTAATGTTGTTGCATCTGCCATTGTAAAAGGAACATCTAAAATTCTAGCTAAAGTTTGAGCTAATAAAGTTTTACCACAACCAGTAGGACCAACTAATAATATATTAGATTTTGCAAGTTCAACGTTTTTGCTAGTTTTGCTCTCATAATTTAATCTTTTGTAATGATTGTGAACAGCAACAGATAAAACTTTTTTTGCATGAGGCTGACCTATTACGTAGTCATCTAGTACTGCGCAAATTTCTTTAGGAGATGGGAGGCCATCTTGATGTTTAACAAAA
>Ga0099799_10378_pt1 | contig 11874 bp, 7 predicted proteins | sample Uncmet6_SortLC_1_FD_89033 | JGI IMG/M metagenome (GOLD analysis project Ga0099799, IMG submission 89033) | Marine eukaryotic communities from CALCOFI LINE 67, Pacific Ocean - CN11_C50_N6_SortLC_1 | ecosystem: Environmental > Aquatic > Marine > Oceanic | place: Pacific Ocean: Monterey Bay...
GTGGAATCACGGAGTTTCGGGGTGAAGCGGACAAAATGATGGCAGCCATGGAAGATTGGGACAATGACGATGATGAATTTTGATGAATTCGCTATTTATGTGTCAATCAAAAATAGTAAAACCTATCCTCAATCTGCGCTTACGCGCATATAGCTAGGTGGAGCTGCAGGCGGTGCACGGCTTGCATATTTAACTACCTGCCCTTCCTCTTGGACCTGCCGGCATTTGGTGACCTCCGGCCATCGAAATGACCTCTTCTTCCACCCACTTGTCCATGCCCAGCTTCATCCTCAGTAATCTCGATACCGCGGACGCCCTTCAATCCCATCTTGCCAACCATCCTCTTTGTTAAACCAGGGGCTCTCTTAAAGCCCATACCACTTGATAAGGTATTTGCAACGTCAACTAAGTCCTCCTTATTCCTCATTTTTATTCTTTTCATCTGGCCCAAGTAGTAGCCGAGAAACGACTGGTAAGCACCGCTCGCGCTGCGAGAGAGCAGTTGGTCACCATTGGAGACTCGGTCGGCCCCCATCTGCACCAAATCTTCGGCCTCTTTGAGTTCGGCGGCATTCAAAAGGTTTGCTAGTCTTGTGTCGTGCGGAATGTCAAAACCCTTCAGCTCTTGAAGAAACATGGATTCAAATTTTCCTAGAACCAGCCATCCTTTCCCTGCTGACCCAGCCCGTCCTGTGCGACCGAGCCGGTGAATATATTGCTCTTGGCTTGCAGGCAAACCAAACTGAGGAGGCAATGAAGCATTTAGGTCGTTAGTTGCCGTGATAAGAGAATCCATCTATGAAGCAAGGAAGGAAATTCAATAGAACCCATTACTCACCTGGACCACATGAGACACGCCGGGATAATCTACTCCCCTTGCTGAGACGTCACTTGTAAATAGCAAACCAGTGTCTGCATCCCGGAATTGACCGCTGACTCTGTTTCGCGTTGACTGAGTTTTTTTAGAGTGTAATTCCATTACGTCTATGCCGACAACTTCTCGCATAATGTCCGAAAAGAAGGCGACCATTTTGGCAGTAGGAAAGAAAACCACAGCTTTGCTGTTTCCGTCTCCATCTTTGATAACTTCTTGAACTATCTGTGGAAAGAAATACGGTATGTCGTATGAGTTGGCGTGAAAGAGACAGTAGATACAGAAAGAAATAGGGGTAAATAACCATGATGACTAACCTTGATCACAGATTGGATGTATTCATTCGTAGAAGGGATTAATACATGTGACTGCTTGACGCGCAGAGCTGTTTGCGTCGTCTCCGCACCGTCACCGATGCAGTCCACCTCAATGTAGTCCTTATTCATTGTTTCTGCCATTATACTCTTCAGCTCTTTGGGGACTGTAGCTGAGAAAAGGAGAGTCTGCCGTTTGTTGTTTCTAGGCAAATAGTTCAAAATTTTCTTGATCTCTCGGCGGAAACCCATATCAAGCAATCTGTCAGTCTCGTCGAGGACGACCACCGGTGTGGTGCTCATTATTTCCGAAAATTTTCTTCCGTGAATTCGAGCACTCTCGAGAAGGTCCTGCAGCCGGCCTGGAGTAGCTACAAAAACTGTTGGTAAACGTTTTTGTAATTGATTGGTGTCCCGCCCCTTCTTGGTTCCTCCGTAGGCAACCTGCACACTCATCTCGGAATGAAATGTCAAGAGTTTCTCTGCTTCATCTCCTATTTGCATCGCAAGTTCCCTCGTCGGCGAAATAATTAAGATGCCGACATTGTGCCCCGCCTGGTATTGCTTACTACGTAAGACACGCTCCACAGCAGGTAAGAGAAAGGCGACTGTCTTGCCAGTCCCTGTCCGCGCCCTACCAAGCACATCCCGACCCGACAAGGCAGCGGCGTACGTCTTTGCCTGGATTTCTGTCATCGTAGACAGGCCCATGACATCAATTAGCGCGCGCTTGGACGACGGATGCAAATCGTCCCTTTCATTAAACTTGATGTTTGTCAAAAGTGTTGGGTCCTTGAGCGCGTCCTCCTGTCTTTTCTGTGCATCGGCTCGGCTCTCCGCGGCTTTCTGCGTAACTATTTTGGGCCTTCTGGGACGAGCACGCTTCTGCTGCTTCTCAACAGATGTGCCTTCTGCTGAAGATTCAGCATTCGGCTTAGAGCCATTGGATTTCCGCAAGATACTCCCCCCCTTAGTGCCTGCTGGCAAGTTTGTGTGCGAGCTTTGCTTCTTCAGGAGCCAATCGATATGTTTGGCCTTCTCCGTCGAACCATCCATTTTGTTCCTTTGTTTGGCTAGCAACTCTAACAATGACGACGAGTCCAAACTAAGAGTCTTGGCAAGGATCTGCAGTTCCTCCTCTCTGGTCTTCTCCCGAGCTGACAGGTCCTTGTTCGCCGCCGATGACATAGCTGTAATGCAAGAGCGCGGTTCTCTCGATGCGCAGAATTTCGGGTCCGCACCTTGGCGAAATCGGCTCTTGTCCAAAGGTTCCACCGGAAAGCCTCCCATGAAAGCCAGAGGTGATGCAGGTATCGCCCGAACAATATTTAGGCTGATGAAAATCATGGCGGCACGGATAAGGAGCCCGGCTGAACTGCCTACGCCAACGCGTGCAATGGGGAGCTTCATGACGCGCTGAGTTTTCTGAGAGTTGCTTTCAGTCTGCGAGCTTGCAGAGTAAATGTGATGTATGTGCAATTGGACCTATTTGTGGAACATTATCTCTGAATGACAACTCTTTCTTCACGTGTTGGCGAAGTCTATCTGAAGTGGGTGATGGGTGGTGGATTGAGGGAGTGCTCGCTGATGTGGGCGGAACGGGCGTAATAGTGAGGGGCTGTTGCTTGGGGCTTGGGGGTCATGCGGGTGTGATGCATGATGCATGCATAACGAGCTCGTATGATGTATGATGTATGATGGATTCGTGGGTGTGCGCGTCAGTGTGTCAGTGTAATGTGTAGTGTACTGACGGACAGACCGCTGACTAACATTATTATTTTTCGTCACTATGTTATCATGTTGTTATGCATCCAAACTAGCTAGATCTACTACTAGCTAGAGTAGTAGTACTACTCTAGTAGTATGCATACGTACACTTGTATTCATAATAGTTATGTATGTACAGTCGCAGGCAGGAGAAAATGCATACTAACTACTAGAACTTTTTTGTCTAACAAAATACGAGCTCGTACGTACTACCAATTTTACTAGAATTTGTGTTACAAATATTATACGTAAAACGGTTCGAGCTACGAGTCGTACTGAGTAGCTCATGTTTCCAATGCTCTCGTATGAAGTACTATGCATACCATCCAGTACTCCTAGCTACTAGCTAGTAGTAGGAGTATGCATATTAGCTAGCTAGTAGTAGTAGCTACTGTATGAGCAGAGGATACGTAGCTACACTACATTAGTAGTACATTTACTCTACGCTCGTAGTATGCATAATACTAGTATTATGCATACTACGAGCTCTTACTAGCTATGTATAGTATGAATACTCCTCTTGTACTCCTAGTACTATACACGCGCGTATAGTATTACGAGCTCGTATGCATACTACGCGCGTAGCTAGTAGGATAGGATACAAAACGCATGGCGTACGAGATATATTATGCATAGTACGAGGATAGGAAGTCATCCAGTCGTGTTTCACTAGTGACGAGATAGCATACTCCGCTGGTGTACCAAAATGACCAAGATACATTATGCATAGCTGAAGACATATCTTTTGGCGCACCCACTGCTTTCTCCCGCCTTCGCCCCGACGGCCACCGCAACGAAAGAGAGCCAAGGCATGTGGAACTCCGTTTTGGATCGGGCGAAGGACGCCGCCCGAAAGGCGCAGGAGGCCGCTGAGCACATAGAGCGGCAGCTGGACGACTCGGTCGGTGTTCTCCCTGGCGGCGGGGGCGAGCCGGCCCGAGGCAGCTCCCTGGGGCCGGCGTCCTCCGAGGGACCTCTCGGTGGGTTGACGTCGGGCCTCGGGTCCGGCATCGGTTCAGCCCTCGGTGCCGCCGCATCGTTGGCCGCGGCGAGCTGGGATAATGCCGAGGAAGCCGCCGCCGGGGCGACTGGGTGGGACGATCACGACGCATTTTACGACGACGAGGAGGAGGAGGAGGAGGAGGAGGAGGACCAAGATCGCGACGTCAATGGTGATGGAGGTGTTTCCGGCTTGGAGGAACCGATGGTGCATGAGGACGACGATGGTAGGTCGGAGGAGGCCGACATCTCCCCTGCCGAATCTCTCGGCATATTTACTCCGCAGCCTAAGCGTGGGGATATATTTCGAACTCCGATGTTGGACACTCCGGCGCCGAGCCGGATGGACGTTCTCTACGGCGAGGACCGCCTCACCGCCTCCGTCGCGCCGCACGGCCTTGATGGGAGCGCGGCCGACGATGACAAAGACGAGGAGGCCGGGGGGGATGACATGAGGTATCTCCCGGAGCACCCACAACAACAACAACAACAACAACAGGTAACGGGCGGGCTGTCGCCCGAGACACTGTTCGTCAGCCCGATGCAAACGCAGCATGAGATTGATCACCTCGAGAAAAAGCATGACAAAGCGGCGGGATATCATGAGGGCGTCGGCAACGAGACTGAGAAAGATGTAGCTGGTGCTGCTGATGCCCGTCCGCGGGAGAACAGAGGGCATAAAGACGCCGGTTCTGAGGGGACAGATGGAATGTACATAAGTGACCACCCGAGTGAGCCAAAGGATGAGACATTGCTTGAAGAAAAATTGGAGAGGCAGGTATCCCAGGAGGCCGAAGTTTTTGAACAGAATCAAGAAGAGGAAGGAGAGGCCATCGATGAAGTAGCTGAGGTGAATGGGTCGGCCTTTACCCAAACCGAACCTGAAACGGACGAGGGCAATGAAAGGCTTCCTGATTCCTCTCGAGATGTCGTATCGAAAATTTTATCGCATAGGTCAGCCACATCGATGCCTGCCGCGTCGCCCGACAGCAAGGTCGAGGTGGGTGGCAATCCTGACCCATCGTTGCAACCCAGCGCTGCTGTGGATGAATCTATCCTGGCGCATCTCAAGGACGATATCGCTGCCGATATCGCGTCGATGCAATCGCAATTGGAACAGCTTCAGGCCGCGCTTTCGGAACGAGAGGGAGACATAGCGTCAAAGGAGGAGGAGCTTGCAACCGCCCGGGCGGAATTTGAGAAGGAGAAGGATAGGCTGAAGCACAAAGTGCGGGAGACGAAGGACGAGGCCAAGCGGCGAATAGGCAAGGCGAGAGAGAGGGTCGAGGAAATGGAGAAAGAACTTTCGACCGCGAACAGTCGCCTCCAGACTGCTGGCGCTGGCGAGTCGCAAAAGGATGAGATGATTTCGGCCCTACGATCAGAGGGAGAGACTTTGATGAGGAAGCAGAGCCAGATGGAGCAAAGCGTACGAAATACTAAATTCGAGCTGCGTGACCTCGAGGCTAAACTCGAAGCAGAACGCGACGCTAAGGAGAAGGCTCTTTTTAAATCGTCTGAACTTGAGGCGAAGCTGAAAGTGTCTGAAGCAGAGCTCAACGATGCCCGCAAGGGGGAGACAAGAGCCGTTAGGCTTGTTCAGGACTTGGCAAGCTCGAGAGAGGAGAGCGAGAGGAAGGCGAACACGATTCTCAGCTTGGAGCAACAGGTCAATGAGCTTAGTGGTGCCAATAGGGAACTTCAACTGGAAATAGATGCGGGGAAAAAGAATGCCGAGGCCGAGAAAGAGCAGGAATCTAAAGACCTGAAGAGGGAAAGAGATAGTATGCTGTCTGATCTTGAATCGAAGCTTCGAACCAGTGAGAGGGAAGCGGCAGTACGGGAAGACGCACTGAGGCACGAGGTTGGGGAGCTTCGGAAGAGATGGCAGGATGCCGTTCGTCGCGCGGACGAGATTAGTATAGACCTGCAACAGACATCGGCACCTCTCATGAGACAACTGGAGAGTACGGAGCGGCAGCATCGTGCGAGGGCATCAGCGTGGGCTGATCTGGAAATGAAGCTGCGGTCTGAGTTGGAAGAGAATATCATGGCGAACGAAAGTCTCGTTAAGGAGCGGAATGAGCTTGCTGTGAATTTGAAGAGAATTGAACGGTCGGCCGCAAAGAGAGGCGAGGAGTTGGACGCAGCTAGGAGTCAGATTGAGAATTTTAATGCCTCCGTTAGCGAATTTGAAACCGAAATCAAAGAGCTCGAAGATGAAAACTTTAAGCTGAACTCTCAGCTTGAAGAATCGAAACGCGAGGCGAGCACTAGTGTCACTAAGGTTCGTAATGAGATTATGGAGACTGTTCTTCACAACGAGGAACGATACCAAGTGCAAGTTGAGGCACTAGAGATGAGCATCAGAGATGAAACGAAAAAGCGGAAGTCTCTTGAGAAAGAGTTAGAAGATTTGGTGAAACACACGGCCCTGATTTCAACTTCGACTGTGGAGTCCACCACGGCTGCGGTCAAACCAAAGAAGCTGCACTCTGCTATGAATCAAGCTGACATTCTTCACAACGCTCTTGTTGGCGTAAGAAGCGATAGTGAAGACGATGACGAAGATGATGATATTTCAGAGCAATTTTTCAGCCCGGGAGGAAGTAGCTTCGCTGCGATCGAGCAGCTGGTACAGGGACTTAAGGGCGCTAAAACTGAGATAAATACTCTCCGTGCGCAGCTCCAGTCGTCTGAAGAAACAAGGAAGAATGTTTTTGTCGACCTTGCCAAGGCTCAGGCTGCGGCGGAAAAACTCCCTTTATACGAAGCTAAGGTCGCCGAGCTTACGAACGAAACAAGTGAAAAAGACTTAGAAATTCAAGGCTTGCTGGGAGATGCCAGAGAGGTGAAATCAATGTATCGTAGGCAACTGGACGTGTTGTTAGAGGAAAAAGCGACAACATCTCTTCCAGAGGCGCCTCAGAAGGCAAACGGAGGCGTAAATGGATCTCAGAGCGGTAATTTGGCGAATGGAAATAACGGGTCGCCCTCCAACCTTCTAGTCGGGGATGCAATGGCAGAAATGATGATGTGAACATGTATCTCTATATTGATATAATAGTAATAGATTGTTGACATTTAAGTCTATTTCCTTCCTGGGGTAGCTTATCTACCAGGCTCAAGAAATGAAGAAATATTCCCTCCTGCGACAGTTTGGTCTGTTGTTCATACCTATCCACTATTACGTAGTCCTTGGGAAATTCCGCTAATAGATACAATCAGAGCGTCCCGTAGAACTCGCTTTTCCTCATCATTGTCGTCAGCCGCCCTATACCTCTTGATGATCTCCGCTTGGATGACATTGATCGGGTCTACGTATGGGTTGCGAATCTTGCTCGAGGCTCGTAGTAATTGAACGTGAGGCCCTCCAACATTGGTCGATTGCGTAACCTTGAGAACACCTTGCCTCGTCTGTACCAGCTTCTCACGGACTTCATTCCCAAGGCCAATGAGAGCTTCTGTTTTGTCTACCAATTGATCGTCATAGTTTTTGCTGATGGAGTAATCCGTTTTGGAAACCACCATCGAGATAAGGTCGATTATTTCACGGAACCATGGCCAATGCGAATACATTTCCTGCATTCCAGCCATGTCCTTCTCATTGTCAGTGCAGAGCACGTCGCCAACGCCGAGCCAAGCCGAGAGGAGGGTACGAGTCTGCGTCCAAGCAAAAGTCCATGGAATAGCACGTAGACTTTCTATTCCTCCCTTTGGATTGCGTTTGGCAGGCCTACTTCCAATGTTGAGGGTACCTAATTCAAGCTCAGGGGTAGCCTGGCGAAAGTACGGGACAAAACGCGGCTCTTCCCGGACAAGATAGCGGTAACCAGCGCAACTGATCTCTGAAATTCGGCGCATTTGCTCCCTCCATTCAGGCCGAGGCTCAACATGTTTGTTAAAGCCTTCGAAAAGGACCGCCGACGCGTAAATATCCAAGGTGCGCTCTGCGATAGCGGGACTCCCAAAATTCTGCGTTATCATTTCGCCCTGCTCGGTTACGCGAAATCTGCCGTTAACAGTGTTCGGGGGATGCGAGATAATGGCGCGGTAAAGGGCAGGGTTCCCCCCACGGCCTACTGTTCCACCCTTGCCGTGGAAGAAGGTGAGCTCGACATTGTGCTTCTTTGCGACTTCAACCATTTGCTGCATTGTTAAGGAGGAAGTAGAGGCGTCGAAAGCGCATCATTAATAAACATGTAATGATGCCTACCGCATCCTAGCTGCGATATCGTAGCATGGCGATACAGTGTACCAAAAGCGAAAATATACACAACAGGAAGAAAATAAATATAAATTCAAAACTCACCTCTTGAGACTCGTATTGCGCCCAGCAAGCAGCAAGCCGTCCTGCGTCCTTTGCACTGTCACTGTATCCAACCATAACTTCTTGCTTGCCCTTCACGGCTCCCATATATGTGGAAATCTGGAATAGCGTGTTGATAACATCCGGCGCATTCGTAAGATCATTGAGTGTCTCGAACAGGGGTACCACGCGCATCAGCTTTCCATTTCCGGCGGTCATTCCAAACTGTTTCTGCAAGAGCATGACGGCCAGCACATCAGATGCCGTCTGCGCCTGACTGATTACATAAGCCCCAAGTGCCTCCGGTCCAAGCTCGGACGCCATCTTGACAGTGTTGAGAGTCTTGATAATGCCCTGGTCGTCACTGAGCGCCTCAATATCGCGAGTCCTGAACAAAGGGCGCTTGCCTGCCAGCTCCGCTTGGAGGAAGTTGAGACGGGCCTCCTCATTCCACTCCTTGTAGGAACCAAGGCCGAGATGCCGGGTGATGGCATCGATCGCTTCGGTGTGTTTTGTCGATTCCTCGCGAATGTCAAGCTTGACCAGGGTAGTGCCAAAGGCCGCGACTCGGCGGATGATATCGACGAGGAGGCCATCGGCGACCATCCCAAGCCCAGTCTCCACAAGCGAATCGTACATTATCCGGAGCGGTTCCATGAGGTCTTCAGCGTCGCGGATCGGCTCGACATCCTCCCAGCCGGCCAGCTGCCCCATCGCACCGATCTCGGCTGAAAGGTGCGATCTGTTGCTCGTTAGGACTTCGAGTTCAGCCTCGCACATCTTCATCGTTTTTACGAGCCGTCTCCTCAGATGACCAACAACGCGGCGGTACTTCTCTCGTTTATCGTAGGAGTCGCTCACAGTGGCGGCTAGTTCTGCCATCTTCTTGGAAAAGCGATCATTTGATATGGCCAGCTCCTGGTACAGCGTGTTGAAGTCGTTCAGAAAGAGCTTGGCGGCCTTTAGACGCTGATGCATAACGACCTCACGCGTAACATCGGGCGTCACATTAGGGTTGCCATCGCGGTCGCCCCCGATCCACGAGGCAAACTTGATGGGGACGCAGTCGATGGGAAGCCTCCTTCCCAGCGAGACCTGACACTGCGAGTCAAGCTTGCGGAGGTAGGAAGGGACGGCATCCCAGAGGACGGACTCGATCACAGCGTTTCCGCCCCCGGCCTCTTGCTGGGGCGTTGGCTTTTGCCTGCGGATCTCGTCGCTGCCCCAGATCGACGCCACGAGCCTCTGGAGATGGCCGATCTCCTCTTTTCTTTCGTACGGGTGCAGATCAGGGCGATCCAACTTGTTGAGGGTTTCCATCGCCTGGCGATACTTTCGAAGTAGAGTCTTCCGATTCACCTCGGTGGGGTGGGCGGTGAGAACGATCTCGATCTGCTCGTTCACAATCTTGTTGAAGATCTGATCCTTGTCCCCGAGATTGTTGCTAATGATCTTATCGATGGTGCCTCGCATTGAATCATCTAGCATGGGGAGAGGACCAACGCTTGCATCCTTGTCGGTCTTGAGCTCGTGGTCACGGGTGACGCGGAGCCTGTGGGCGACCTCGGCGGAGTTCACGAGATTGAGAATAATGGAAAAGATGCGCATGACGCTGCGGGCGTCCCTGCTCGAAATCTCCCCGGCCACGGCGATCATCTTCTCCAGAGCCTCCGTATTGTCGACGTCTGACGCCCGGTCCAGGCCGTGCTTGCGGAACTGCTGGTACAGCTCGTAGGCCAGGGGATCCTCCCTCTGAACGACCTCACCGAGCATGTCAGACAACATCTTGATGTCGCGCAAGAGTGGCGCGTCGACGACCTCGTCTAGCTCCGAGGCCTGCGAAAGAGGCGCAGCGACCTCCGATGCCAACCTCAGGCCGCCAGTAGAATCGGTGGCCTGGGCAGCGACAGCCGCGGCAGCGGCGATGGCGCCACCGCTGATGTGTATGCCAATGAAGGGTGGGCGCCCTGCCGAAGAATACAAATCGGAGGGAAGAGCGGCGGCAACCTGCCACTTCCAATCCAGAGATATGCCCAGGAGGAGGGTAAGGGCGGGGAAACGGGCCCTCATCTTCGTCGACGGTAACGAGGTGGGGGGTGGGGGGGGTGGAGTCGACAAGGAATGGGATCGATTAGGTCTCGAAGCAAAGATTTGGATTTCGCAGCAGGCAGCAGCCCAGCAGCCGTCAGCCGTCAACCGTCAGCCGTCATCGGCTGATAGTTCTGATGGCCACCGTAAAAAGAGTTAAAATGACTTCGTTATTGTCGAAATCGATCTTATTCGACGGGCCGCCTCGCGTGGCGCCGGCGCGGCACCCGGACGACGGCTAGACGATTTTTCATCCCCGCCTTTGCTCTCGAGCTTCGAGCTCGTTCACCATTTCCAAAATCCAAACCACGGAGGACGACTCCTCCGCAATCACGCCATCACACAAAACTACCGGTAACATATCAATTAATACTCACTTGCACAAAAGCGCGAGTAGCTTTCGGCCTGCCTATCTGAAAGCAATTTCATGTCCACAATGCGTGTGTGAACAAGGAAGTCCTTTGCGTTGTCGTTCCTGATTCACTTCTGTCGCTTGGTACCACTCCGGCTTGCGACATCGGCGTACCATTGCGCAATCATGCAGGGGACGGGCTTCGCAGCGGCCTGCATCATCAGTCGCCGCACCGGGCCGGTGACTTTGCTTCGTCTCGATTTGAGAAGGGAAGCGGCGACTGCGGCAGCTACTACTGCCGCCAGCATGCCCGCAACCTCCCACGGTCGCCTCGCTTCCGCGTCGCTTGTTTTCGGTCCCTCGCACCCCCCTCTTTGGCCAGCGTCGGCGGCGGCAATTTCCGGACACAGTCGATCGCTGCGCTCCTTTTCTTCCGACACCGACCATCCCATCAATGCAAAGAACGACAAAAATGGCTTCCCTGCCTCCTCCGATGAGGGCAGCGGGCATGGCAACTTCAAACAACAGGTTGCGGCCTCGCCTTCACTCTTGGATCTTCTTGATGAACAAGTTGAACATGGCGGTGGCGAAAGCGAAGCAGATGATGGTTCTTGCAACAATCAAAATCAACGCGCACACCAATCTTTGGGGAGCAGTCTGCTCGATTTGCTGGACAGGGGGAGTGATGACGACGAAGGTGGTGGTATGGGCTTAATGGGTGAAACGCACAACTCTGCCCTCTCCGAAATAGAAAAGACTGCAGCCAAGCTTAAGAGGAAGAAAAAGCGGCAACGGAAGTCGGTGAGGCGGAAGAAGCTGCAGGCGCCAGCAGATGCCACACAGAAGCTTGACAAATTGTCTGCTCTGCCCCAACCGAAAGACAGAAAGGACGCCGAGCTCCTTTTCGCCGCGATTGCTCCTCATCTAGAGAAACGAACCATTATGCAGCTCAAAACGCGTCTCGTGAAATTCACTAAAGACGTCAAGAAAAGCATGCAGGAATATGAAGATGTAAGAGACGGGACTAACCGCAGCGGATGTGATGATGCCACCGGCACCGTTCCGGTCGGGGCCTCCCCTTGTTCCACGGTGCCCGCCCTCGCTGACGCCGACACCGCTGCCCGCAGCGGAGGTGAGAAGGGAGGGCTAAGAATTCTCAAAGGTCGGATAC
>Ga0099799_10380_pt1 | contig 11781 bp, 8 predicted proteins | sample Uncmet6_SortLC_1_FD_89033 | JGI IMG/M metagenome (GOLD analysis project Ga0099799, IMG submission 89033) | Marine eukaryotic communities from CALCOFI LINE 67, Pacific Ocean - CN11_C50_N6_SortLC_1 | ecosystem: Environmental > Aquatic > Marine > Oceanic | place: Pacific Ocean: Monterey Bay...
ATCAATTACCAATCGACTTATCTCGTGTATTTTTTAGTGGTGATTCCGCAGGTGCAAATATTACGAGTAGTTATGTTGCCGCATTAAATGCGCCTAAAATGGCAGAGCAGCTGAATTTGAAAGCATCTATTTCTGCTCAAAGTGTGAAGGGACTCGTTTTACATAGTGGCGTTTATGATTTGAAAACCTTATACCACGCAAGTGCAAAAGCTGGAAAAATCGTTTCTTGGGGGGCACAAAGCGTCATTGCCCAATACAGTGGCTATCCTCATCCTACAGATCAACAATTAGACTTGATGTCCGCTTATCCGTGGGTCACACCGCAATTTCCACCCGTGTATTTTAGTGCAACAGATCAGGATATTTTGACTCAAACTCAGACTAAACCATTGGTTAAAAAGCTTAAAAATTTGGGTGTTGATGTGAGTTCGAAAATATACACCAAAGATTATGCCGAAAATATTAATCATGATTTTAACTTTAATATGCGGTTTAAAGCCAGTCATGAAGTTTTTGATCAGTCGATGCAGTTCCTCAAACGTCATTCTTGAACTTGATTAGAGTTTTAAGTAGTTATAAAAAAATCAGCATCCAAATAAGATGCTGATTTTTTTCAAAGCATTGGTAGAAAATAAGGAAAACTTATTTTTCTACAATGGCAACCACACCTTGACCACCAGCGGCACAGATCGAGACTAAAATACGACCTGAACCTTTTTGGTTGAGAATTTTAGCCGCAGTCGCAAGGATACGACCACCTGTGGCAGCAAATGGATGACCCGCAGCTAAAGAAGAGCCATGAATGTTCAATTTAGAACGATCAATCGCACCTAAAGGAGCATCTAAACCTAAACGCTCTTTACAGAATTTAGGATCTTCCCACGCTTTAAGTGTAGAAAGCACTTGTGATGCAAATGCTTCATGAATTTCGTAATAATCGAAATCTTGTAGTTTTAAACCAGCACGTTCAAGCATACGTGGAACTGCATAAGCAGGCGCCATTAATAAGCCTTCTTTTTTATTCACGAAGTCAACTGCTGCTGTTTCAGAGAAGCTTAAGTAAGCCAATACTTCATGTCCGTTTGCTTTCGCCCATTCTTCAGAAGCTAAAAGAACAACAGATGCACCATCAGTCAGTGGAGTAGAGTTACCCGCTGTCATGGTCGCATTTTCACCTTTACCAAAAACAGGCTTAAGTTTGGCAAGTTTTTCGACTGATGAGTCTGGACGTAAGTTATTGTCGCGCTCAAGACCCATAAACGGGGTAATTAAGTCGTCAAAGAAACCTTCTTCATAGGCTTTTGCCATTTTGTGATGAGAAGATGCAGCAAGTTCATCCTGTTCTTCACGTCCAATATTCCATTCAAGTGCGGTAATTGCAGCATGATCCCCCATTGAAAGACCAGTGCGTGGTTCACCATTTTTTGGTGTATCCATCAATTCTTTCAAATTAATTTTAGTTAAAGCCTTTAAACGATCTTTACCTGTTTTTGCGATATTCAATTCAAGCAAGGCTTTACGTAGACCGTCACCAAATGCGATAGGCGCATCCGAAGTTGTATCTACACCGCCAGCAATTGCAACATCGATTTGCCCCAGTGCAATTTTATTGGCAACGGCAAAAGCAGCTTGTAAACCTGTACCACATGCTTGCTGGATATCGTAAGCAGGTGTTTCTGGAGCAAGGGCAGTGTTCAGTACGCACTCACGGGTCATATTAAAATCACGGCTATGTTTTAGTACCGCACCCGCAACGACTTCACCAAGGCGTTGACCTTGAAGGTTGTAACGTTCAACCAGACCATTTAATGCAGCAGTTAACATGTCCATGTTAGATGCTTTAAAATACGCGCCATTAGAACGGGCAAATGGAATACGGTTACCACCAATAATGGCGACACGGCGAATTGCGTTTTGACTCATGTTTTGATCCTGTTGAACAGAAGGTTGCGCTTTAGTTGAAGTTGATGCTTTTGTACTAGCTGGCGTTTTACTGGTTGCAGCAGTCGTTTTTGTACGCGCAGTGCTTGAACGTGTACGTGGTGTTTTGGTTGCAGTTGCAGAGGTTGCTTTCGCTGTACCTGAAGCTGTACTTTTAGTTGCGCGTGGAGTGCGCTTTGATGTATTTGACACAGTATCCGAAGCAGTATTAGTCGGTGCTGTTTGCTCTTGTGGATTGTCTTGAGTTGTTTTGCTCATAAGGCTTTTCCAAGCATGTTTATGATATTCTTGCGGTGTACATTAACATAATTAAAATAGACCTGTATTGACTAGAATGACATTCTAGACTGCATTCAGGTCAAGACATATCAAGATTAACTCAAGTATTATTTTATTCAAATCCATGAACCTATATGTTCACAAGTTTCCAACAAAGGATATAAACAGCAATTATCTGGCTGAGTTTATACATACATTTTTTGCATGAGAGATAATAACCATGACTGATCAATACCAGGCATTTACCCAATCACCACTTGGTAAATTTGTAGTAAAAAATTTAGGTTTACCATCACCTGTGGTGCTAGATCGTTTTGAAAGTGCAGAACCTGTGATCAATGGTGCTGTATTGCTTGGTGCTGCGCCTTCAAGTTCTTTATCTGGCGCAATTGCACAGGTTTTGAGTAATATCCATGCGGACAGCTATGCAGGCAATAATGCAGAGTTACAACAAACTGCCGCAAAAGTTGGTTTAAATTTACGTGCTTTTAATTCAGGTGACAAAGAGTCTAAATTTAAAGCAGTGGTTTTTGATGCGTCTGGCATTCAAAACTCTGAACAGTTGAATGAACTGTATAAATTCTTTAATCCAGTGGCACGTCAAATTCAAAGCTCTGGTCGCGTGATTGTGATTGGCACCACACCAGAATCAGCAAAAACTGTAAAACAAGCAATTGCTCAACGTGCGCTTGAAGGTTTTGTAAAATCTGTTGGTAAAGAATTCAAAAAAGGTATTACTGCACAAGTCGTTTATGTGGATGAAGGCGCGGCGGATAATATCGAATCAACTTTACGTTTCTTGCTTTCTCCACGTTCAGCGTATGTTTCTGGTCAAGTGATCCGTGTATCTAAAGCAGATGTGGTAAAAGTAGACTGGAATCAGCCATTGGCAGGTAAAACTGTATTGGTCACTGGTGCAAGTCGTGGTATTGGTGAAGCAATTGCACATATATTGGCACGCGATGGCGCACACGTTATTTGTCTGGATGTACCACAGCAGCAAGCAGATCTTGATCGCGTAGCAGCGGAAATTGGTGGCTCGGCTTTAGGTCTGGATATTACTGCGGCTGATGCAGGTGAGAAAATTAAAGCGGCTGCTGCAAAGCAGGGCGGTTTGGATATTATTGTACATAACGCTGGTATTACACGTGATAAAACTTTGGCTAATATGAAGCCTGAGCTTTGGGATCTGGTAATTAACATTAACTTGTCAGCGGCTGAACGTATCAATGACTATCTATTGGCTAATGATGGCTTGAATGAAAATGGTCGAATTGTTTGCGTTTCTTCAATCAGTGGTATTGCAGGGAACTTGGGACAAACCAACTATGCTGCATCTAAAGCAGGCGTAATTGGTCTGGTGAAATTTACTGCGCCAACGTTGAAAAATGGTATTACTATCAATGCTGTTGCGCCAGGCTTTATTGAAACCCAGATGACCGCTGCGATTCCATTTGCGATTCGTGAAGCTGGTCGTCGTATGAACTCGATGAATCAAGGTGGTTTACCTGTTGATGTTGCGGAAACAATCGCATGGTACGCATCAACTGCATCAACTGGTCTAAACGGTAATGTTGTGCGTGTTTGTGGGCAAAGCTTACTCGGCGCATAATTTGCTAGTTTTTATGTGGTCGCTTTGAAAATAGAATAATATTCGCCCTCTCTTTATCAGTTTAAGGAGAGGGTATCCTCATTGTAAATCTATAAAAATTGAATAAGGTCAACCATGAATACACGCCATTTTAGCCAACTTCCTAAACCGTATCTGGCTTATCCAAAAGTCATTCAGGGTCTGGTATTTAAAAAGCCAACGGGTCCAAAAGTTTTGCCACAGGTTGAATATGTGGTGGATTCATTTCAAGTCGATCAAAAACATTTGCAAGCTTATAATGAAGTTTGTGGCTTTAAAAATGATGGTTTTATTCCTGCGATTTATTTAGCGGTGCTTTCGCAGAGTTTACAGATGCATATGATGACCACAGAAGCTTTTCCATTTGCAGTGTTAGGTTTGGTTCATATTCGTAATCAAGTCAAACAAACACGTAAAATTGGAGTAGATGAACGTTTAACATTATCTTGTAAATTTGGCGAGTTAAAGCCGCATGATAAAGGCGTTCAGTTTGATTTCATTACGACTGCAAAAGTGGGCAATGAAGTGGTGATGCAAGGTTTAACCACTTACTTGTCTCGTCAAAAGACAGAGAAAAAGACTACTGAAAAAGCAAAAGAAAGCAGAATACCAGAGTATCAACTTCAACAAGTATGGAATATTGCAGAAAATACAGGTCGTCGTTATGCCAAAGTTTCAGGCGACTTTAACCTCATCCATATTCATGCGGTGACGGCAAAAGCCTTTGGTTTTAAACAGGCGATTGCGCATGGAATGTGGAGTAAAGCTAAGGCTTTGGCCAATATCAACTTACCAGACGCTTATGAAGCAGATGTATGGTTTAAACTTCCAATGTATTTGCCATCAAAAGTTGAGTTTTTGACAGCAGAGCAGCCAAAGGAAACTGATTTTTTAATTCGCAATGAAAAGTCTAAAAAACCGCATGTTTCAGGGACGGTCAACGCTTTGTAAATTTTAAAAGCCCGATCAATTCGGGCTTTTTATATAAAACTAGAAAAAAATGAGGGAACAAGAATGAGCGCTTTAACAGAAATTTTATTTGCAGATAAGCAAAATTATCACGGTTTGATTGATCAGCGTTTTCACGATTTGGCAGAACAATTTAGCCGTTTGCAGGATGCGCGGACTGAACAAGGCGGAGCAGCTTTAGCCGTTTATTTTCGCGGGCAAAAAGTGGTTGATATTTATACAGGTAAAAAATCTCAGACTGAACAATGGAATGATGAGACGCTTTCTGTTTGTTACTCAACTGGAAAAGGTGTATTAGCAACTTTGGCACATATTTTAGTCAGTGAGGGCTTTATAGAATATGACATTCCAATTGCACATTATTGGCCAGCGTTTGGGCAGAACAATAAGGAGAAGATCACACTCAGACATATATTGAGTCATCAAAGCGGTTTGTACGACATTCGCAATTTGATTGAGGATGCACGTGAAATGCTGAATTGGTCACATATGTTACAGGTGTTTGAACAAGCGACGCCACGTTTTGCTGTTAATCAAAGCAATGCTTATCAAGCATTAACATTTGGCTGGTTAGTAGGAGGAGCACTTGAAAAAGCGACTGGACGCGGTTTATCCGATTTAATGCAAACTTATTTGGTCAAACCTTTGCAATTAGACGGTGCATTTTTTGGTGTGCCGAGTTCAGAGCTGGATCGTGTTGCTAGATTAATTCCACAAAAAAGATCAATCGAGCAAAACTCTCAAGACGCTAAAACAAAGAAAGTAAAAGCACATAAACCATCTCTTGCCGATAAATTAGTCACATGGACAGGACAAAATCCACAGGATTTTCAGGATGCGATGATCCCAAAAGGAATGAAAAATTTTAGTTTCTTTAGTGATGAGGGACTGCAAGCGATTATACCGGCTGCGAATGGTGCTTTTACAGCGAATAGCCTAAGTAAGATCTACGCAATGCTTGCCAATGGTGGTCGATGGGAAGGTCACACCCTCATTCAGCCAGAGGTTTTTCAGCAACTCAGTACGATTCAAAGTTATGCAAGAGATAGAGTCATGCCGATTCCGATGAACTGGCGACTCGGTTATCATCGCGTTTTAACGATGGGCAAACGTGCCAAGAATGGCTTTGGACATATTGGTTATAATGGTTCGGGAGCATGGTGCGATCCAGATCGAAATTTAAGCTTTGCTTATACTCATAATTTTAAAATTGGTTCGATCACGGGGGATTATCGTTTATGGGGATTGACTCAAGAAACCTTGCGTTGTGCAGATAAAATATTGAAAGGGCATAAAGGCTGGTTCTAATTTAAATTTTCAGCTTTGCAGGAATGTGATAAGTAACCTGAAGATATTTAGGTTGCTGTCTGACGTGGCTGATGATTCCACCTAAACCTTCTACCAGTTTTCGGCTAGCAAAATTTTGTTCTGCGACGGGATAAACAAAATAATCAGCTTCAAAGTTTAAAACCGCCCAATCATAAATCGACTTCAAAGCTTCTTTGGCATAGCCCTTGGCGTGTTGTTCTTCACGTATCCATAAACCAAATTCAGGCGTTTGAGTATGGATATGGTGAATGCCAATTAAGCCAATAAACTTTTGAGAGCTTTTATCTTTTAGCACGAAATATTGATCTGTGCCTTGAGTTTGAGCATGTATCCAGCTTTTACCAATCGACTCAAATTCCGCAAAAGATTTTGCTGGCTCCCAAGACATAAATTGAGTCAAACTTGACGTAATGCATGGATAAATATCAGGATAATCCTGTAACTTAAAAGTTTCTATATTGAGTCTAGGAGAACTAAGACTTGGAGTAGCAAACATAGTAAATTTATATATGTTTAAAGAACTTAATTATCATATATAAATAATAATCATTTGCAAATATAAAGTTAGATTGAATTCATTAATTCCATTTTAATCATGATTTCCACATGACGTTGAAACGATGGCTCATCTAAACCTTGTAGACCAAGTTGATAAATTCCTTCTAAACCACATACAAAAGCAATAAGTCGCCATGCCACATCTTGAGCGGTTGTCGTTTCAAGCCTTTTAAACTGCTTTTGTTGTATCCCATCTTGAATCAACTGCACCAATACATTGTGCCATCGTTGCATGGTGAGGTTATAGGCTTTTTTTATTTCGATATCTTGTTCTATCAAAATTTCAGCTTCATTCCAAAGTCGTAAATAAGGCTGAGTTTGCTCGATATTTTCGCAACCCAATAGTAAAGAAATACGTTGAAGCCATGAATCTGTAAGTACCTGAGCTTCAAGTTCATTCAATTGATCCATCAATTCAATAAAAACTTGCGCTTTTAAGTGTGAGGCAGACTCAAAATGATGATGAACTTGACCAGTAGAAACCTGTGCTTGCGTTGCGATCGCCCGAACGGTCAATGCATTTAAACCTTCTTTTAATGCCAAAGTTTTAGCAGCAGCTAAAATCATGTCACGACGTTGTTCACGATTTAAATAGTTCATTCGCTCGGCTTTCAATACTTATCATCATCGAATTCAAGTTTAATAAAAGTTGGACGTTTGTTCAAGTTTGAGTATAATGATTTTAATTTGAACAAGTGTCCAACTTTAAATTGGGTGTTTTATGTACCGCAAGTGGATGATTCTTGCAATCATCGTTTTAATTTATTTGCCAGTCTCGATTGATGCCACCATTTTGCATGTCGCAATTCCGACCTTAAGCGCAACTTTGGCACTCAGTAATAACCAAATGCTCTGGGTCATGGATATTTATTCCTTGATCATGGCAGGTTTTATTCTGCCCATGGGAGCGTTGGGGGATCGTATTGGTTTTAAACGCCTAATGATCATAGGGGCGACGATCTTTGGTCTGGCATCTTTAATGGCGGCATTGGCTCAATCGGCTGATATGCTAATTTTGGCTCGCGCTTTACTTGGGCTAGGCGCTGCCATGATTCTTCCTGCCACATTATCAGGTGTCCGCAACAGTTTTCTAGATGAAAAACAACGCAATTATGCGCTAGGGATTTGGGGAACAGTTGGTGGCGGTGGAGCCGCTTTTGGTCCGCTACTCGGTGGTTTTATTTTAGAGCATTTTGATTGGGGCGCTGTGTTTTTAATAAATGTGCCCATCATTATCCTCGTACTCATTTTAACGGTTTGGATCGTACCAAAACAAAAAGTTGAATCTAAGCAGCCTTTAAACCTGTTACAGGCACTTATTTTAGTCAGTGCAATTTTAATGATCATTTATGCTGCTAAAACAGCGATGCATGAATTGAATTATTTCATTATCTTATTGTTTACGGTTGGACTTGGTGCTTTGATCCTCTTTGTTAAACAGCAGTTAAAATCATCAAGTCCAATGATTGATTTTAGTTTGTTTAAGCATCCTGTGATTTCCACCAGCATGGTCATGGCGATTGTGGCGATGATCGCGCTCGTCGGATTCGAGCTTTTGTTGTCGCAAGAACTACAGTTTGTTTATGGTTATACGCCGTTGCAAGCAGGCTTATTTATTTTACCTTTTATGATTGCGATCAGCTTGGGTGGGCCGTTTACCAGTTTTTTAATGAATCGTTATGGACTTCGCCCAGTCGCCACTTTAGGGATGATGATGTGTGCCTTTAGTCTATGGGGTTTTGCGCTTACTAATTTTGATACACAACATTTGCAAACTTGGGGTCTTATGATTGTTATGGGCATCAGCGTTGAAATTGCATTGCTTTCATCAACTGCTGCGATTATGACTGCTGTGCCTCCACACAAAGCAACCGCAGCTGGGGCAATAGAGGGTATGGCATATGAACTCGGTGCGGGTTTAGGGATTACAATATTTGGTCTTTTACTTTCTTTTTTCTATACGCAATCTTTATTGATTCCGCATGGTTTACCTTCTGAGTTAGCTCAAACAGCAAGTCATTCAATTGCTGAAGCTATGCAAATTGCACAACAACTTGATGATAAAAGCTTAGTAATTGCATTGACTCAGGCAGCATCAGATGCCTTTAGTCATTCACATGCGAAAGTACTCGCGATTGCAGGAAGCCTGTTTTTAATTTTATCTGGTTTTGTGTGGTGGGCATTGCCTTCTAAGCAAGTAAGTGATGAGGAGAATAGCTATTAAAACAATTTGTTTATTTAATATTTGCTTGTTGATGTATTGTTGCTGAATTCATTCACTATCGGGCAAAAAAACAGTATCCTTATAAATACATTAAGGAGCATTCATGTATCAAGTACTGGCTAGAAAATACCGTCCTCGTAATTTTATTGAATTGGTCGGGCAAAACCATGTGTCGCGCGCACTCACCAGTGCGCTTGAGCGTGGGCGTTTGCATCATGCCTACTTGTTTACAGGTACGCGCGGCGTGGGTAAAACGACCATAGCGCGTATTTTGGCGAAATGTCTAAATTGTGAAACAGGCGTTACTTCTACCCCTTGTGAAGTTTGTGCAACTTGTCGCGCTGTCAATGAAGGTCGTTTTATTGACCTGATTGAGATTGATGCGGCATCACGTACCAAAGTTGAAGATACACGTGAGCTTTTGGACAATGTGCCTTATGCACCAACTCAGGGGCGTTTTAAGGTTTATTTGATTGATGAAGTGCATATGCTGTCTACACATTCATTTAATGCCTTGCTCAAAACTCTAGAAGAGCCGCCTGAACATGTGAAGTTTTTATTTGCAACCACAGATCCGCAAAAGCTACCGATTACGGTAATTTCACGTTGCCTACAATTCACCTTGCGTCCTTTAGCTGTAGATGAAATTACCGAACATCTGACGACTATTTTAGACAAAGAACAGATCAGTGCAGACAAAGATGCGATTTGGCAAATTGCTGAATCGGCACAAGGTTCTTTACGTGATGCCTTGTCTTTAACTGATCAGGCGATTGCCTACGGGCAAGGTGAAGTCCATCATCAAGATGTCAAGGAAATGTTGGGGCTGATTGATCGTACCATTATCTATGACCTGATTATTGCGATTCATCAAAATCAACAAGCCCGTGTCAGTCAGTTATTATTACAATTCCGCCAGCAGGCACTCGATGTTTCTTTGGTGTTGGATCAGTTGATCTCCACCTTACATGAGCTGGCCTTGTTGCAATATTTACCTGAGTTAAGCCTCAAATACAGTGAGGAAATCAATCAAAAGATTTTAGCATTGTCAAAAATGGTGTCGGCTCAGGATTTACAGCTTTACTATCAGATTGCCTGTAAAGGTCGAGCAGAATTACAACTCGCCGTGACTCAAGAACAAGGTTTCGAGATGTGTGTGCTACGTTTGTTGGCATTTCGTCCTTTAGCAATCGATGAAGTTGTGCTTGAACAACCTTCAGAAATGTCATCTGGAACTGTACAGCCTGGCTTTGAAGCAAACATATCAACATTCGCACATGATTTTTCCGCAGATAACTTATCCGCACATGATTTGCCCAAAGATGATTTGACGGCTGTTTCGCATATTCAGCCAATATCCTCTAAACCTGATCAAGTTGAAGCCAGTTCAGTCCTAATTAATACTGAAAATTTTGAGGAAGAATCTCAAACCTTTGAAGAACCAGAGCAATTGATTGCCATGGATCATGAAGCGTTGGCGTCTTCTGCTGCACCTGCAACTGACACACAAGAAAGTGTGGTGGTCTTTGATGCAAATTCAGATGAGTTGATTGGTTTCGATACAGAAAAAACTGTACCAGCGATGTCAGTCGATGAGATGCAAGTTTTTCCTGTAGAAGAACTCTTAACTAAATCAGATATAGTCGATCCATCGCAGGATTCTTTTCTAGTTGAATCTATCGAACCTCTGGGCGAGGCAAAGCAAGATATGCTTTTGGCTCAAGATGGTATTGTTTCATCAGAGAATGTTGCATCAGATCGACAGGTATCTTCACTCTCAGAAAATATTGAAGACTCTAGTAAACCTCTAGAAAATCTACATGAAAATGCCCAAAATCCGAGCATTTCAGCTACTGACGCCGCAGTGAATGTTGAATCCACTGCCCAGACCATACAGTTTGAAGAACATCAACCTGTTGCGTCGCGTCATGAAGATTTAATGCCACAAGAAATTCTTAAACTTTCTGCGGAAGTTCTTGATGGCGAATGGACGCTGGAAAAGTGGGAGTACTGGTTTAGAAACAGCCAGCTTTCACCTGCTGTTCAGGAGTTGGCACAGCATGGTCTGATGTCAGGTCAAATAGACGGACTATGTACATTTACCATTCCGCAGCAATACGAAGGTATGCTTTCACAGCTTCAACATGCTTTGGAAACCGAGATTCGATCTTTATGGCCAAATACCCAGTTTTCAGTGCAATATGCTGAAGTTTCAGGTATCACGCCATTTGTAAAACAAGCGGAACGTAAACAAAAAGCTTTTCAACGAGCCGAACATTTGTTGAAAAAAGATCCTGTGGTCAAAAGTTTATTGGAAACATTTCAAGGTGAGTTACAAAATATCCAGTTAAAACCATGATGAAGTAGTTTTTTAAAACGTATTTAATCTGATTCGGTGTTTAATACATAAGGTTTAAGTGCCATTCTGATTGTGTCTGGAATGGGTGTTGTTTTGCGCGTTTCACGATCCACAAAAACATGGACAAAATGACCTTGAGCAGACGGTTCAACATGATGTTGTTTGAAAATGGCTAATTCATATCTTAAAGATGAATTTCCAATTTTCGCAATGGCTACGCCAACTTCAATCATATCTGGAAAAGACAGTTCCTGAAAAAAACTGCATGCAGAATCAACCACGAGACCAATGATGGGAGATTGGCGAATATCAAAACCCGCGTGTTGAATCAGTAATGAGTTCGCAGCAGTGTCAAAGTAACTATAATAAGTGACATTGTTGACATGACCATAAATATCATTATCTGCCCAGCGTGTCTGGATATTTAAAAAGAAATGAAATTGATCACGTGTTTTTATTACAAGTTTTATCGATTCTTTGGTCATGCGTAAA
>Ga0099799_10382_pt1 | contig 11700 bp, 8 predicted proteins | sample Uncmet6_SortLC_1_FD_89033 | JGI IMG/M metagenome (GOLD analysis project Ga0099799, IMG submission 89033) | Marine eukaryotic communities from CALCOFI LINE 67, Pacific Ocean - CN11_C50_N6_SortLC_1 | ecosystem: Environmental > Aquatic > Marine > Oceanic | place: Pacific Ocean: Monterey Bay...
GCCTCCTTCCGGTCGATGGCTCTTCGGCGTTCCTCGTCTTCCTCTGCCTTGGTAGACTTCCAGAGGAGCCTCTGCCGCCTTTTGGCTGCCAGGGTATCCTTCCAATGCGCAGAGCGTTCCTCGCTCCGTGCTTTCAGTTCCTCCTTCCGATTCATGGAGCTTCCACGCTCAAAATAGCAGGACCTCATACGAGCAATGTCGGTATCTCTTAGGACTGTCATGGGGAGAGGAGGGACGTGAAGGGGGGAGGAGAGGGGGGAGGAGGGTGGAGGTACGTGTGGAGAGAGTGGAGGGGGGTGATGCGTGGAGAGAGCGGAGGGGGGTGACGCAGGTCGAGGAACACGTTCGTTTCTATTGAGCGTGCGGAGATACGACTGCTTGTAGTAAGCACGAGTACCAGGACCCACCACTGGTTGCGGAACGATCAGCAAAATCAGGCCAGCATGCATATACTATATATTATTGTATTTGGCAAGATTTGCATATGGTCTCGCTGAAGCCCTGGGCCTTCTTGTCGCCAACGGACAGTAATTCCACCTCAAAGTTCAGGTCGGCGTTCGGGGGAATTGCCGGAGGTGCTCCGCGCTCCCCGTACCCAAAGTCGGACGAAATTTTCAGTAGAGCCTTCTCGCCGAGAGACATGGTCATGACTCCCTCGTCCCATCCCTTGATCACTTGGCCTATGCCAATCACGAACTGAAACGGCTTGCCGCGGGAGACGCTGCTGTCGAACTGCGCTCCCCCGTTCGCAAGAGTTCCGGTATAGTGCATGGTCAGCATGTCGCCCACCTCGGGGAATGTGGCGCCATCGCCGGCAGACAGCAATTCCCTCTCTACCCCCATATCTGACGAGACGAAAATGGATCCGGGCCGACGAAGGATGAGAAAGATATATGAGAAAAAAAGACCATTGGCAAAAAACCAATATACTAGCTAGTGTACTAGGAGTGGGAGTAGATAGATGCTCTACTGCTGAGCTATACGAGCTCGTAGACGGAAGAGGGATGGGAAACCCTAACCATACCATGAGTTTCCTCGTGAAGTACTCAAGTCCAATTGCGTCATATGCATACTAGCTAGTACTATTCTAGTAGAGTATGAATACTTCTTCTTTTCCACCACGGTATGATTATTTGTATCCCATCCCAGCAAATCAAATATAATAACTTTATATATTACAAATTCTCCTCATCGCTCAACAACGCAATGTTCAGGCGGTCCTGAGTTCAAATCTCGGTTGGCGCTGAAGGGTAAGGGTTACCCTCCAAGCGCGTCAATAGCTCAGCGGTAGAGCACCTGATTGCAGTGTTTTTTTTGCCTTTTTGTCGGATCGAATATCCTACTGGCTGGGTGGTAATTGTGGATACTGCTGAAACGCCCGGAGGTACAACCCTAACCTCTGTTAGTCCGCGTCCATCGGCTGTATGTTCATATTATGCATTATTTATGTACATGAATGTGTGAAACGCTTCCTCCACCGCAACATCTTTGATTCGTCTTTCATTCATCATCTCGTTCGTCTGGGCAATCCGTCACCCCCATCGTCTCACCGTTGTCATCAAATCAATCGACTGACCGCTGACTATGGAGCCCGCTTCCTCCTCCTCCTCGTCCGCACCCTCCTCGGAGAGCGATTCCGATTCCGAGCCCGAGTCAATGCCGACTCAATCCGACGCTCATGGCTCTCTGCCAACGTCGTTCAACGACCTGCCATCCGACGATAGCGTCGAGTTGTCCTCCTCCAACGACTCAGACTCAGAATCCTCAGATTCAGAACCAGACTCCGCTTCACCATACTCCGCTTCGTCCTTGCCGGACGACACCACCGATCTTGGCGACCGAATCGACGCTCGCCGCAGTGGCGACGTGGTGGGTGTGGCCTCCCGAAAGCGGCGGAAGGGCGAAAAGGAGAGGGCGTTGTCAATAGCGTCCAAGCGGCTTGCCCAGTTCCGTGATAAGAAACGACTCGCATCCTCCGGCTCTGACGATGCCGCAGCGGATGGTGAGGACGCTAGCGATAGAGGCAGAAAGAAATCCAAGCACCGGCCGACGGAGGTGTCTTCTCGGCGATCCGATTTTTTCCGCCGGGGCGCTCCGAATATCAACAGCTCCGGCGCCGGTGTTGCCATTGGCGCCAACAGATACAAGGCGCGAGATCCTAGGCTGGAGGGAATGTCGGGACATTTGGACGCGGAGGTATTCGAGCGACGGTATGGCTTCCTGGACGAGATGAAGGATGAGGAGATATCTCGTCTCAAGAAAAAGATTGCGGCCCGCAAAATGAAGGGGAAGAAGGGCCAAAAAGCCAGGAGGAAGCTAGGAATTACCACCGACTTTGATGGATCGATGGAGGAAGACCAGGCAGAGCTGACAAGGCTAACGCGCGACCGCTCTGAACAGAAGCGTGCCCAGGTGAAACGTAGCGCGAAGCAGGCAGTGAAGAAGAGAATCAGAGACGAGGTTGCGGCGGGTACACGTGGTGCTTACTACCTGAAACGGAGTGAGCAGAAGCGGCTAGATCTTGAGGCAAGATTTGATGACCTGAGGAAGCGGGGTGGCGACGCCGCAGTGAACAAGGAAGTAGAAAAACGGCGGAAAAAGAAGGCCTCCAAGGATAAGCGCATGCTGCCGAGGAGGACTACATAAGTCAGCTAGGACTAGCTTGCAATATTATTACCAATCAAACCATACGCCTCCAATGATAAGCGCATGCTGCCGAGGAGGACTACAAGCTCGTCAGCTAGAACTGCTCTAGTAGCTTGCAACAGTATTACCAATCAAACCATAGGTATTGCTCGGGAAGAAGAACTTTCAACAAATAGTCCCGGGTGGTTTAGTAAAAGTTCTTGCTTGCCGCCTCTCCCGTCTCGCATTATTTTTTACTCCTATAGTATTTCCTCATCATCATACTAGCTACAGTAGTATCAATCTTTGTTTTGTTCGATATGCGGTGCGCTCGTGCGCTCGTGCTCTCGTGCGCTCGTGCTCTCGTGCTCTCGTGCTCTCGCTTCTACTGTATGCAAAGTATTATATATATATATATATAAACTCACGACATCACAACATTATTTACTCTCTCGAGAAGCAGATAATGAACAATGATCACCCTCGCCATTCTCTGCATTCGTGGACTCCCTTAACCTCGCATTTGCTCCAACATGAAGGTCTGGCCTTTGACATCATCGACCGCGCCCTCGGGCCAACAATGCCGTCCCGGATCCAAGAGGAGCTAGACCTGCTGCGGCAAGATGGGCTCATTGGCGATTTGCGCCAGGCCAAGACGGCAATGGAGGCGCAGTCGGATAGCCTAATGAAAATGGTCGGTCTCGGCGACGTACGGATCGGTGCAAGCACCGGGGAAAATGTTCGCGGCGATCGATCGACCTTCATCTCGAGGTCTCTTCATAGACCCGGAGAGAATGATCGACACCACAACTTTCGAATGCGGTGTCCCAGTTTATTCCATCTGATACAATCTGTTGAGGATACGGCAGTAAAGGAGATGGCAGGGATCAATTTCGATCGTAAATTAACATCTGTCCAGGCAGCGACGTACCCGGGCGACGGGAACAGTGGGTATCGCAGACACTGCGATCGGGGCGATCGCTGTCTTTCTGAACCTTTCGAGGGCAAGGCTGCGTCGGCCAGTTCGAAACGAATCATAACTGCGGTATACTATGTCACTCCGGAAGACTGGGATAGCGAGTTGGATGGGGGCGCACTGCGTCTATTTCCTCCGAGATCTGCAACTTCCTCAACCACTGATTGCACGTGCGACTGCAGACAATTTCACGATGTAACTCCCTATCGCGACCGCTTGGTCGTTTTCCGCTCTGACTTGGTGGAGCATGAAGTACTGCCGAGTCTTCGTAGAGCGAGGACTGCCCTCACGGTTTGGCTTTATGGGCACTTTCGTAAAGAAAATGAACCAGCTCCTCGTAAAAGAACTTCCGATGGCATCCCTGACGTACCTATTGCATCCCAGTCTGATCTTCCGCCTTTGCCATTACCTCTAGTGACGCAGCTTCAAGACAAATCATCTCGCATCTTCGTATCAATCCCTTCCTATCGTGATCCTGAAACACACAGTACGATATCATCCCTTTACGAGACAGCGCAGAACCCTGAACGCATTTTTATTGGCGTTGTCTGGCAGGTGGATACATCCACCGCCAATGCGGACGAATGCTGTTTTAGGCCAGAGCTTCCACAGCCTTGGTCTGTCACAAATGTGCGAGCTATCACACTTGACTACCGTGACGCAACTGGGCCATGCCTTGCCCGGGCCCTGGCTCAGACGCTGCATCGCCAAGAGGAATATATCCTACAAATTGACTCTCACATGCGTTTCCGCGAGAACTGGGACGTCTACCTGCTCAATCAGCTTAGCAAGTGTTCCTGCCCAGAAAAATCAGTGCTGACCACTTACCCTGCTGGATACAGACTGAGCAAAGGAGGGAAGGCAGAAATCGTTGACAATGAAACGAGGGGGACCATTCTCGTTCCTTGGAAGTTTGGAGAAGACGGCATGCTGCGTCAAAAGGGACGTCTACTGAAGGAACATGTGTATGCTACATCGGGTCCTTCGAATGGAGTCACCAACGACAACATACCTTGCTACCTCTATGCGGCTGGGTTCAACTTTTCATCTTCGTCCGTTATGGCTAGCTGCCCTTACGATGCAAATCTTCACCACCTCTTTTTTGGGGAAGAACTATCGATGGCCGTACGTCTCTTTACCCATGGTTATGAATGTTTTGCTCCCCCAGAAAGTGTCTGCTATCACCTGTGGAGCCGCGCTCATCGAGCGACGTTGCAGGAGGACAGGGCGCAAAGAATAGAAACTATTGAACAGAAGTATCGCGAACGATCTCATCGGCTGGTGTCGAACCAGCTGTTGGGAAAGAGTCAATGTCTAGGGAAGGTTGGTACTGCTGCGGATTTCGCGCGAAAGTTGGGTGTGGACTTTGAAGCTAAAATCATTAACCCGGGGTCTGAGGATGGTAGCGTTGATCCAGATGCATTTGCGTCGGGCTTCATATGCGATGAGAGTGAAGAAGATGGACCGATCGATCAAGTTGTGAAAGAGGACATAATGAATTTAGTATCTGCATTCCTCTAACTAGAAGAGGAATCAATTATCACAACAACTACCAGTATATATGCCCCTAGAAACGGATAGGAAGGAAAAGAAGGAGCCAGTCGATCAAACCATCATGACACTCGCCTGCTTCTCCTCAACCTTTTGATTCAGAACGGCAATTGCCTCTTCTGTTGCGGCATCGATACTCTTACCGGCGCGGAAGGCGTCGTCCTCCGAAACACTTTCGAGCTTCCCATCTTTTCCTTTCTTTACTACATCCTGCGCCGCCCTCCTTATCCTACGCACACGCTGCCGGGATGCCTCGGCAGCTTTGCCTAGCTGCTTTACAATTGCCTTTCGGGTATCCATAGACACCTTAGGAATAGGAACAATTACAACGCCCTCTTCTACACTGGGGTTGAAGTTCAATCCGGAATCTCGAACGGCATCGCGGACGGCGTTGGCAGTCATGGGATCGTAGCAAGTTAGCGTAGCTCGATTCGCGCTTGTGATGACGACCTGAGCAACTGCGCTGAGAGGAGTCAACTCACCGTACGCTCGGACGAGGATGGGCTCGAACAGCTCTGGGGTCGGCTCGGCGCCCCGAATGGCACGGAAGGACTCCTCCATCGCCGAAACAACCCTGAGCATCCTGGCCTTCACCTCATCTGAATCTGGAAGGCCCTCATCATCAGATCCTCCGTCAAATATGGCCTCGGAAGCGTCTTCTTCGATGGACAAATCGACTTCGTCCCCAAACCCAGAACCTTCGCCAGCGGTACTTTCGTTCCCCCCAACGACTTGTGGTGCGTCCTTTCCCCGCTCCCCCTTCTTTTGCCGCTTCTTTTTCTTCCGCCTATCTTGAGCCGCATTCTGTTCGGCGCGCTTCGCAAGCTCATCCGCTGTCTCAAGATGGTGCCCCATCTTCCCAGCCTTCCGTCCAAAGTTACGGCGGGCACAACCGTTGTTGCCATCGTGTTCATTGTATAGGGAAAAGGATACAGGCGATGCCACGGTTGGCAGCATCGCCGATGATAAACAGGTTCTGGTGGACTGGCAATGCGGCACCCTACGAAGAGCGTTCGTTCGTGCCGATCGGCAAACCACTCGTAGCAGTGATGCAGAGGTCATAATGCATTGAGAAAATAAAGTTGAGAGGGGTTGCAGCAATAATATATGTATATTATGTGCAAGGTGCAGGGTGCGGAATGGGTTGGAGCGGAGTTTGACAGGATGACAGGATGACAGCAGCATGACGGATGTACTAAAGTATCTCCAATCTCTGCCACCCTATGCCTACTACTGTAGAATGCATGATATTATTATTATTATTATTATATATTTATGCATACTTGCGAGTACAGTGTATGCATATGCATAGTATTGGCTGTATGCATTTTATGCATAGCTACTCTGTAGTACGAGTGTGCTGACCTGGGTTTCACATTAGTACGGATGCCTACTAGTACTAGAGTATGGAGTATGGAGAAATTCATGGAAAATTTGAGAACCTACAGACTAGTACATGTACTAGCTAGTAGTAATACTACTCTAGAACGAGCTCGTAGCACTATTCAAGCTTTAGTAGGAATTCTACTTATGCGCATGCACAAGTATGCATACTGTTACGTGTGTGTAGGATGTGCAAAGTTGTTCCGAGAGTGCGGTTATGAGCTATTGTGGGTGCATACTAGTAGTACTCTAATAATATGCACATATGTATACTACTACTAGAGTAGCTAGTACGTCCATTTCCGGGTGTTCAAGCCCTACCCCTGCCCGCTTGTAAGTTTCCATACTCCTACTAGCTAGTGTGGTAGTATGCATACTCTCGTAGTACTATTACTAGTCTATGCATAGTAAGTGTACTAGCTAGAGTAAGCATACTACGAGCTCGTAGACTAGTAGTAACAACTACCCCCGTGTTGTTGAGGAAAGGCAAGGCGCAGGAGACGGCTCACCACTGTCACAAACATACTTCCCCGGTCTTTCAACGATGGGCGGAGGAGGCTGGTTTTACGTCCCCAAGGTGAGATCCCAGTTTGATATCATGATCGACTCAAGGATGTAGGCAATGCGGGAGGAGGACTTGAGTGGAGGCATCGGCGGTGGCGAGGGGGGGGGCGGAGACGCTCATGCGATTTTCACTCATGCTCCAGTTACACGACCACGACCAACAGATTTGGCTCACGTAAAATATTGGCGAATTTTTTCATCCTCTGTTCCTCTTTCTTGCAGGTCTGGACTCCCTACGGCGGCTGGTGGGCAACCCCGGCGGCATGGAAGCGCAATACCGCAATTGCGCATGTCGGCGTTGCGATCGCGTGCGCGGCTATTTTCAGCGTGAGCTCTGAGCGTGAGCGAAGACCGATTGCACCGTGGAAACACATTCCTTCCCAGCGGTGGTGCACGCACGCCAAGGAGGATGACCCGTCCTTGCCGTAGAGAGTCCTCGATGTAGGTCTAGGTTGGCTTCCCTTTAACGCTTCTCGCAAATTGTTGGAGTTTGGAGGAGAAAATGATGCGGGGGTACAAGGTGGAAGGGCCTGGTTTGATTGCGGGAGGGCGTCAGCCAAAGCCAGCTACGATCGGTTGCTAAACAAGTAATTTCTATTGTACAATTCCATTTCATTGTTCCTCGCAGCTCGACGGCGGTGCCAATGTATTCGGGCATGTTGAAAGTAGTCAAGTGTATATATATGGCTTGCTATTTCGCTGCGATGCTGCGATGGCATAAATGGAAACGCTGACAGTGCTTGTAGTACGCCTGTATAATGTGATACAATAATATACTAGCTAGTAGTAATATACGTACTAGAGTACGACATGTGTGTATTACTAGTATTCATTTTTACGAAGTATGCATACTACTATAGAGTAGCTATACGAGCTCGTAAATGACATAAAAAATTGTATCTCTACTAGTAGCTATGCATATGCATACTAGACTACGCATACTCCTAGTAGTACTCTAGTACTAGACTAGTAGTACTAGAGGAGGAGTTCCAAACGTGCTTTTATCCACCACACACCACCAAACCCAGCCCTAAGCAAAAGCAGATCCATTCTATTTATTTATTTTTTATGCGTCATCGCATTTTGTTTGTTTTACTACTCTCTAGTAGTTGGCGTTTATCTTTCCTTTACATCCTGAGCTGCCCCTCAACTTTGGATTTCCATTCGCAGCATTACTTTTGTTGCACCTCGCCATGATCGCTGCGAGGTCTCTGGCACGCCCCCTGGCGCAATCGGCGTCGGCGAGGCTACTCTTGAAGCAGCAGTCTTCGCCGTTCCACTCCACCCGTGTCCTGGCGAAGCCCAGACGTCCGAGGCGAACCGGCGAGCCAGGAAAGGGCCTTCGTAAAAATCAGGCCGTTGATAGCGACCGGTCCGCCGGTGCTCCCAAGAAATGGACTGGGGATTCCCAGGACGCCCACAAGATGGCGCAGGATCGCATCATGGCCTCGTCGGACATACGCATCCCTGGCACGGAAGCCATCGCCTCCCTCACCCCGGAGCAGCGCATTCGCAATTTCGCCATGGCCCTCACTCTCGTAGGCTTCGCGACCGGCATCTGGTGGTACTCGATCCAGGCTGTCGGAAAGTCTGAGACGGGGGTTGATCAGCTCCGTGCTGAGGCCCAGGAGGCACGGGGTGAGGCCGAGCGCAAGTCGTCGCAGCAGCGGGAGGCGGAGGAGCTTGCCGAGCTTGAGGTGACAATGGCGAACCTGGAGCAGTCCGAGGGGGGAGAGCTGATCGATGCCGGCGCCGATATTACCGTGGCCGTGGCCGCCCCAGACGCAATAGCACGGGAGGAGGAAGAACTCAACCTCGCTGCACGGAACAAGGCCGGTGGTGGATCTGGAAAGCCGCTCTGGAAGAAGATCGTCTTCTTCTGGAGAAAGGAGTAGAATTAAGAAGCATTGTTTCAGCTCTTTATAAGTAAGCTGGTCCGTAATTTTATATGCCCAGAATGTTGAAATTAGAGCAGGCGCGTATATCGAGGAGGCCATCCTGAGTCATGGGTGCGTCCTTTCATTCACGCAGCCTGTCATCCTTTGCACGTAGAGACGTGCATCTGTTCCTCGGACCATACAGACCTTATATCAATACTGATTTCATTCCCAATGTCGCCATGCCCCTAACAAGGTCGTCACCATTAGGCATCCTCCCTATCTCAAGCTTCGAGAAGATTACTGCGCCGTCCACAATGATCTCGAACGCCCCCGTCGTTTGATAGGACTGGACGACGGTCGGCACAATGAGGAAAAGGCAGACGAGTGCTGGCATGGCCATTCCGCTCTCCTTCATACCGTAGTACCAGCTCGGTGGTCCACGGACGAAAGGGATGTAGCTCCAGATCGCATCCCCGAAGAAGGTTGCTACCAGCGCAAACATCTGCAGGTATTTGACGAGCGACGCGGCGATCATGGCCGCCTCGGGGACGGGGTAGTTCTCGCCCTTTATGCGACCCTCCAGATCCGGATAATGAGCCTGCAGGAACCTCCCGACCTCCTGGAAGTTCCTGGCCATGCCTCAGCTCGTGCAGAACTGGACCAGCACTTCCCTTGGAAGTGCGGGCGTGGCCGTACCGGTGCTGGGGAGGGCATCGGACGCGGCCTCGGCAGTGACGCGGACGGGTTTGCTGTCCGATGCGTCGGCGAACTCGCTCGATTCCGCCACCGCTGCAGAACACCCAATGCCGTTCAATGCCGTCATAGTAAGCAGGCTCAAAGCGCTGAGAAGCAGCAGCCGTCCGGGTGATGGGCGCTTCATATTTCTCGGAGGGGGCGGATGGGTCCCCGCACCGCTGCAGCGGGAATGCGGACGCCGAAATGAGATAAATCGGCGCCCCTGCCTTCGTTACATACCCGTTGCATTCTACATTGGCCGACCCGCCCACGTCCCTCTGGGATTCAATCAACTGGTTGAACGCCGCCCGCTTTTGAAGTTCGGTGGCCAACAGCTGCGTTCCGATCGGCATGATATCTTCCGATAGCCTGCCCACTATGCTCTGTGGAGCGGTGTCGGCCTCCACCCGAACCTTCAACGCTGCGCCTGAGGTCGGCAACTGCAGCCGAAGGCTAATGCCAACATCGCTCGCGGTGACTTTGCACGACGCCCATCCAGGGTTGTAGCCAACCTGCCCAAAATATAGCAGTTTTCCTTCCTTTGGCCTATTGTGGAGATCAAGACTACCGAGACGAGATAGCAGCTCCTGAACATCATCAGTGTCCAGAGAATCGTCCAAGACGTCGGCATAGATTGCTGCAATGCGACCGTCAGGGACTACATGCAGGAAAGATGCGGCGGTCGACCAATCCGGAAAGGACTTCGACTGCAGGATACAGCCCGAGTGTTCTTCCACAATGACGATAGAAATGATCCCACTGCTTCCCACGGCGCACTCGACGCCGGAAACGACAACGGCATCCCTGCCCGAGGCATTGGATGTCGCGGATGGTACGGCGACAGATATTGAAAGCTCCAATTTATCTCCGTTCCGTGCGAGCGGCGGCATGAAGCTTTCTACGTGAAAGCTTCCAAGCTCTTGTTGATGCTTCCCTCCTTCTTTCATATCCACTGAAACACTATCGGCGCCAGATTCATTTCCTAGCTCGTCCCGGGCTGCCCTCCAGACCAGCGATCCGCTCGTTCGTCCCTCCCGGTAAGCGCCCTCTTCCCACGTCCCGCTCTGCTGCGCCAGGTGGAAGAATTTGATTTCCTCCCTCTCCCTCCTATCCAGCTCTTCAAGCCGGGCCTTGCTCAGGACATCCTGCGCGAGGCGTTCCATATTCGCTTGCCTCAGGATTGCGTGTCCGCCCTCCTCCGACACACAGTGCTCCCTCCTACGTGTCTGCATGTCGCCCGACAGAAGCTTCCGACTGTACCTACCCGTGACGTCGACAACGTGCCCCCTCCCTTCACTGGTGAAGGCCAGGACGTAGCTCAGCTTTTTCCCCCACCCGTGCTCATACATGGAGGGCTCATCGATCTTGCCTTCGCAGGCGTCGGCGTGGAGCCAGGCGCCACGTCGGTCCGACCACACTTCGACCCAGACATGGTCGGTGAAGTCCAACACGTAACGGGTGTTGTAGCCCAGGGCACGGCAATAAGTGCCAAAGAGATTCGCATATTCTCCGCACCTCCCCCGGCGGGCTTGGAACACAGCCCGGGGAGAATTGTATCTTGGAAACGTCGTGGTCTCATCCCCACAGCTGGGGCAACTGTACATTTCAACGCGCGCAGCCCCTCCCTCCCTTTCATCAGCGGACTCCGGACCTCGCGTCCCAGCGGATTGGGTATCGGCGTTACCACATTGGACGCACGGGGGCTGGTTCACCCAGGTCATCACATCCCGCTGAAAGTACAAAGCGAGGCGCTTGAGCAGCAGGTCATCCTCCTCGTACTCGGAATCGTCGTCATTGGCGTAAGGGGACTTCTCTTCTTGGCGAGCACTTCCAGCACGATCTGGCATGAGCTCGTCAAGCGGTATAGATGCCCTTACCTCATCGAGCAGGGACTGATCCTTTTCCCATCCCTGCACCGTGGCGAATCCTGAGGAAATCCGTGACTTGAAGTGATCGTTGGCCATGGTTGCATGTATTTGCAATATA
>Ga0099799_10383_pt1 | contig 11700 bp, 6 predicted proteins | sample Uncmet6_SortLC_1_FD_89033 | JGI IMG/M metagenome (GOLD analysis project Ga0099799, IMG submission 89033) | Marine eukaryotic communities from CALCOFI LINE 67, Pacific Ocean - CN11_C50_N6_SortLC_1 | ecosystem: Environmental > Aquatic > Marine > Oceanic | place: Pacific Ocean: Monterey Bay...
CGACGCCGTCCGGCACGCGGTTGACGACGTCCTCCTCGACCTGCGGGGGACCGACATCGACCGTGCGCTGGGACTGGAGAGGGGTCTCAGGGCGGCCGACGGGGAGGGAGGGGAGGACCGCGCCGTGGGGAACATCGTGTCCGTGGTGTCCGACGTGCTCAACTCCGAGGCGCTCCAGAGCGCCATTGCCTCCCTCATCACCCGCGTGGTCCAGTCGCAGCAGTTCCAGGGCGCGTGTCAGACCCTGCTCAAAACCCTGTGGGAAGATCTGGTGAATGATCCGGAGACCACCGCGCAGGTCGTTCAGCTCCTCAACAACGCCATCCAGAACGAGGAGGTGAAGCGCTCCGTGCGGCGGCTGGTGCTTCAGCTGATCGCCGACGAGGAGGTGTACAGGGAGTTCACCAATCTGGTCGTTAGGCTTGGGGAGGACGACGAGGTCCTGGCCGCCACCCAGGCCCTCCTCACCGAGAGCGCCCACAAGGCCCTCAACGATCCCGAGATCCTGGACCACTCCATGGAGTTTGCCACCGACGTCGTGGGGGACGACATCGTGCAGCGCACCTCTGGCGAGGCCCTCCGGAACACCGTCGGCTACGCGGTCCAGCCAGGATTCTCGGCCGCATTTGCGTTTGCCGGCATCGCCCTGGTCTTCGTGTCCTTCTCGGCCCTCGGGCACTTGCGGACGAGCGCGGGGGACGACGAGGTCCTGGGGAGTGCCCTCGGATCACCCGCGGTTCTGGAATGGGTAGGGCGCGTGCAGGCCAGAGCGTTCGAGCTTCTCACGCTTCCCGGGAACGTCATCATATCTACTGGAAGGGAGGCACTGTCGCTGGTGTTCAGTCCGTTCTGCGCCTTTGTGTCTGCCGGAGGATCGGCCTTATCGCTGGCCGTAAGTCCGTTCAGCTCTTTGGCGTCGGCTGCTAAGGGTTTGTACAGGACAGGTGGCAGCATGATCTCTCCGATGGCGAATTTACCGGGGGAGGTACTGCGGCAGTGTTCCTCGGGATTCAGCCAGTGCATGGCTCCGGCGGCGGCGGTTTCCCATCGAGTAGCCGCATTCATGTCCACGTCGGCGAATTCAATAAGCGCATTTGCTCAGGGGTTGGCTTCCGCCGCCCTGAATGTCGTCTTACGTTTCAAGGCAGACTCTGAAAATGCATTGCGCCCTGCCGTTGCGGCGAGCCTCGCCGTGTCAAGGCAACTTGGTAAGAGATTGGTCGAGTCTGCGTCAAGACTGTTGTCCGTAGTAGGCAGATGGAGCTCCACCACAATCACTTCTCTTGCGAACGGCCTCTCTTGGCTTCGAGGATTTTGGCGGAGGCAGCGCGGCCACATCTGATTGAACGCAGAAACGTTTGTGGTCGAGCTTTGGTCGTTTGGGGTCGGGCTTTGGTCGTATCATTTTCGCTCGATCTGAGATTGACGACAACAGGATACCTGGTACTTGCCTTTATCTTGAAAAAATAAAATAACTACAGTAGTATTATGCATACAAGCTCTCCAATCAGGCTCAGTATGCATACATTAAAATATTATTTCTTTAAGTCCCTACTTCTAAATAGTACTACTACTAGCAAGTACGAGCTCGTACTATGCATAGTATGCAGGAGTGGAGGTATTATGCATACTACTACTGAGTAGGAGTACAAGAGTATGTTGTTGTTTAATAGGCCACCGGGATCCCGCCTCTGAGTATGCATACTCTAGAGTAGTGATTGCTATTATGCATACGACGTACTGTAGTATTACTACTTACTCTAGTACTAGACTAGAGTACAAGGAGCTAGTACGAATAATAGTGCACATCAGGGTGTGTTTCTCCAAAATTGTCAAAGTCATGATGAATTAATGTGAGATTGCTATTCTCTCTATATACATGACGTATTACCAAGTAAATAAATGTATTCATGCATGAATGTTTGTTTTATGTCTCTCTTCGATTACTTCCACTCGAATTATACGAAGGAGTGTTACTAGACTCTAGAGTATCCATACTAGCTAGTATGCATACTAGATTACACTATGCATAGCACCGCGAGCCAGCCAGGTCAAACTGACCTACGCTCCAAACTCAACGCCACTTGGCTTACTCGTGCCTCTCATCTCTGCTCATCTGCTCATCTGCCAGCGGGGCAAGACAACATAAGAATAAAAATTGGTGCATCCGAAGAAGCGCCATCATGGATCGAGCGGTGAGGTTTGTGACCAGCGAGCCGGACGGGAACGCCACCTATAACCCAGAAACCGAGGTCTTTCCCCGATTGTCGACAGGGGAGCAACATACCGAGGGCGATCTGGTCTCTGAATCCAGCACAGACACAGGCAGTGCCTACATTGAGTTCCGCCGTGTCATCGGGAGGTCGCCATCGATAAATGAGGTGGAGGATGACGACAGTTCTGGTCTCCGTTTCTTGAAGTCGGCGTCGTTCTCCCTGGCTACTGACTTTTCGTCTCAAGGGTCAAGGCAACGAGCATCGTCAATAGCCTCCGTTGTTACAGAAAATTCATCGGTACCAAGTCAAAGTGGTCGAGATGACGAACCAACGTGCAGAATTGACGATTCCAGTATTGACGCTCGGAGCCAAGGTACAAACGGCGGCTTCAATTCTCAGCAGACTACGCCCGTAGCATTTTGCTTTCCCGCTGACGACAGACGAGATATGAGAGTGGTCTGCCCAGCTTTCGCAGAATTGCCATCGCATCTAGAGGTAAAGGTATCGCACGACATGCCGGTGCCAAGAAAATCTATAGACACCATCATTGCCATTGAGGCAAGCTCGGTCTCGCCAATTGATTGTTGCATGCGTCAAGGTGGACTTGCTGAAGTAAGCGTGCAGTACCCTTTTACAAGCGGATGCGATTTTGTTGGGACTGTCGTCAAGACCGGCAGTGAGGCATTCTTGCACGGAATCAACGAAGGAGATAGAGTTGCTGCAGTAGTAGCTGGAGGGGGTAATGCTCGTTTTATCACGGTTCCTGCGCATCAACTGGTAAAGATCCCCGATTATGTGAGCTCGGATGAGGCGGCAAGTGTCATGTTACCATTCCTGATCGCTTTCCAGACTTTGCACGCGGGGCAAAATCCGCGAACGAGATATGCTTCTAATTCTTTGGAGGGAAAATCGGTCCTCCTGGCTGATAATGCTGGCCTTGTCGGATTCGCCATGGCTTCTCTTGCGCGACTCTCTGGCGTAAAGAACATGTTCATTGTCAGTCCGAAAGAATTACACTCAAGGATTCGGCTCCTCGGCTCCGAGCCCCTTCACGAGGATCCAGACTCGTGGACCAAGATTTGTGGAAAAGTTGACGTTTTGATAGAGACCCGATTTGGTCGAGCAAAGCTTCGCAATGCAAAATCTTGCATTCTTAAGGAAGACGGGCGTTTGGTTCGAATCGGCACGCCAGTCATTGCCCGTTCGATGCCCGCCCCGTCAACGAATCATCTACAACGTTACGTCGTACCTTCCCTCTTTGCTTTTCAAATGAAGGAGGCGTCTTTCTACGAACTCTTCTTTTCTGTGCAACAGAAAAATAAGCTGTTTCAAGATGACTTTAAGCACATTATCAATCTTTTGGCGGAGCGACAAATCCGATCACCTGGTACAACGCGACACATAGATCTGGGAAGTGTCGCCAGAGCTCAATCGGAACTCCAGTTGTACCACCAGGAAGGATCATGGGTCTGCAAGCCCTGGCAGAGAGACGAAGTCGATGAGTATGTGCGTCATGTTCGCGACCAGTGAAATCAAAATAAAATGCAGTTAAATTTGTCATCGATAGCAACCATTCTAAAGCCTTCTTGCTCAGAGCTATAGAAAATAATATACATTGATATTCCTTAGCTACGATCGATCTTTAGCCCAGTGCCGTTTGTTGCGCATTTCTCTCACCGCTAGTTTCTTGTAGAGAAGCTGACCCTTCATCATCCAATATACTGTTGTCGTCTTCGTTAAACAACGAATGATCGCCTGGAGGAGCCCCAATTCCAGAGACAATAGTAGCCCTTCCCCCACCTCTTGCCACGCCACTGAAAATGCCTAACAAAACTGATTCAGCTACACCTTCCGCAGAACCTCGAAGGCGAAGTTCTCTCAAAAGATCATGTCGCTCAAATTGAGGGAACATGTCCACCAGCTGCTCTATTGCGGCAGTTTCCTCTTCCGAGCTCATAGGAATTGCCCCCGCAAGAGTCAAAAGGCGACGCCAAAATGTCCTCTCCTGCTGCGGATGCTGCTGAGCTTCGACTGGGTGTTGTTGCTCAGGAGCTATCTCTACTTCTGGCACTTCATTAAAATTTTGATGTTGCTGCTGTACCTGGGTTTGATTATTGGCTGTACCGACCGAAACCGAAGGGCGCCGAATAACTTCAAAAGAAAACGCCGGGATTGGTATCCACGTAGGAAGGAAGCCTTCAGTTGAAAAGCTGAACAAGGCCTGGTCAGCGGTCGGAGCGGGTGGTGGCGCCTGGCCTTGCGGCTGATGAGGTGCTCCCTGTTGCTCTTGCAGTTGGTCAGCGTTGGAATCCCTCGCACCCGACTGAGAACTATCCACCATTGTCGCTCGACATAAAGGACATTTCGCTGATTCGATGCTGTTGGCCCGTTCGATAACCTCGCGCAGGCAATGCGTATGATAGAGATGGCCGCATCCAACTTTTTTCACGCTTCCAATACCTGACATCGTGCCCAAGCAGATACAACAAACATCACCCGCCTCCGATGACTTTCTGAGCTCAATCTCAGTCGCATTAGAAAAGCGGGAATTGAGTTCTCGAGCGATGCGGTTAAGGTTCTTCCTCTCGGCGATCTTTCTCCCCATCGCGGAAACGGCCGAGTGCAGGTGCAGCGCGAGTACGCCGTCAACCAAACCGAAGCTCACACCATGCAAACTCCATATATGGAGGAAGTGGCATATAGCTAGCACATATGCGACGAGCTCAAGCCCGAAAATAGCCAAGTCAAGGATGCCAAGACGGCGAGTCTGCCGAGCTTCCTGCATCTCGATCCGGCGATCAAAGCTACGGCTTAAATCATGAATGTAATCCAGGTGCTCGGACCTGGAGGACGGGTCAGAAGTAGAATCCCCACGATGAACGAGGCCGGTAACGCCTCCCTCGCCTCCGTGTAAGCCTCGAAGGGAGCCATGCCCATTCCTGTCCTCTCCAGCGCCTTCCTGGTCGGGATCGTCGAAAGCACGGGAACCAGCGAGTCGAAGCTGCCTCCCCTCGAGGTCAGATACCTCGGCCCCGTGGGCCTCCTCGAGCACCTGCCCAGCGTGCCTAGCGATGTGTGCCTGGACGTCGACAGCCAGGAGGGCACAGTCACAAGTGAGAAGAAGGACGGTCCCCCACCCTGCCGTGTGGAAGAGGGCCGCGCAAAGCCCCGCTGCGCAGAAGTCACAGACAAGGACGGCGACTAGGAGGCGGAGGACGCCTCGATGAGGCGGTGTGCCTGACTGCGCGGTGTGGCTCGTGGTCGATCCAGCGAGGTGGGCCAGGGATCTCAGAAAGGAAAGGAGGGTGTACCAGCTGAGAAGGATGAGGAGGTCGAGGGTGTCTGGATCAACGACGGCGGAGATTAGGAGCAGCTTGAAAAGGAGGTATCCGCCGAGGCGCTCGCGGGTGGACTGCGTCAGACGCGTGCTGGGGAGCGACAGGGTTGCGCCGCTGGCACCAGAGGTGTTGGCACCCATATCCCTCCCTCCCCCAAGGAACCATGCCGCCACGACGTTGTGGAGGAGATAGGTAAAGGCGAGCAGGAGATTTGCGATGGCCAGGAGGCGTGGCGTCGATGTCAGAACCTTATCGATGACCTCCGTGAGGGTGGCGGAACGCCCCGCACCTCGGAGGGACGGGTCCATGAGCCCTCCCAGGGTCCCCAGGAAAGCGTCGAAGATCCTGCGGGGGGTGAGCCTGCTGCGCTGTCCCCGCCTCTTCCTGGCGCCATCGCTTCCGTCGTTGTCCCTGCTCCCATGGCTTCCGTCGTGCCTAGAGCGGTGAGTGCGGCCATTGCCGTCTTTTTGCTTGCGAACGGTCCCGTGCCCCCTGCGACTGGCTCCTGCCTCGGTTCCGTAGGCGCCTCCTCCGCGCATATCTCGCGCCCGCAACACCTGGGAGGGAGAATTTAGGTTCCACCTTAGCCATGGCGGGAGGAGGCGCTGCATCTGGACGAGAAGAAGGCCGTAGCCAGCTTCGTCAGGCGTGGGTGAGCCAGGGCTCTCGGGCGGCTGCAGCTGATGCTGATGCTGATGCTGATGCTGATGCTGATGCTGATGCTGATGCTGATGCTGCGGATGCTGCTGATGCTGCTGATGCTGATGATGCTGATGATGATGCTGCTGATGCTGCTGATGCTGCTGATGCTGCTGATGCTGCTGCTGCTGCTTGTCCTTGTTCTTGAGCAGACGCCGCCTCCGCTGCTCCTCGGCCTCTCCTGCCTTCCTCTTCCCCGTTCCGGTTCCATGTTCCATATTCTTGCCCCATCCTCCGAGGAGGGAGAGGCTGCGGATCATCGGGAGGGTCCCGGACAGCGCCTCCAGTCCCGGCCTGATCCACAAGTCGTAGTAATACATACCCGCCCCGATTCCAAGCGCCGTCCCTTCCTGCCCTTGACCCTGACCCTGACCCTGATCCTGTTCCGTTACCTCCTCCTGATGCAGCCGCGGCGGCGCGCTCCCTCCGGACGCCGCCCTCGCCTTCTTCTCCGTAACTGCCGCGGCGGCCGCCCTAGCGATGCTCTCCACCGTGAGGGTCCCTCCCATGCCACCCATGGGGGACGGGTATGATAGGACGCTCGCGAAGGCGGAGGAGCGGGAGGGGCCAATGGAGGAGAAGTCAAAGACGAAGACGTGGGATGCGGTGCGGTGACCCGGCGGCTCGAAGGTGGAGGTGACGACGGCCAGGAGGGCCACAAGGAACGAGGCCAGACAGTACCAGTGCGACGTGCGGAGGCGAGGGAGTGGCGGATCGGCGGGGGGCGGATGGCGGAGACGCGGCCGCCTCGGCCACTCCCGCTGCGGCTGCGGCTGCTGCTGAGGCTGCCCAGGGCGCGGCTGCCCAGGGCTCGGCCCGGGCGGGCCGGCACCGGCCGAGGGTCCCTGTACCGCCCTCCGCCGGATTGCGTCCGCGCCGGGATAGCCGGACAACATATGCTGCTTCTGCCCCGGGGGGAGAGGAGAGCGCTCTCTAGCTGGCCGGATTCGGGTCGATCGCTGTAGCCCTTTGTGCGGCTGCCTGCGATGCCCTCCGTCTCCAACTTCGGCGAAGGCGGCCGTTCGAAGGACCAAGGGCGGATACCGACAGATCAGAAGAGAACCTTTACTTTTCTACAGAAGAGTATGAATAATATGACCGGTCGGTTTCTACAATTTATGCATACTACTGTTGAAATGTCTACAGTTCCTTGACTGTCTTATTTATTTCTATCCACGCGTGGGTTCTAGTCTGACTAAACTTGGCGTTGATCTTTCACAGTCGTAAAATGTATTTCTAAATTTAGTGAGCTTGTTTACAGTACAGTACTAGCTAGTATATATTCTAATTCTCCGTCTTCGTCATGATTCTCCATAGAATCATACGATGTTCTTTACGTGCGCGATTCATACGCGCGCATGTACTTCTTTGTCCTCCGGTTCTTGAATTCATATCAGCTGCAGCCTTTAGTATTAAAATCAACTTCAAGGGCAAACCAACTGCGCGGTCCAAAACCTCAGTCTCACCCGGAAGCACTCAGTATCGTGGATCAGGGGATCAGGGGAGTCCGCGTACTACTACTAGTTAGTAGCTAGTATGCATACCAACCATAATACGAGCGAGTAATAATATATGCATATGCATATACTCTCGTAATATGTTTACTCTTAGGAGTATGTAATAATAATATTATGCATAATAATCATTTCGCCCGCCGCAACCGATGGGGTATCTCATCATCGCGATCGCGGTCGCAGTCGCGGTTGCGGTTGTGGCAAGCGGTCGGGCCGCTGCCTTTGCCCCCGTCCCAGATGCCAGCCGGATGGTAGGGGCGCGGGGAGCGAGGGCTGCCCGTGCATGTAGAGTTGCCGGCACATGTACACGCAGGGGGGCGGCCCCGGCCTCGGCCGAGACGGCCCGGTCCGTCGCAGCGGCCGCCCTGGCCAAGGCGTCGTCCACAAAGAAGTCATCCACGGGGATGGGCGCGGGGCAGCACCTTGACGCCTCCCCGGCTTTCCAGGCCCTCCCCAGCCAGTCGGACCGGTCGTACGCCCGGCTCCTCGTTGCCACTGCCGAGCGGAGGCTGGGGCAGATCGACTCTGTGCTATCCGGCTGCATCGACCGAACCCCCACTGGCAGGCACGCCGCGGCCGCCAGGGCCTGCCTGAGGCTGGGGGCGGCGCAGCTGCTCTTTCTCGACACTCCCGCCCACGCGGCAGTGAAGGAGACGGTGGACGTGTTCAAGATGGGTGGCGGAGGAGGAGGAAGGGGGCAGAGGAGGAGGGCTCCGCCCGAGTCCATGGTCAAGTTCGTCAACGCCGTCCTTCGCCGGGTACAGAGAGAGGGGCGGGACGTGCTCGACCAACACACATCGCCCCTCGACAACGTCTCCCCCTGGCTCGTACAGGAGTGGACGGAAGCCTACGGGGAGGAAGGGGCGGGAAGGATCGCGGAGCAGTGCCTGGAGGAGCCTCCCATCGATCTTTCCCTCAGGGACATCGGGGATGCCGAGCGAGTACTAGAGGACTTCGGGCAGGGGGCCACCCTCCTTCCAAACGGTTCTATCCGCGTCGGCGGCTCGGTTAGGGGGGCGGTGACTTCCTGGCCGGGATACCAGGATGGGTCGTGGTGGGTGCAGAGCGCTGCTTCAACACTGCCTGCCTTGGGGCTGATCAGCGCCCTCAAGGAAAAGGGACGGGAGGACGGCCCTTGCCCGGTGCCTCTGGGGGACATGCACGTCGTGGACATGTGCGCGGCTCCCGGCGGCAAGACAGCGCAATTGTTGGCGGCGGGCTTTGGCCGTGTCACAGCTGTCGAGGCCAGCGCGCGGAGGAGCCGGAGGCTGGTTGAGAATCTGGAGCGCCTCCGGCTGCTCGGAGGACGCGCAAAAGTTGTCGTGTCAGAGGGACAGAAGTGGTTCCCTGACGCAGAAGCCGACGACGGCTCCAATGCTCGACCCATTTCAGGGATTCTGCTCGATGTTCCCTGTTCGGCTACAGGCACGGGAAGCAGGCGCCCCGACGTGCTGCGGAGGGATTCTGATCTGGGAAATCTGCCAGAGACGCAGGAGGCACTCCTAAGTCACTGCTGCAACTGCTTGCTAGGAGTGGGGGGCATTGTTGTTTACGCGACCTGCTCTCTACTAAAGCGTGAGAGCGAGGACCAAGTCCAAAAGGTCCTGTCGAACTCAAAGGGGGGGGGGCGCCGTCATGAAAACTTTACCGTTTGAACGAGGAGAAATATCAGGCTTCGACGGTGCAATAGATGCGAATGGTTGGCTAAGGGTGACGCCGGGAAGCTTGGGAGGAGCGTTGGGCAGGGTCGATGGTTTCTTTGTCGCTAGGCTGCAGCGGATCAAGTAGGACTAGCTAGTGCTTCTCTATCACCATGTAAGAAACTACGAGACGTAAATAGGGCATGGGTACATGTATTGAAATAGTTAACTAGAAGTCCATATCTCGTCATCATCGAACTCAAAGTTTTCTGGGTCGAATGATTCATCTTCAAGTAGGTCCCACTCTCCGTCCTCGTCGAATCCTAATAATTCATCGGAATCAACGTCCATGTATCCACCCTTGGTGAAGGGCCTCCACTGAACGTTCTCCGCTTCGCCTTCGGGCGCTTCCACCAGCATGGCCCTCCTCTCCCCGTCGCTGTCATAATATTTTGCATCCTCTTCAAGCAGCTCAGCCGGGATATATGGGTTGGTCTGCCCAGGAGAAAACTCAAAGTCGTATTCATCCACCATGACAAGATCGCCATCAATCGCGCCCCTTGCCTCGAGCTCGCCGGCAATACCAAGCGCATCAAGCTGCCGGCCGAACCGCTCGACGGCCTCGGGATATTCCCAGTGCGTCATCTTTGCCACTTGTTCGATGTAGGAACCAGATATACGCCACTGCCCAGGATAGGCCGGATCGCTAATGATCTCGTAGTCGTCGCTGTCAATCTCAAGCGCAGAACTCGAAAAATCAATCTCTTGCAGGGCGGGAATGTCTTGATCAGGCTGTGCCTCGGCAAACTTCTTCAGCCTGCCCATGAGCTCCTTCACCCGCTCGGTTGTTGCCGCCGAGATGGGGAGAACCCGAGAATGCCCCGCTGCCTCCCTCAAACCTGCAATGATCTCCTCTTGCTTCTCTTTGACTTCAGACACGTCGATTTTGTTCAGAACAACAACCTGCGGTTTTTTTGCCAGAAATTCGTCGTACTCAGCCAACTCATTGTTGATCGTATTGAAGGTTGCAATAGGATCGTCGGAGGTGCCATCAACAACATGCAAAAGCACCTTGCAGCGCTGAACGTGGCGAAGGAAGGCAGGCCCCATGCCGGCTCCGCCTGCGGCTCCCTTGATCAAGCCTGGAATGTCGCACAAGACCAAGCCAGCACCTTCATCACCAATGTCACAAACCCCGAGGTTCGGGACAATCGTAGTGAAAGCGTAGTCGGCAATCTTGGGACGGGCCGCCGATGCGGCGGCAAGTAGAGTCGACTTTCCAGCGTTGGGCATGCCCAAGAAGCCTACATCAGCCATAAGGCGCAGCTCGAGACTGAGCCACCTGTTTGCTCCGGGCTCGCCTCGCTCGGCAATGCGAGGTGCGGTGTATCGCGCACTCTTGAATGCTGCGTTGCCCCTTCCTCCGCGTCCACCTCTCGCCACGAGCAGTGTCTCGCCGTGATCGCGGAGCTCCCCTGCTACCTTCTGGCTGTGCAGCTCTCGCACCACTGTACCTGGGGGCACGTATACCACTGCGTCGGTGCCCTTCGTGCCAGCACGGTTCTTTCCCGTGCCATTTCCCCCCATGCGACCGCGGATGTGCACCTTGTTGCGAACGGGAGCGAGCGTGTTCAACGTCTCATCGCAGATCAGGTAGACGCTGCCACCTGCGGCTCCCCGTCCACCGAAAGGTCCTCCCATCGGCTCCCCTTTTTCCCTACGAAAGGCAACGCATCCGTTACCCCCGTCTCCGCCGGAAACATTAAGGCGGGCCGTGTCAAAGAATTTCCAATCCGGGTCGTTCCTGGCCTCATCCGAGGGTCTTCCGCGGCCACGCTTCGTCTTCATGGCCTGCAGTCGGGCTGCCTCTGCCTGGACTTTGTCGGCATCGAAGGGTCCATTGTCCAGGCTTGACTTCTTTCCAGACGAATCCGCCTTCCCTTGCTTAATGTTCTTTCCTGAGCGAGATGCAGACTTGGTCGCGAGGGATCGTTTTGCCATGAAGAGTTGCGATGACGTCCGATCAAGTTCAGCCGGTCGTATCCGCGGGCGAAGAATTGGCTGAGACGACCGAGACGACCGAGACGTCGGAAACGTAAATGCAAATCCCGGCTTGAACAGGGCTGCTCCATCCAGCGCACCCACAGCCAACATCGATAAGAGTATCGCTGATGGTCTCATGGTTGGATTTTTGTGTTGTGAGAGTAGTTGTACTAAGTATTCATACGCATGATGTATTGTGATGTGTTATGCATATTATGCATATTACGCATACTAATTAACTACTTGCTTG
>Ga0099799_10385_pt1 | contig 11693 bp, 6 predicted proteins | sample Uncmet6_SortLC_1_FD_89033 | JGI IMG/M metagenome (GOLD analysis project Ga0099799, IMG submission 89033) | Marine eukaryotic communities from CALCOFI LINE 67, Pacific Ocean - CN11_C50_N6_SortLC_1 | ecosystem: Environmental > Aquatic > Marine > Oceanic | place: Pacific Ocean: Monterey Bay...
AATAATGACAGGGGTACCAGCTTTGTTGCTTTGTACCTACGTATATCTACGGCATTCGAATCCACATACCGTAGGTACCATACGGTACCAGCCTGTATCCAGTACCGCATTGCCTCCCCGTTCCAGGGGAGGGTTTAAGACGCTCAATCCCACTTTTAGTAATCGGGCACCTACCGCAGCCCACACGCGATCCCAAGCCACCAATTTTGCACGCGGTGCATCTACATAAATTTGGTAGGGTAGCCCGATTTTGAGCTGCAACGAAGCCCCTCGCGCCGCGCATGGACTCGATCATCTTTTTGGCATGCCGCGATCTCGGCCTATACGCGCGCTCGAGGGACGGCGGCTGATGCGCTGGGACGCTCGACTATGCATTTCCATAGGAAGTGGCCTTTGTTTCGACGCTGCGGGCCCGGAAGGTGGCCGATTGCGTGACTTTGTCCAGCTCTCTCTTGGTGTCGCGGGTGTCGTGGTTCAGTCTGGTGCGTGCTGCGTCAACGACGCCTGCTTCGGCAACTTCTCACTTGTGGTGGACGGTGGTGGACGCCTCTTCCACAGGTGGGCCTAAGGCCACCGCCACCGGGGCCCGGCCCACCCTGCGTCGCGCACGCCACCGGCGCGAAGCAGTCCCCGCCAACCACGTCCAGCAGAGATGGGGGTTGGTGCGGATTTACAACAAGCGAAAAGGGAAGGGTTGGGGGAACGGGAGAGAGAGTCCTCGGGGAGGCAGGCGAGCTCTGCTCAGCGAGCCATACATTACAAATACTGTAGGCGAATCTCGGCCATAATGGGCCTTGGCGTATGTTTCCAGACGAGGTATTTCTAACCCTCTGTTGTCCAAAAGCAGAGATCACGGAAGCATATAAGAACCCGACTCGCCGGACATGTCTAGCTTTATAGATACCAGTAACACGCGAGTGAACTTGAAGGGCATAGCTATAATACTCACGCGAGACAACCGGTTTGGCACAAAGCCGAGAGACTTGGTGAATGGAGCAGCGTACGGAAAGTACCTCAAGATCGACTCAGCGTTCGACGTGCTCGATACAGCGCCCGGGCCACATCCCCCACCTTCGTGCGCACGAAATCTCGCCGGGCGCGCGCAGAAGCTGTCCCACTGGCACGCACCGTGACGACTGCTACCCTGGTACGTCGGCGGCTTTAGGCTACGAGACACCGACTCGCCGGAGAGCCTGCCAGTGAGAACTTGAACAGCACTGGCAGAAGATAGCCTGAGTAGTTTTGGCGGAGATCATACCTCCTTTACAAACATATCTCCATGACCCCCGATTTTTTCCTTTTTAAATTTAAACCCGGCGGGCCCCACAATACAAGATAGTACTTCAAGTTGTACTTATACCAGTACTAGTAGTACTTTGTACTGGTATAAACTATCCCCGGGGGTCCCCGAGGTCTCAGGCTCTACAACAGAAATAACGCAACCGGAGGAGGACGCTGGCCTATCGGATATGACAGAGGGGTGGGTCTATTTAGTGGGCTGCCTCCACGCGCGGTTGGCCGCCGGGTCGCCCCCCTCGTCCTCCTCCAAATCGTCCTCTTCTTCTTCATCGTCTTCTTGGGTTTGCGGATGCACGCCACTGGGACGCTTTTGGGGGTATCTTGCTCACCGTCCTCAAGCAAATAATTGATCAAATAACCGCCTTTGTTCTCGAAGACTTGAGCGTTGTACCAACCACTTCCCCAGAGCACCTTGACCTTTCGCTCACGGCGAACTTAGCTTCACGGCCCCGTTTCCCCCCGGCTCCGGCTTTTTTGCAGGTTTCGACACCGGTTTCTTCCTGGCTTGTTGCTTTTTCGCCTCGAAGCATTTCTTAAATCCGCCAGGTCTTATGTGTAATCGTAGGGTTTGTCTTCATCGCTCAATTCAACAGCCCGTTTGCGCTCGTCCAGAGGCACGATGTCGTCGAAGACTGGGAGACTGTTTTGAAGCCATCCCTCGATTCGAATATACCCTGCACTGTTAGTTGAAGTTCGAGATGGTGTCGTTGGGATTGCCGGCTGCATCAATGTGAGTCTGACAGCGCCATGTGTCGGTCGCGCGTTGCATGGCCGAACGATGGGAATGTTCGCTGCCTGAGCCTATCTAGCTCTTGTCTCAAAAACTCGACTTCTTCGGTTTGTAACTTTGCCTATTACTCGAAAGGTCACTCACTGATAGTATACACAAAAAAATAGGCGATGAGACGCACCAAGTCAATTAATCTTCGCCGCAGCGTAATTCGCTTCATATGGTATCTAGTACGTTGCTCGGCGTTTGCTTCTTCAGTAAAGGAATTCAATTGTGACCTTGTAATAGCTTCCCGCACGAGGATTGCATCATTAATATGGTTGAGCTGAAGGTGAAGGCGCTTGTTTTCGTCTTCACGGGCTTGTATCTGCTGCACGAGTTTTGAGTTTGTATTGGTTAATGTACTAAGTTTCTTCTCATTTGCTTTTATCAGTATACTAATTCTCGCCTCTTCTCTTGCTATTTGTTCTGGTGCTGCCGTGGTACTCTGATTGCCCTTAAGAACAGACTGTAGACTTTTTGTTACATGCAGCAGCTGCAAGTCTGTGTAGTATTCTTCGAGATCATGAGATTGTGCCTTCAAGAATGAGCTTTCCCATTCCATGTAGTTGATTGACTTCCTGAAGTGTTTGATTTTGGTCAAGGTTTTGATTTGCTCCGTTCCTAGCTGGGTAATCACTTGATTTATCCCCTGTATTGTTTCAACAGGCAGAAATATTGCATCGAAGTAGTCTGTGACTGCGGCTTCCGCGTCAACTTCATTCTGTCCTTGCCTAACTTGAACCAAAATCTCGCAATTTACTTCAGACGTTGCAAGTTCAGCTCTTATTTTTGCCTGCCGTTTGCGAAGCTTGACAATTTCTTGTTCAATATCTCCAAAGAGCACTAGAGAGTTCGCATGCTTTGCTCTCAGATTGCCTAAGGTTTCTGCTGCATCACTTATCATTGCTTCCTTGGCTACTTTATGTTTGCGCGAGGATAAGAGCATTTGCCATGTGGTGTCGTCAAACCTCCAGTCATCAGGCTTTTCTTCTAGCGATAGATTCTTCCGTCTAAAATAGCTAAGTACGAGCTTAATATCTTCTTGGACCATTTGTTTCTCAACTTGCAGGTCACGCTTCAAGTGGCGATCAATATTTTTATCCTCTGCTTGAAGCCTATTAAGCCTATCAGATTCTGCACTGACCAACGATAAGCTACTAGTCACGATGTCTGCTTGACAATCCTTTTTGAGATTCAGCGTAGATATTTGAGAGCCCAGTCGACTCAGGGTAATTAGTCGAGCTTCATTTTTAAGTAAACCAACGCACATGCGGCTGGAGTAGAGCTCCTGTGTTGTTACAAAGTTCATTATGAAGACCCGATGATCGGCAAGGCGCTTAAGCTTATCATCAAAACTGCATGCGATATCACTAACTTCAGTACGAAGCTTCTTGAACTCAAGCTCGAGCGCCTTTCGATATTTTGCTTGTTGCTGCGCAAGAAGCCCCTTCGCCGTTTCGAATTCTTCTAGCTCCTTCTTTTGCTCACTCGTCAAATCATCGTGGTTCTGGTCGTCTATCCAACTTGGGGCCTGCAGGACAGTTTGAAGTCTATCAGTCTCTTTTTTTGTTTCGAGGGTACCATACATCATATCCTCTAGGGCCCGTTTGCTTGCATGGTGGTCATCTGTGTTATCAGCATTTAGTCCAGTGCTCTTACGTACCATGCATGTAGTGGGTTCTGGCGTGCTGCTGTGGATTTCTGATTTGTCAACCTCGATCATCACCTCTGGTGTCTCTTCTGGTACAGCGAATTGGTGCTTAAAGTAGTCTTCCATAATGCCCAACTCTCTACAGATCCCCTGGAGTCGGTCTGTCTTCTCCAGGATGCGGCCTAGTTCGATGCGCTTTTCATCATGAAGCAAGCCGAATCGAAAATTGAAATCAGCTTGCGCTTGGCGAAGTAATTCGCCTACCAAGACGCATTGGATTCTCTTCTGAATTGAAGTGTGGAGCGCAATGGGTTGATAAAGTTGGGTAGTAGTTAGATTTTCATCCCAAGCTTCTTCTGAGAGCCTTGCTTCTTCATCATCATTTCCATCGTTCTCCAAGGCCCCGTCAAGAAGTTTTATTGATGCTATGCTGTCGTGTTGTTCAATGTTTATTAGATCGAGTGAAGGTAGCAACTTGCCCTGATTGACCATCCAGGAGATATTGTGTGAAAGTCTACGTGACAGCACCGACGAGTCCAAACTTAAAGATATCGATGATGCACTTTGTCGCAGTGCAAGCTTCCGTAGAAAACAGACACATTCTAGACAATGCTTTTGCTTGTCAGCACGTAGCTTAAGTGGAAAGTTTGAAGTTAGTAATCTAGGGGTAAGAAAAGAGTGACATTCAGTTGCCTGCACTTCCATGCAGTCCCAACAGTCATGTCTTATCCGAGCGGATATAACATCACGAGCTTGCTTTTCAACCCTCAGTTGTTTCTCCAGTTCATTTGCTTTCCGTTGACTTGCGGTCAAGACTTGTCGATGCCTCGCGCGGTCAATGATAAACTCATTGCGTTCGAGTTTTTCATTCAAACATGCATCGTTATTCTTCGCTACCAATTCCAACAGTCGACTGCGCAAGTTTGCGATGATACTGCGCTGAGCCGCCTCATGGGATTTTATCTTAAGCGCCGCTAATTTCTCTATTTGCTCCTGACACGATTCACACCAAGTAGCTTGATGAAAAGACATTGCAGGTATTGGCACATGCTGAATAGTCAACTTGGGGTGCTCGGCTTTGTGTCTCTCTGAAGGAATGGCCAGTGTTTGTGGTACCAAAATGTTAAGACTAAAGACAGCCCCATCGCTACCGGAACTATAGAGAATAGACGTATCTAAAGAGAAATGAGTATATGCAACAGGGCCTGTATGTAGATTCATTTGACACAACTTCACAAGATCCACTCCCGATTCAGTCAAGGCTCGCCACAAAGCAATCCTACCATCCACACCCCCCGTGGCCACAAGTTCCCCACCATTGGATACGCCCAGACACATTACGCCCTTGTCATGACTTGACTCAATTTTTGAGACTACCAACTTGCCATTTCTATACATAGCATCAGATGACGCAAGCGCCATTATGTCACAGGAGATTGGGCTTGTAGCCAAGAAGGTGACACCATTTGAATCAAATTTAAGTCTTGACATTCCGGCGCAAGGAAAGTCAGTTTCAAATTTCCAAGCTGCATTTAGTGAGTGCGCGTCAGAGTCAACAAGGTATGAAATAATGCTCTGACCCGCAAATGCTACCATCAAGTAGTCATTACACCACAATGCGCATAGGCTAGCGTGATGACCGCCAAAAGAGGTGTGTGCAAGCACACACAGCGAAATGCTACCCTTCTGAGGAGATGTGTCAACAATAAAAGCGTTAGACTCTGATATTGCAGCCAGGATGTCTTTTTCTGGGTGAAATATTACACTTGTTATTGGTTCGCGGCATAGTTGCAAGTTGCCAAGTGACACAAGATCGACAAGAACATTATTTTGACTTTTTGGTTTTCCAGATAGAAGAAATATGCACCCTATCGAGGTCCCAACTGCAAAATTTGAATTGCATGGTGCAGATGTGATCGATGTAATTGAGACCACACAATCCTCCGAATCCACATCAGAGATTTGGAATTTATGCTTTCCAACAAGGGTTCCATCACGAGTCCACACTCCCAAGGCCCCATCAGCTCCTGCAGTTACAAGCGTAGGGTCGTTTATCGACTGACAGGCCATTCCCAGGACCGGCCCATTGTGGTAGTCGATGACTGCAGCATTAGGGCCTGCAAAAATTTTACTCGATGATGCATCTGCACCATTTAAAGTCAATATTTGAATTCTTCCGGGGCCCGACAGCAGGAGACCATCTCGTCTCGGAAGCAAGCTACACCAAGAGTATTTGCTACAAGGCTCTTTAGCTACATTCAGCATAAATTCAGTTGAGCCGGACGTACTTGTCCTGATACCTTGAACTATCCCGTTAGAGAATAGCAGCAGGATTATCTCCTCTATGGCAGTGACAAATAAACATAAGGATTCTTGTAGTGCTACAGCCAATGGGAACAAGCGTGTGAGGATCCCAGATTGGGCATCGAACTCCATTACGCTGCTTCTGCCAACAGCAAGAACGAGGTTGTTCTGCGTCCAGCACTGCGCACTTATCGAATCCAGAAGTACATTTCCGTCTTCCGCTGCATCCTCTTGACTGCCGATTACTGCGTTTATCCTCTGTAACTTGTGGTCATTGACCACTTGAACTTTCCAAAAGACCAACCCGTAACTTCCTCCTGTGCATACCATAGAAGAATTCTTTGGACTGAATGAGCAATTATGCCAAGTGCATGGTGTTGCCAAGTTCCCGCCGATCGCAACCTTGGCGAGGGTCTGTGCAATTTCAAGAGACCATAGATACAAGTGATGATCAAATGGGCCCGAAACTGCACACAGCATTTTTGCATTATGTGATATTGCGATACTCTCATATTCTAAATCGGTCCCGCCTCTTAAAACACTTAATGGATCCAGCTGAGGGTATTTTAAGACGTGAATGCAGGGCTCCGCTGAGCGCGGGGCAAATGCGACGAGATGTTCGGGGACGCTAGTGGTAAATGCTGAAATGCCAAGGGGACATTCGAGATTGTTTGTCACGAACTTGGTCGGTCCAACGTTGGCTAAACCGGTCAAATCGGAGATCGCCAACCCGTTACCGTGAAGGTAGACGACAACATCCTGATCAATGAACGCAACCTCGCCACCGGCAAAGCCAAGGTGTCCCAAGATGCTGAGACCCATGGCGTAACGCTTAGGATTTAGCAATTAATACAGTATCTTATCCTAGCAAGAGAATGTCGTAGCGCGTTATAATGTAGCGAGGGTCCTAGACAACGGGAGAGTGCCCCGTACCCGCGAGTATTGGGATGAACGTCGGACTAGGCTCGATGCGAAGTCAATAGAACAACAGTGGGTCGGCTCGACTCGAAAAACAAATCCGACTCGCCGGACTCGGACTCCGGCCGCGAGTCGAGGGCCTGATTTTCCGAGTCCAGGGCACCAGAAAGGCCTGATTTTCCCGTGCCGTGCCGCGGCCAGTGGAAGCTTACTGATTTTGACCGTGAATCGGACGTTTATTTCCATTGCACCCCCCTCGGGGCCTGCACGTTCGTGTTATCATGATGTGGCCTTCAAGTTCGGCTAGGCAGGGCCGGAAGCCGAATATTCCCTAGCAGCCCGATATAGAAATCTAACGATAGGAAATAATTAGTGAAGAATTACAGGCCGATTTCTCCAGTCTTTTGGAGCGATTGCGTTTCGGGCGGGTTTTATGTCGGACCATCGCAGTGATCGCATGATCGCACCGCGTCGCAGCTGCTTTATCGCACCGCGCCGCAGCTGCCTGCACGGTACAAAACTTGCCGATTATTTTAGCATACGGAACCTGTGCCTCAGCAAAATTTTCCCGCCATTGGTCGGCGCTTGGTCGGCGCGTGGCTGTACGCTCATTGCGCCAAATACCGCAACGTCGACAATTGCGCGGGCTAACCCGCCTATGAATTTCGAAGTCTCCAAGGAGTCTTAAAGCGTCGCAGGCTAATTCATTCTAATTTGAGCTAAAGGGCAACTTGGAATCGGACCTAAAAATTGGCTACTCAAGTCAGGATTCTCCCCCAAAGGACCGCCGACGGGATATGTTATCCTTCGAGATCTTGAACCCGAACGAACGCTTCTCTTAAACCATCTTGGCGAATATTTTGGCGAATGCAGGTTGCGGCGGCAATGAAAGTGGTGTGCTTGTAAATTCCTCACGCGTCACGTCACGTCATGATCTCTCGCCGTCGCCTACTAGTAACTGCCAATTTCTACACGTAGTGCATCGTGTCCGCCTCGGTAGACCCAGGGCGTGCGGGAGAGAGGAAGGACGCGTATGTGTGCGCACAGCCTTACGAAGTGAGAGGCCGGAGCTACACTCGCTCGGGTATCTTCATGGCCGAAAGAATGTATCCTGCATTTCCGGACGTGGTCATGGCTGGATGAGAGCAGCTTGTTAAAACTTGGAACTCCCTTTGCCAAACTTCCGTGAGTCTTAAATTAACGGCAGCTTTAGATACCCTAAGCCAAATAAACACACGTGTGAGTGGTTCGATGTGCTCCGAATAAATCACGAATGAGCCGCCAACACGAAGCAGAGGAAGTAGGGTTTTAAGGATGCTAAGAGGCTCGTGTCCAGAGGCAAGAACCTAAGGATAGATACATAAGAACCCCCCTTAGGACTCTGAGTCAAAAATAAAGATGGAAATTCGCTCGGTGGCAACCAGAGCATCCACCTTGCTGGGGAAATGCTGCAATCGTGGGGCTATCTCGCAATTCTGAATTACATCAGCGGCCTCAGCGTTACGTGTTTTCAAATTAATAACTTTGGGAAGTGACGCTCTTTGTCCCATACAGTGTACGTCTGCTTTTGAAACAGTTTTCATTGGAGCTTGTAAGTCGCTAGGGGAAAATATGGTTTTGCCCTGTGGACCCACCAACTCTGCGACCGCACTTAGTACAACGCCATGGAATGTGTCCATCACAACAACACGACTTCCAGGCCTCGTATTACTTCGAGCTAGAAGTTGTGCAATTACGTCCGGTCTGACGGCCTCTTTGTGCTTGGTCATCCGTGTAAAGTAAGCTTCGGCGAGGACAAAGGCAGTAGGTTCTAAAACCTGCACCCAAGGCATGTACTTCTTTGCCTTGCGCTTAAGCCACTTCGTTTTGGAGTATTTGGTCTTTACACCCCATGTTGAACTCCCGAAGGCAAGAGCCTCAATTATTGCCAGACCAGAGTCACCTCTCGTTTTCATCGCCCGGAGGGTCATTGGATTCACGATTTGAGCTTTGTTGTCATCATTCAGGTAACGATTATCGTTGCTTCCCGAATGCATGCTACTCATCCTGCGATTTCCCGCTAATAATGCGCATGGATCCAGAATGTTGCGGCTCGCTGGCATGAGCTTCCCCTCGGCTGCCACTGCGAACAAAGCACCATACTGCGATGAGATTAGTGAGTCGGCCTTACAGTTTGCTTTGCTAATTCGTAGCTTAATCCCAGTTTTACAATCGGCAAATACATAACCGCCGCCCGCAGTTAGGAGGACAACCGAATCGCCTGCAAGGGGCATTGCAGCCACGGGTGTCTTACGATTGGCAAGCCACGGGTTTCTTTTTACGAACTTGTGTTTTACTGTTGCGAGCTTGGATACGGCGCCAAGGGCCTCCAAACCTACACGGCGTTTGCTTCAGCCTAAGTTCAGGCCGCCGGCTACAAGGATAGACCAGGGGGGGACTATGAAACGACGTACACGTACATACGAAACCGGGGCAGCGGTATTGCGGCTGCCTAAGTACCAGCGCGGGCGTCCTACGACGCCTCCACCCACCTGGTATCGTATCGACGCCAGCACCAAGGTCTGACGTCAACACGCGGACACTCTTGGACAGCCGTCGTAGAGCGGCCCCACATAGACTTATGGTGCAGTGGTAAGCTCCGTGCGACCGCTCCGACAATGCATACGGATCACTAGCTCTATGTCCGCGTGCTTTTCGGGTGGGTCTTGACGCTTGTTACTGCTCTGGCGGCAGCCCGCGGATAAGGCCTCGACGGCCTCGACGGAGCACTAAATCGTGGTGTGGAAGGCGACCGGATGGTCAGATGCGTGCGATATCATCCATAAGCATGTTGCGATCAGAACTTCGGAGGATGTGGCGAAATGTGAGTTAGGAGTTCCAGGTCGAGAAGAGCTGTACCGCTACCTCAGAACTAAGCCAAAACTTGCGTCGTTGCCAGCCTCCTGGTCCGCACACACGAGGTGAATTACTGGGGCTCCAAAACTGCCCTCTTTCGTCGTGATGGGATGCGTTGCCTTGAAGTCGTGGGCGGCCGGGCTAGAGCTCCGCGGTGGTGTTCGTGCGTGTCTAGAGCCGATTCCGAGAGTGCTGCTTCGACGGGCGGCACTGTTCCGCAACCCCCGTGGGCCCGCAGTAGCCAGAGACCACGCTAGGCACCCCTAATTCCTCGTAACTCTGCTAGATTTACTTAGTAGTCCGTTGGACGCCATGCTTGTGAGGCATCCGCCGGTGGACGCTGCTCCCCACTGGAGTAAAAAGGGATATAGCTAGTATGATTTGAAGCGCCAGTGGGGCTAACTACGGTTACTACTGTGGGGATATACTAGTAGCTAGCCTCCAGAGCTCGCGGGTTCTACATCTCGACAGCGTAAAGGCAGGGCGCCCTGTCATGTATGAGATTATTAGAGACATGATGATCGATCTATATTCCTACTAGCTAGACACGAGATTGTCGGCCTGACGACGCCAGATCATACACTCCAGCGAGACATCCTTTTTGGGAGAGCCCACCTATATCCACATAGATCATGATTTTCCTAACTTGATATGATTTGCAGGATTCTCTGAGCTCAGCCTCAGGCTGCTAATCCGGTGTGTTCAGCTGCCGTAAAGTCTAGCGTTCAGGGGTTGCATTCAAATAAATTCACATTAGCAGCACGCCTTGGTTTCGGCACGCTTGGGCCTGACACAGGGTAGTAAGAAATTCATGCCAAAAAAACGTCAACTCTCGTTGGTACGCACGGAATTAATGGAAATGCCTCTCGGTCTGATTGGGGTGCTTGTGATGGCAACTTCTGCGCTACGCCGCCGGAGATGTGAGCCTTGATAGACAGCCCATACGTACCAATCTCATGAAAAAGTGATTTGACATTAGTATCGTTCTTTGCTGATGTTTCTATGTGCATGATTCCATTTTCTTCTGCATACTGTTGAGCTTCCTGTGACTACAAATACGCTGAGGGCAGCCGCGAACAACCACACCTGATAATCAATCTTCCGCTTGCTTTGTAAGTCTGCCTTGTTGCCAGCAAGCGCGATGACAGCATTAGGATCACCACGTCGTTGCAATTCTTTCACCCAGGACTTTGCACCATTAAATGAGTCTTTATTTGTTATGTCGTAGACTACGATTGCAGCCGCCGCACCTCGATAGTACATTGGGGCGAGACTTCGATAACGCTCTATGGAAGAACTAATCTGGAGTAACTCACAAAGTTTCCTGTCTCACCTTGTCCAGCGGTGTCCCATATCTCAAACTTGACAGTTGCAGCTCCGGTGGCAACAGATTGCGTTAAAAACGCAGCTAGGAGAGAAAAATAAACGCCAGCGACAAAGGGCGGGGTACCTCCAATTGTTGGCTCCTGAAACTCGAAGAATTCGTCACGGACGAAACGGACGACTAGGCACGATTTCCCCACCGCCGTGTCACCGAGGAGCACTAACTTAAAGTGGCATACACGAGCAGCACTCATCACCTCGGGCAGCACTCATGCACACAAGGAAGTTATCTATAACCAGATCGGAGGTTGCGCACGCTTTAGTACACGTCGCGACCGTCTGGGGGCGCCTCGGGTCAGTCCGGAGCGTATAGTTTTGAATCGTCAAAAACCAGAAGACTACTTTCGCTTAGACGCACCTAGGCTTAAATGGCTATGAATTCGTTGCACTTGCCAGTGTCCTCGGTCCCAAAAGTCGTCGATTATTTATGTCGCAGCGTCACGCCGAGAACACCGAATCGGTACACGATGG
>Ga0099799_10387_pt1 | contig 11623 bp, 5 predicted proteins | sample Uncmet6_SortLC_1_FD_89033 | JGI IMG/M metagenome (GOLD analysis project Ga0099799, IMG submission 89033) | Marine eukaryotic communities from CALCOFI LINE 67, Pacific Ocean - CN11_C50_N6_SortLC_1 | ecosystem: Environmental > Aquatic > Marine > Oceanic | place: Pacific Ocean: Monterey Bay...
GAGATCATTGCCAACGACCAGGGTAACCGTATCACCCCCTCCTACGTCGCCTTCATGGAGAACGGCGACCGTCTCGTCGGAGATGCCGCGAAGAATCAGGCCACCATCAACCCTGCCAACACCGTCTTCGACGTGAAGCGTCTCATCGGCCGTAACTTCTCCGACAAGTCCGTCCAGGCCGACAAGAAGCTCGTCCCCTACGATATTGTCTCCGATCAGAACAAGCCCATGGTTCAGGTCACCCAGAACGGCAAGCAGGCCAAGTTTGCGCCCGAGGAGGTCTCCGCCATGATCCTGTCGAAGATGAAGAATACCGCCGAGACCTTCCTCGGCAAGGACATTGGCGACGCTGTCGTCACCGTCCCCGCCTACTTCAATGACGCTCAGCGCCAGGCCACCAAGGATGCCGGGACCATTTCTGGCATGAAGGTGCAGCGCATCATCAACGAGCCCACGGCTGCCGCCATCGCCTACGGCATGGACAAGACCGGAGGCGAGTCCAATGTTCTCGTCTTCGATCTCGGAGGCGGCACCTTCGATGTCACCCTCCTCACCATTGACAACGGCGTTTTCGAGGTCCTTGCGACCAACGGAGATACCCACCTTGGCGGAGAGGATTTCGATCAACGTGTCATGCAGTACTTCATCAAGATGATGAAGAAGAAGAACAACCAGGACATCTCGGGCGACAAGCGTGCCCTGCAGAAGCTCCGCAAGGAGGTTGAGCGTGTCAAGCGTGCCCTTTCGTCCCAGCAGCAGGCCCGTCTCGAGATTGAGGATCTCGCCGAGGGCTTCGACTTCTCTGAGACCCTGACTCGTGCCCGCTTTGAGGAGCTCAACAATGACCTGTTCAAGAAGACCCTTGGCCCTGTCGGCCGCGTTATTGAGGACGCTGATGTGGAGAAATCGGAGATCGATGAGATTGTGATGGTTGGCGGATCTACCCGCATCCCCAAGGTGCAGAGCCTCATCTCGGAGTATTTTGGCGGCAAGGAGCCCTCGAAGGGCATCAACCCCGACGAGGCCGTCGCTTTCGGCGCCGCCGTGCAGGGCGGTATCCTCAGTGGAGAGGGCGGAGACGCCACCTCGGAGATCCTTCTCCTCGACGTCACTCCCCTTTCCCAGGGTATTGAGACCGTCGGCGGAGTCATGACCAAGCTCATCAACCGCGGCACCACTATCCCCACCAAGAAGTCGCAGACCTTTTCTACCCACACGGACAACCAGCCGGCTGTCCTGATCCAGGTCTTTGAGGGCGAGCGCTCCATGACCAAGGACAACCACATTCTGGGTAAGTTCGAGCTCACTGGCCTCCCCCCTGCCCCCCGTGGCGTTCCTCAGATTGAGGTCTCCTTTGAGATCGATGCAAACGGCATCCTGCAAGTTTCTGCCGAGGACAAGGGAACCGGCAAGGCCAAAAAGATCACCATCACCGCCGAGAAAGGGCGTCTTTCGGAGGAGGATATCGAGCGCATGGTCCGCGAGGCGGAGGAGTTCGCCGAGGAGGACAAGATGGTCAAGGAGCGCATTGACGCCCGCAATGGCCTCGAGTCGTACCTTTACAACCTGAAGAACACCCTTGAGGATGACGAGAAGGCCGACAGCATCTCTGCTGAGGACAAGAAGGAGCTACAGGATATGGTTGATGAGATTCTTGACTGGATGGACGAGAATCCCGAGGCCGACAAGGAGGACTACGACGAGAAGCAGAAGGAGGTGGAGCAAGTGGCCAACCCTGTCATGCGGCAATTCTACGCCGGAGGAGAGGGAGGGGATGACGAGGACGACATGGGCGACTTCGGCGACGATGAGTTGTAAAAACGCTTGCTACTGTTAGTATATGAACTACGTAGATATTTTTTCTATGCATGCAAGACCAATAGATACTAGATATTATATTGATAAAGCAATCTATCAGGTGTGGACGAGTCATGATCATTCATCTACAAGCGATGGAAAGGTCGCACTTAAAGTGCCGAACTAATCTTGTTTAGCTGCGTCGGCTCATTATGTGCAGCCATTCTTGGACGCGGCGACGTTGTCATACAAATGAATCCATGCATTAGCTGCATATTTGACGCCCTTTTCTACTGGTAGTGCTTCGTGCTGCGTCCTCTTGTCCGGTTGGGAAGGAAAGCTATTCATCACGCTGGGCCAAAGCAATGCCCTTCCTCTCTTAGGATAAACAGTGATGGGCGAAGCAAGGTCTGGGAAGCTGGTTCCCCCTCCGACCTCGACATCGCTCAGGTAGAGGAAGAAGGTCAGTATTCTAGGCCCACTTTGCCGTTCCTGTTGGTGTGGGATGTAGTCATGATGCGGGCGATAGAACTGACCCACCTCGTATTTCAGAATTTGGAAGTCCTCGTAGTTGTTCGAGTTGACGCCTGTGACCTGGGCAATCCTTTCCAGAATACGCTGGGTAACCTTGTCACTGCGGCAAGTCTTTGAGCACCACGCATTTTTGCTCGTTCGTCTTTGGCTTTTTTTACCATCGAATGAGCCGTCAAAGTTTTCCTCCCCTACGTCTAGGCTCTGTTCGTACTTAGCCTCATGGCCGAGCTCCACCAGTCGGTCGCACTCCTCGTCAGTTAGAAAGTTATCCAGTGTAATCACCCAAGGACTGTCCATATCCCCATCCTCTACTCCTGGTCTGCCGTGAATGGTGACGGTGTAAGGCGGCATCCCATCCGGCACTGCTACCTTCAGATCCTCGGTCGACGTTTGATTCCCTGGCGCCGTCGCCACTATGCGCTCAAACATCCGGTGAAGGTCGCCGGATTTCATGGCCGGGACGGCATCCTTCCCCAGGGGCGGGCATCGGGTGGCGAAGTCGATCAAATGACATGTTTGACAGCTCGGGGCGCAGTTGGTCGCCATGAACGCAACGTTTGCCTCGCACTCCCCGATGGCCGCCCAGAACGCGCACATACTCTGCCGGTTCGTGCACTTCTTGATGGTGTCTGGAGTTAGGCTGTGCGTGGGGTTCTCCCTATGGACAAAATTCTTCATGTAGACATGTATCTTGCGAAGCACAAGCATTGTCTTCGACGCCTCGGACCCTTCTACCACCTGTCGCTCCCCGTAGGACTGGACAAGCTCGAGGAGCTGTTCCAGATCAGTGTCTGTAGGCTCGAACTTTCGCTGGCCAAGGCCGGGGCCGCAAACATTGCAGGCCTTGGCGCAGTAGTTTTTCATGTAGTCGGGATTCTCCTGGCACTCGCCTTCGGACGCCCAGAACTCGCACAGCTCCTCCTTATCCTCGCAGGAGGGCGCATAGGAGCCTCCAGGACTTTCGGTCTCGGACATTGTCCCATCGGCGTCGATAATTACCTCAGCCGCTCGAGCGGCGCAGCAAGCGAGGAGGATCAGCACCGTCGCTGTTGCCATCAGAAGTGAACGGACATTCATATTCGTGCAAGGTTTGGTCACACTTTATAAGGCTACTAGTTCTGGGTTCTGGTTCTGGGCAACAGTTGCTGCTCTATGCATACCACTGGATCACTGCATCCACGATCCACATACATCATGCAAACACAGGGGAGGGGGGATTTGAATACTATGTATTCATAGTACCCGCCCGCCCGACAAGCGTCGTTGGCGGCCTACTCTAGCTAGTATGCATACAGTACTATTACAGTGTATTAATGTACATAATGTACGAGCTCGTAATGTACATCTATATTAATAATATTATGTATAATATGTATGTACAGCAGGGTAAGAATACCATAGATCTAGCTAGTACCTACTAGCTACGCGCTCGTAGTATCCATAATATGCATACTACTACATTATGAGGTCAGATTTGATCTGACACCTTTTGTGCTGAGTACTGTGCAGAGAGGGGTTGGAGGTGGGAGCCACAATCTGCTAAGTCCCCCGAGTTCAACGACAACGTTCTGACGGTATTCCCTGCCATGTCGAAGCGTCGTAGCATTTTCCTGAAGAAGAGTTCTGGTCGAAAGGTTGCTGATTAGGACACTATTTGGGAGAATGTGGTTCAGGTCTGGAACGAGTACCCTTCATCGGCAAGAGCGAGAGGGCACATTCTTGCATACCGGCTCATGAAAAAAGCTCTGGATATCAATGGTGGGAACGACTATCTTGGAGATGGATTGCATTGCAATGTCGAGGCAGGATTTTAAAGACTTACATATATTTTAAAAGAAAGATTTGAATTAATGTATCAACCACGACGACCGTTTTACGTATATAATACGTATTGTTAACACAAATTCTAGTAAACCGGGGTATACGTACGAGCACGTATGTTGTTAGACAAAAGCGAAACCGGCCAGATCAAATCGGACGCTCGTACTACTCCTACTACTACTGTGTGCTCAATAATTATTTGCAAGTTTTTTTGGCGAAGTTGTTCTCAACAACCAGCTACATTGAGGGGTAAACAATTATATGAGGGTGATCCCCAACACCACGACTATGTGCTCACCTGAGCGATTTTTGATTAAGTCCATATCAGAGGAGTTCTGGTCCATCCAATATTTTACAGTACTAGCTATTAGCTAGTAGTAGTATGCATACTAGCTATTAGTACATACACATACTAGTGGGCTAGTAGTTGGCAAAGGAGGCGGGATCCCGGCCGGTGGCCGATTAAACAACAACAACAACACCCTGGCCCACGGCCGGCGCGGCTGTCGCTAGTGCCTTGGCAATTTTCCGGGTTCTTTCCTGGCCCTTGTGCTCCAACAATATATCATAGGAGCGTACCGTACACAACTTTTTTTATATGTACGTATGCATGTATGTATTTAAACTGAGTAAATGAGCTTGTACGAGCTCGTACAGTACACCACGTACTCTGTAAAATATTGCATATGCAAACGAGCTCGTACAAGAGTAATATTATTCTTTATGATATGTGCATGCCCAAGGAGACGTCAAGGAAACTGGGACTGCTTGGCTTCGTAGAACGTCATCGTTGTAGTACGAGTCGTAAGTTGGGACACCGCGTTTCTGCTTTTGGAACCAAAGAACGTGTGGAACATTCGTAACACGTACCACAGGTTGGTCGGACTGCTTATACCCTGGCATCTCAACGTTATTATAAATTTGTAAATAATTGTTTATGACGCCGCTGCTTATTTCCATAAATTTCTATTTCCCATTTTTATTGTCACTTTTTTCATAATATCAATGGTGCTGCACGGCCGCAGGTTGCACAATTCTCTCCCCACTCTATGCATGTAGAAATTTTTTGGAAATATATTACGATGTTCCGGTTGGGTTGTAAGGCCCACTCCTGCTGCTACCAGGTCCTCCTGGTCCCCGCCTTCCTGTTCCTTGCCTTGAATGGGTGCTTTAATGGAGCCGCAAACGCGTTTACACCGCCATCGCCAAGAAGTCGGGCGGTACCCTCTCCTGAGCTACGAATGATAGCCTCGTTCGGTGGGGGCTTCGGCAGCGGAGACAGCGCCGCCAGTACGGCCGCTGCACTGGACCTGCTATACGCCGACCAGCAGGGGGCGCGGGCCAGGCGGGCCTCGGAAGAAAAGGAGCTGCTGGAGAGAGGGAAGAGAAAGGTTCGCCCACTAAAGGCGCCAAAAATCAAGGCCAAGCCCATCAAGGCGGGGAGTGGTTTCGGAAAGGCTTCCGGTCCAGCGAAAGTCAACGACGACAGAAGCCCACGAGAGAGGCTGGGGGCGGCACAGGCCGAGATGGTGGCGAGAGACGGCGTCCTCCGAATTGACAGAGCACTTTCAGGAGAGGCCGCCGATCTGCTTCGGGAGCATGTGCTGAGGGAACGCGATCGGGCGGAGTCCGCCACCTCCTCCACTGATGGGGTTGGTGACTTTGACAATCTTTCCAGGCAGCTTTACGGCGTTGAGAACCGCCGCAAGGAGCGATGCGATCTGCTGCTCAGTCTCGTCGTAGATTCTGAAGGCGGAGAGGGGGGGAAAACCGGCGCAGTCATCAGCGCACTCGACGAGCTGCTGGGTTCGGAGGGGACCCTCCTGCCCATCTACGAAGAGCTCGTCACATCTGAGGGCGAGCTCTACGAGTTCGCTTCAGTAATAACCAACCCCGGTGCGGATAGGCAGCAGATCCATCCCGACCTGCCCTTCCGAGTCGAGGCTCCTCTATACGTTGTCTTCTTGGCGCTTCAGGACGTCACCGAGGCGATGGGCCCGACAACCTTCCTGCTTGGCTCCCATACTCGCGAGGCAATCGATGCCTTCAACGACCCCTCGACGAAGGACAACCTCCTGCTCAACTCCGACGGCCGCCTTGCTGTGTTGAAGAAGGGGGACGCCGTCGTCTTTGACGCCAGGGTTCTGCACTGCGGCAATGCCAACGACGAGTTTCAGGGAGAAACTCGCGCCCTTCTTAATTTTTCCTTCCGCAGTCCAAAGGAGACGGGAGGGCTGGGATACGATGGGTCCATGAGACCAGGCTACGTCGGGGCAATGAACCTGGGGGATGTGACAGAGGCGCTGCGCAATTACGGGGAGGGGGACGCCGACCCGTTTTCCAAGTATGGAGATGGTCTTATCGTCGCTTGATCCTGATGGCAGCCAGATCAACAAAACGAATAACATGTAAATGGATATCGCGCAGCTGAAAATGAGATGAATTAAGCATGTGTATGCCTTCTACGAACCCCTAATGTTGCTAAGATTCAGCACCAATTGCGTGGGATTGAACACATCCTGCTTCGTGGTGCTGGGATCCAGAAAGAAGGCATCGACCGCGACTGATATGCCGAATTTGCCCAGCGCCGCCCGCGTTATCGCCGTAACGACGGATCCGTTGAGGGAGCCGTTCCGTCCCTCCCTCAGCAGACCCTGCGCTCCCAGGCTGATGTCATCGTCGATGGCGATGGTCACCACCTCGCCGTAGTCGTCGCTGGGGATCGAAATCTCCCAGTGCCCAACGATCCCACCGGCCTGCAGGGCGTCCAGAGCGGCGCTGAGCGTGCCGAGCCCGTCCAGCAGCGCCCCCTCCTCGTACGCCAGATCTCCCCTGTCGTCCTCGGTAAGGGCAGGGAACGGCGACCTGAACTGGCCCCGATTGGCCAGCCGGGCAGGGATGAGAGGTCCCGGAGCATCATCAAAGAGCAGCCTCCGGCCCCAGCGCACCTCCATGTCCGCGGCCGCTGCCCTGGCGGCCCTGGGATCGCCCCCCCCGGCTGGCATGAGCAGCTCCCCGTACGCGCGCATGGAGGAGTACACCCTCCGGCTGTACTCCGCCCGCTTCTCGTCGTCTCCGGCGGCGAGGGCCGGCCCCGTCCCCGGGGGGGAGGGCCGGGCCCTGGCGAACGCCGGTCCCACCAGCTCCTCGACGTCCCGCACCCTCCCCCTAACCGCCTCCGCCCCTCCTCCTACCATGAGCGCTACCTCCGCCTCTGCCGATCCCAGGACCAGGTCCGCGACCTCGTCCCTCAACGGCAGGAGCGGCTCCGGCCTGCAGAGGTCACCCAGCACCGGGTTGCCAATCCTGGACCCGTCCCTCCGGTAGCCGTTGTCGTACATCCTGCGGCCGGTGGCAGGGTCGCACCTGTTCTGGTCCCTGAGGGAGTCGCTGAAGCGCTCCCACCTCTCGTCTAGCCGGTCGGCGATCTGGGCCGAGCGGACGGTGGCCCTCCGGACCGAGGTCCCCAGGTCGGACCTGGTGACGACCCCGATGCCGTCGATGGCGGCTCCGCCTTCCCCTTCACCTCCCGCCATCGCCGCCGCCGCCGCCGCCCCGCCTCCCCCCAGCAGGGGCGAGGCCGAGAGGAGGAGGAGCCCCCCCGCCCCCGCCAGAGCCGAGAGGACCGGCCGGCGGCCCAGGGCGCCCCTCCCGGAGGCCGCCGTCGCTGGGTTCCCCTTCCCCCCGTCCCCGTCCCCGTCCCCGTCCCCGTCCTCGGTGGCCGCTCCTCGCAGGGGACGCAACCTCGCGGCAGGCAGGGCGCGAGGTGGTGCGGGAGGGGGGACGAATCCGGAAACCGCGGGGCCCATCCACGATGCGGAGGCCGCGGCCAGCGAGAGGAGGCACACTCTCCTCATCATGATGCAGGAATGTGGACCAAAGGGGGGGGGGGGGGGGGGGGGGGGGGGGGGGGGGGGGGGGGGGGGGGGCGCGGCGGCGTCGGGTGCGGGATGCGGGATGCGGGATGCGGGATGCGGGCCGGTGGTGCGGGTGGCGTCGTCGCTGAGTCAGCTGCGAGCTCGTACTACTACTAGCTAGTATAGTAGCTACTCTACGCTCGTAGTATACATATTACTTACTCGCTACTAGCTACTAGCTACTACTAGAGTAGTACTAGCTAGTAGTATGCATACTGATAGTACGCGAGTAGTAAAAGTCGTCAGATTTTGACTGAAACACCGAAACGGGCGGGAAACGGGATAGAAAAATAAATAAATACTATCCAGGGTAGGGTGATTGATTGTAGCGGAGTCTCGTCCTCTCCGGGGGACATCACTTTTTTATATGCATACTAGCTAGTATTATGCTTACTACGAGCTACTCTAGCTAGAGTAGTATGCTACGCGCTCGTATTATTTATTATTATTATTAATTCACATACGACTCGTACTCTAGTAGTAGTCATTTCTTCAACGCCAACCAAAAAACCCAAACGGCCCCACCCAGAGCGCCTCCCCCCCCCCCGGCACGGCGAGGCCCCAACGACATCCTGTCGCCCCCCCCCCCCCTCCGTCGGTAGGCGTGTGCGGGGGAAGCTGAGTCGATTCGATTCGAGTCGAGTCGAGTCGATTCGAATCTGAAGCGAATTGAGTCGAATCGAATCCAGCCGGAGCGCTCGGTTTTGCCCCATCCCCCCTCCTCCGAGGCCATTATGAGGGGTCCTGGCCGCGCCGATGCCCCTCCTCCGCCACCGCCACCGCCACCGCCACCGCCACCGCCTCCTCCTCAGCTGCCCCAGCCGCCCTCTCCGGGCGGACGGGGCTCGCGGAGGAGGCTCGATGGCACCTCGGTGCGGGCGGCGCAGGCGCAGGCGCCGTCCAGCGGGGACAGCCACGGGCACCGCGCCCCGGCCAGGACCTCGGCGTCGGGCTTGGCCCCGCGGTCGCCCCTGCCCCTGCCCCCGTCCAGCGACGCCGCCGCCGCCGCCGACGCCGACGCCGCCGCCGGCCTGCGCAGGGAGGCCTCCATCCCGCAAGAGTATCACCACCAGCAGCAGCAGCAGCAGCATCATCATCACCACCACCACCAGCGGCATCACCAGCGGCATCACCAGCAGGTCCCCAGATCGCGCCCTGGAAGCGGCCCCCCGAGGAGCGGGGCGTACCACGGCCTGGACGGGTTCCGGGGATCCGAGGCCGACTTCCTCCGGCTGGGAGGAAGCGCGGCGTCGGTGGGCGAGGGCGGCGGCGGCGGGGAGGGAGGGGCGTCGTCGTCGGTCTCGGACGCTTCCGGGAGCCTGGGCTACCTCAGCGGGACGGACTCCCTGTCCGGGGGGAGACTCACGCCGATGCCGTCCCCCCCCGGAAGCGGGGGACTGCCGGGGAGCCATCCCGGCCCAACTGGCCTGGGCCTGGGCCTAAGCCTGGGCCTGGGCCCTGGCCCGAAGCCGCACCATGTCGCGGCAGATCCCGAGGCCGGAGGCGGAGGAGCGGGAGCTGGAGCTGGAGCGCGAGCCGGAGCGGGAGGGGGGGGAATCACCGACCCCACGGAGCCCTTCCTGGTCCTGGGCATGGACATCAGCCACCTCCCCCGCAGGATGCAGTTCATCTACTGCGCCTGCGGGGTGTTCTCCTTCTCGCTCCTGTACGGCTTCCTGCAGGAGCTCCTCGCCGTCACCATATGCTGCAGGCAGCTAGGCCTCTTCCTCGCCGTGGCGCAGTTCTCGGGCTACACCTTCTGGAGCTACCTGCTCCGGGAGTACGTCAACGAGACGCAGGCCGCGAAGGGGGGAGGAGGCAGCGGCGGGCTCGAGCGGGGCAAGGCGCGCTTCTTCCTTGGGGTCGTCGGGTCCGTATTCTCCCGCGGCGGCAGGGGCGGCGGGCCGGCCGGAGAGCAGGGCGGCAAGCGGGGCCCGCAGCGGAAGGGCACGGTCCCCGTCCCCATCGCCCTCTACCTAGGCCTTTCCCTCCTCCGGGCCATAGATCTGGGCGCGACCAACCTCGCCATGCAGTACGTCAACTACCCCGCGAAGACCCTGATGAAGTCCTCCCGGGTCGTCTTCACCATGTTCTTCGGCGTCCTTGTGTCCAAGCGCAGGTACCAGAGGGCGGACTACGGGGTCGTCGCCCTCATGGTGACTGGCCTGAGCGTCTTCATGCACGCCGACGCCAACTCCGACGCGATCTTCGACCCGTACGGGATCATGCTCCTCGTGCTGTCGCTCTCCTGCGACGGGGCCATCTCGAACATGTCCGAGAGCCTCATGAACAAGTTCAGGGTTGGCCAGGACGAGTTCATCTTCCGGCTGTACTCGATCGCCACTGCGGCCATCACCGTGGCGGCCGCGGCCAAGGGAGACCTGGCCGAGGGGGCGCGCTTCCTCTTCCTGCCGGGAACGTACGACGAGATAAACCTCGGCCAGGCCCCGACGTGGTCCGTCCCCGCCAAGGTCGCAGCGGTCGTATGCTTCTCGACCATGGGCTTCTTCGGATCGAGCTGCTCGGCTGCCATCACCAAGAACTACGGCGCCCTCACCATGTCCATCACATCGACGGCCCGGAAGGCCACGACGCTCTTCCTGTCCTTTGCCTTCTTCAACAACGTCTGCACCTTTGAGCACGTGGGGGGCATCGTCCTCTTCATCGCGGCGCTTGTGATGAAGACCCTCAGGGCGAGCCGCACGGGAAACAAGAAGGGACGCCGAAGCCGGAGAAGAGCACGGGGCTCCCCCAAGCCCGACAGTGGCTGGGGGGCTCCGAGCATTGAGATTACTAGCGGCGGGGGCGATCCCGTCCTGCACCAACGGTACCAACGGAAGAACATCAGTCCGCACATCCAAGCGGAGCCGGCGCACTTGCAAGTCTAGGTCACGGATGCGTCAACTTAACAACCACTTTTTGTACATATTAGTATACATCTATATATTGTTATTTATCACAGACCCTCGCCAAAAGCACCACATGAGAATAGTACCTCTTGAGCTAGTAGATCATGGCCACGGGCTCGTGCCAACACGATGCGCAGTCCGACAAACTCTTTTTTTCCTCTTCTTCTATTCGGAGCGACTGCCGGGAGTCGGTCGCCGGCTAGGACTTGGAATAGTTGCTGCCCAGGCTGATCCTGGCCCTCCCCAGCTTCGTCCGCAGGTAGTGGACGTACGCTCCGAGGAGGGCGGCCACGGTGGTGAAGAGGCCAATGACGACCGCGGCGGCCTTGCTCTTCTTCGTCGAAGACGTCCGGATGACCCCGTTGGCCCTAACGATCTTGATCCCCTCGATGTATGTGCAGGCGTTGACGTTGGGGTAGTAGAGGTAGGAGTAGAGGCCCTTCTCGCACTTGCCCGAGTACGCGTAGAGCGTCTCGCACATGTCGCTGACATCCCCGTCCCCGTCCCCGTCCCCGTCCCCGTCCCCGTCCCCGTCCCCATCGCCATCGCCATCGCCATCGGCGCAGCTGAAGCACTCGTCCGAGACGAGCGACTCCGACGAGTACGGGAGCTGGTACCCCGCCATCTGGTAGAACCCGTCATCCC
>Ga0099799_10388_pt1 | contig 11619 bp, 5 predicted proteins | sample Uncmet6_SortLC_1_FD_89033 | JGI IMG/M metagenome (GOLD analysis project Ga0099799, IMG submission 89033) | Marine eukaryotic communities from CALCOFI LINE 67, Pacific Ocean - CN11_C50_N6_SortLC_1 | ecosystem: Environmental > Aquatic > Marine > Oceanic | place: Pacific Ocean: Monterey Bay...
GGTGATGACTCATCCGATAAAAAAGATAAGAGGGTGAAGAAGGTGGCCGGTTGGCTCCAAGATCACCTCAATCCCCGTCGCGGGGATGAACGTCGTCGCCAAGGATCTCTGGATAACTCGGAGCATCTCCCCGACACGCTGGCTGAGGATCGACGCAATCGCCGATCCTCGGCCCCCCCAGGGATGAGCAGCATGATAGGCCGGGTGGTGTTGGAGAAGAAGTCGAGGGCAGTCTCCCCCGATGACGTTTCCACCCTTCGATCCCAAATAGGACGGCACAAGTTTCATGGCACGGGAAATCCGCTCAGGGTCAGGTCGCCGACCACCTCCAGCTCCCTGGCGGTTGAAAACCTGGCAAGAATTGTCAAAAGTGGTAGAGTCGGGAGGGAGGGAAAGGAGCAGTCGGGGTCCGTCCTCGCATTCAAAACCGAACGGGGAAATAAAGGTGCCTTCTGGGCTGAGTCGGTCGAGGTCGCAGGGAAGTACGGATGGACGGGTGTGATCATGCCGCCGGACGCCAAAACCGATCAACCCTTTCCCGTCGAGATGGTGGTTTGGTTTTTGGTGGAGGACGTTGCGGAACGCGATCAGTTGAAAAAGCTCCTGGAGACTGGCACGAATCGTGGAGAGGGGGTTGAAATTCCGCGGGAGCAGCCCACAGGTTTCGATCCGAGGGTAAGTGAGGTTAAATGTGAGGAATGCTGGGAGATGGTGAGCGATCGGGTTATCACAGTGTCCCAACTAGCGGATAAACTACGTGGTGAGGGTGCCATATCACATCTAGCGGCTAAGCTGCGCGGTCTGGTTGATCGTTAACCGAAATTGAGCTTGCATGTAAATTGAAGGACAGAGAATTAGTGCATACTACTAGCTAGTAGTGCTACTGTAGCTATGCATAGTAGTTGGAGTTGTACTACTAGAGTAGTACGAGCTCTTAGTACTGTATGCATAGTAGCTATGCATAGTACCACAAGCTAGTAGCTAGATGCCCACTTTGGTAAGCATACTAGCTCGTAGTAGCTAGAGTAAGTGCCAAGAGATTTTACATTCGCGATTGATATGATAATATTCATGAGATATAGATAATCTAAGGATCGGCGAGCTCAAAAAGCGATAGTCGAGCTTTACTCTGGAAAAAAGTATGGCAACAGCATTATGACACACACACGCGTTCACATTCGTATGCATAGCATACACCAACACATTTATATATGTATTCGCCCCCACCCCATCCTTACCCAACATCCCATCATCCATTACTCCATGACACAGAAACTCGCTCTTAGCCTTTGATCGGAGAGAGGACCATGAAATCGCCTCAAAGCAACCGGAGCCATCCATGGAAAAAAGTGGCCAGTCGGCTTAGCTCACCCAAAAATGGGGAACATTATGGTGCCAAGGACGTTGGTACCCCTGGCGATGTACGCGGGTCGGCAGTCGCGAAGCAGAAGAAAGATGGAATCGGTGTCGAGGCCGAGGTCGAGGTCGACTACAAGCGCAATCCCACCCCACTCTTTTCTCGCATTTCTCATCGCCTTTGGGACATGAGCATTGCCAGGTTGGATCATCACCCATCTGAAGCGAGGGTTTGGATCACCAGCTCCTATGAAGACAACTTTGATGGGACGTCAGAAGAAGAAGGGAACGGCAATGATGCTTATGAGGAAGCACTTGGAGGGCTCAAGTGGCGAAATTTGCCTCTCCATCTAGCGCTTCTCCATTCTCCTCATCCCGTGCCGCTGAAACTAGTCCAGGCTCTACTTGGTGCCCATCCCAATGCGTGCCAGTGCCGAAACGCTGAAGGAAGCCTTCCTCTGCACTTGGCGTGTGATAACATCAGTCTCGTTAACAGCGGAGTGAATGGCGAGGGCGTAATTTTTGCGCTGATTGAGTGCTACCCTGAAGCTCTGGTCGAAGCAGATGCAGAAGGACGAACTCCCATCGAAATATTGGAGCGCATTGGCAAGGGGCGATCTCCTCGTGCCAGGAATGAATCGATTGTGTATTTTATGAGGAGACAAATGATGATGCAACAGGAAATGAGAAACAACCGTGAGCGAACAGGGCTTGCCCTTAGTAAGGTGGCTCAAAACGCATGCCACGATATGCTAGACTCAGATGGATCCGAAGAGCATGTACCAAATGATAATATCCTTGATGCTCCGAGAGAGCATGAGGTCGAAGATGACGAAGATCTTCGGGAAGCAAATCGAATTCTGCACAAACGGTTGAGTGAAGCGGTGGGCATTGTTGAGGGGTTCCGATCGAGAGAAAAAGAATTGAAGCTGACTGTCGCTGAAAACGCCAAGAATCTCGAAGAGCTCCGAAGAACATTCCAAAAGGCACAGGAAGAAGACATTGAGAACTGTCGGGATGTTGAAGTTCGCACTTTTGCAGACGCCAAGGTCATTGCAACATTGAGAGAAAAGGTCAAGACTCTCAAGGGCCTTCTGAAGAGGAACAGCGCAACCTACAAACTCCGCTTGGTTGATCTTAAGAAAAAGGTAGAAGCCATAGAAGAAGAAAAGCGAGTACTTGAGGATGAACTCGCTTCAACGAAAGAAGGAAATCAGGCCAAGGAAAAGGAAAACGCGGACCGTTTATTATCAAGTTCGAATATTCGAAGCATAGACAACGCGATCTCTTGTGAGGAGGAGGAAGAAAGAAAAGCACTTCAAAACCGAGTTGCAATATTAGAGACTGAAAATTCATATAAGGCTGAAAAGAATAAGGAGTATTCAACGCAGCTAGTGGTCTCGCAAGGACAGGTTGCTGGACTCAAAGAGACAATCGAAGCACTCGAGATAGCTCTCGAAGCCAAGAAGGTAGCTGTTGCGGATGTGGCAGACGCTTCGGATGCCATTCGTACACGCATTGATGATGCAGAGGCTCAAAGGAGGAAAATCGAAGCCGAAAATGCCTTGCTTCGACAACAGATTGCCGATAAAACCTTCAAATACGAACAATCTGAGAAGTCTGCTCACGAATATAAAGAGAGTAAAGAAGCTTGTGAATCAGAGCTGTCAGAAACTCGGAAAGAAATACAGGTGTTGGAAGAAACACTTTCTGTAACTAAAGATGAAAACAATCATCTGGAACGTCAACTGAAGCAAGCAAAGGAGGGAAGGGCTTGTCTTGCCGAAGATATTGAGAAAAAATCCAAGAAAAATGATGAACAGTCGAAAGACATGAGTCTTCTAAGAGAAGAAAGAGATCACCTGAAGGCAACGAATGAGAGCTTGCATGACACGAATGAGAAACTCCAGCTAGTTTTCTCTGAAATACAGAAGTCTCTGGACGAGTTGAATACCCGTCACAGGGTTCTATCTCAAGAAAAGTGCACGAAAGAGCAAACCATAGCCTCCTTAGATCGCCAGTTGGCTGCCTCGGAGAAGGAATTAAAAGTGCAGAGTGGGATGATTTCCAGTCTCAAGAGCAAGCTTGGAGAAGAAGAGAAAAGATCCAAAGCTCTTTCGGACCAGTGCGATAGTCTCCATGCAGAAGTCCTCACTGGCCAAGCCCTCAAGCTCGAAAACAAATCCTTGCAAATGGCTGTTTCAAGTATGAAGGATGTGGCATCAGAATATAGAGAAAAGATCCAGGAAATGGGGTCCCACATGGTTAAAACTGGCGACAAAAATTATGCCAAGATTAATGCTTTGAAAATTGCCAACAATGAGATCCAAACCGACATAAATCGGCTGGAATCGGAGATTTCTCAGCTCCGCGAGGATAAGTCTCAGCTCGAGCGAACGAATCAAGACCTAATTGAGGAAATTGGGGGAATGAACTCTCGAAACGCATCTACCAGCAATCAAATAGACTCGCAAAAGCATGCTTTAGACGCAGCTAAGAAACAAATTTCTGAACTTGAACATAGTCACAGTTTCCTTGAACCCAAAACCCGATCGCTTCAGCTGGAAAAGAAGGGTCTTCTGGGCCGGATTCGATCTTTGGAAAAAAGCCTTGAACAAGTAAAGAGTGGTGCAAGCGATAGAGAACTCGCTTTGCAAGAAGAACTCTTGTCCATGACAAAGAATACCGAAAACAAAAAATCAGCGCAGACGGCCGAGTCACTTCGCACTGAGATGGGTCTTCTCAAGGAGAGCAATTCTACGATCTGGTCCAAATTAAGGGACGTTCTAAAGGAGAACGAAAATCACAAGTCCACAATTTTGCGACTCAACATTCTTATGAAAGAGCAAGAACAGTCGATCAGTAGTGATGGAAGCTCTCGAGAAGCACATTTGAACGAAATGGAAATGATCAAGGCCGAAAACGAAGCATTGAAGAAATCTAAATCAATGCTCGAAAAGTCATTGACTCGCTTAACTTGTAGAGCTGCGATTCATGACGAAACATTGTCAGAGCTTGCCTCCAGGCAAGCACTGCTTCTGAGGCAAAGACAGGACTTCACGAGAGATGAAGAGCGCCAGGATGGTTCCGATAAGCAAGAAATTGGCAGGCAATAAAGATAAAAACACGTAGTTTATTAAGGGGATAAAGATAAATCATGTTTTCAGTCGAATGCATTAAGAGGGTATAGCGACTGCGCTGTTGCGACTTGCGTCTCGTCGTCGCCTTTGCAGGTCGTAATTGTCACCGTGCCTTTACAATAAAAAGTAAAAATGTCTCTTCACGCCAAAATGATAGACAGCACAACACATTACCGCCACAAGGATGACCAAGGAATTGATAATGTCAGCATTTGTGATTCTATGCGACAAGCTGACACATAGAATAACCACATCTGCAATGAATCTCGTTGACTGGCGGATAAGAGTAACAAGAAGACCCAAATTTAGAACACTCCGCTCGAGCTTTGATGGCGCTACCTTTGATATCAGAGAAAGAGTCGAGCCTTCTAAAGAAATGATTCCAACGACGACGATGAGGGATCCGAAGAGGTATTGGATAAAACCAAGCGATTTATCGTAGTAAGTATTTGGATGCTCATATTCCGCTGCTCCGTGAGAAAAGTTGTCGCGCAAGTGTAGAAGCAAGTCGAGAAGGTTCTCATAATTAAGAAGTACAAGGAGGCCAACGCCGATCGCCATTAGCCCGAGCTGCAGTCATAGTGGGGAAAGAAATATGAGAATAGTAAGAAAATGGATTTGCAAACAAAGCATGCTCACGAATAAACGAGCAAACACATTGATCCAGTTTCTCACCTTCATCACAATTCTTTCTTCGCGGTAACGTGAAATAGACTCAATAATATAATTGGTGGGCAGAACAAGAGTTCCTAATACCGTGAGCCAAAGACCAGCTAAAGGACTATTCCACCCAAAATATCGATGCGTTACTAGTGCGCAAGAATTTAGCATCGTCTCTTGCGCAAAAGTGGCAAATGCGAGAATGGCGATTGTTGCCGGTAGTGCGACGTTGTGAAAGATGAGCTTTCGCGCTCGATTTATGCTGGATAAAAAAGGGCGTTTGTGGGGGTGCTTTTTGATAATGTTGGAAAGGGAATATTCATCTTCCTCTCGCATTCCCGTGGTCTCTGGCGATGTCACAGCACCATATGCCGTCTCCAAATCTTCTTGAGTTGTGTCTGAGAGAGTCCGGTAAAGAAGATCTCTCCTGTCAGTGGGTCCATCGTTCTTCCGAGAACCATTAGACGAGGAGTCCGAGTCAGACACAAAACCGCTCACATTTGGAGGAGAAGGAGTAATGGCGACAGAAGATTTATTGCTTGATCCCTCTTTATTCGACACCGGCAAAGTTTTCTCCTCGCTTTCCGATTTAGGGTTGGAAATATTTTTCTGCGCCTTCTTTATTGGCTCCTGAAAGAAGCAGAGGAGGCCTAAAATCTGCAAAAACCAAAGCCCAGCCATAAAATATCCTGGCGTACTAACGCTTCTTGCCGAGGTAATCATTTCCTGCCCGTCAGGCATCGTGAATTGGTTCTCGCCGATTGACAGGAGAGTACCAAAAAGAGGCCCCATGAAAAATCCAAGCATTGAAGCTTTGACAAGCTTTGCTGATTCAGATACAAGTCCAGCTGGCGGCACGCATTTAGAAATAAGGTTGCAGTTGAGGACGTCGGCAGCTCCAAAACCGATCAAAAAGCGCCCGAGATATGCCATCAACAAGGAAGAGTTACGACTCGCGTCGGCATAAATTATATTTCCAGCAAGCGCACTCATTGCACAGAGAATAAGGGGAAGGCGAAAAAAAAATGGACCGGCCGAGGGTAGCTTGCTTGCCATGTTGTCCTTGGAAAGCATGTAGGAATGTAAAACAGCGCCCAAGAAGGATGACACATTGGCCACACCTACCAACATTCCAGAGTGTGCAGCATTTTCTCCGAGAACCAAAGTATATGAATATGTAGATGGTGCTATGATCCAGTAATTCATGGTGTACAGAAACATCGAAATGCGATTGAGACGTACGGTTCCACGCTGCACGATAACGTCCCCGTCTGCGACCGTGGCCTTCCACCCCTTGAGAGTATTTGACAAGCCACTCTCCAGATAATCATAGTCCGAAGGAACTGGCATGATAGTCAATGCATTTTGAACATAGTAATCTGATGCTACTCTCCCTCCATTCTCCCTAGAAGACAAAGCCGTGGCGGCAGCGAGTGAGGACGTGAAAATACCACAAACAGTGCCCTTTGACTTGCCCTTCTGTAGACTTTCGTAAAGAGTGTTGCAGTAGGCCATCAACGCGATATCCGGATCATAGTTCACGAAAAAATCAAGCGTTTCTCTGGAGCATCCGTCCAAACCATCGCCAACAACGTTTGAACCAGTAAAGGTGCACGCATGGCGGGCCAAGAAGCCCCGAAAATAATTCATTTTTGGCCTGGCCGCTTCCCTCAAGCCGTAGATTGACGCAGTAACAAACTTTAATCGTGTCAGACTCATATTTGACGATGTGGAATCATATTCGTGCGACGGAGCCGCCTCCATTGAGTTTCCCTTTCCGAATGCTCGAGCAGAAGAAATTGCTGGCGCTTTCGTTGGTGATGACGTCAGGCCAAAAGAAGTACTCGGGAATGGAAGTTGATAACAAAGGCCTTCTGTATCATCCGCTGCTTCGAGAGATACTAAACTATGTGCGGAATGACGAGCTTGACGCAGCGTAGGAGCCGCATCGACCTTCGAAAGTGCGGTTGCTCGATTTTCCGATATTTCATACTCTGCGAGGGCGAATGCCAAAACCGAGCTAATCATTTCAATTGTTGACGAGTTAGCGAGTTCCTGAACCCGAACGTCAACGACGCCTGTGATCTTATCGAGGTTTCCCTCCAACTCGTTGCCCGTGGATGATGCGAACATCCTACCAAGAAGCGGCGCTTGCCCATCAGATGCGCCGCCATCCAGACCGGAGAGCCCCTCTTGTTTCTGCCATGCTAGCAAACTTTTGTTGTGGCCACGAAATCTGCCGTGACCTGTTCGTAAGCCAAGTTTCTTGAAGTTCTTCTCATTTATCTTGCGCTGTTCTCTCAGACGGTGATAGTACCCGCCTAGCATCCTATTTGCGAGCAGGCGGTCGTGCTTCTTGCATATCTTCCGAACAGCAATAGTATTGACACAGATATACCGGAGGAGATGCATGAGCTCAACTCCAACGGCGGCAAACGCATCAGCTTCGTCGACGGCTGAAAGGAGAAGAAAATCATCATCGAGGACATGCTCAGCTCGTTGAAAGGTTGGTCGAGCAGTGCGTAGCTGTTCTCCATGCTGAATTTGGCGAACGACAAGATCATCCTGGTGGTCGTTCGATAGATTCTGCTGCGGAACGCCTCGGGTTGATGCATTAGCGCCCCGCCCCCGTACACCTCTTCGATCCTTTCTTCCTTCATTAGAACCGGTAGTAGTAGGGCGACTTCTTCTTCGGCGGTCGCTGGAAGCTGGTGCATGCCGTTGCATGTCCATCGCCAACATGTCCCTCGCTGCTTTCTCGTTGGAGGAGTCGGACCAAGAATCACCCATCGAGTCGGAGCTAGAGCTACCAGAGGGGTGCATTCCACCGTCACTCAGGGGATACTCGCCAAACGAGGCGTTGTCCATAGAAGCATCGTCGTAGGTTGGAAAGCGAAGACACCCTATGGTGTCGGCCAACTCGCCCATACGCTTTTAATTTAAAAAATATCGGAAGAAAACATTAGAGAAGGTGAAGAGGAAGGTATCGCGTGAGCGAAAAGTAGTAAAGAGTTGAACATGAAAATGAGAGCAAGCGGAGGAACTGAAAATGCAGAGTGGAGTCAAGAAAGTCTCACAGAATGCGAAAAGAGCGTCACTTTTTCGACCTCAGCGCGGAGCAACCCAAGAAAACGCTCCGTGATCGCCCTTGCCTTGGAATGCGCAATCAGGATATGAATAGGGACCTTCGTCCGTTTTACATTTTTCTTTTTGATCCTCTTGCGGACCCGTCGTTTGCCTCTTGTCTTTTTGTCACCGCCTGTCGTTCCTCGGCTGCGACTCATGTCTCTTCCCATCGCGGCGGCGCGGCCTGTAACGCTCATTCGTTTCCCAGGTCCGCTGCGGTGATGGCCTGCGGCCAGGTTGTTCCCGGCAGAATCACTGATACCAGAACTGCCCCCGCCTATGCCACCAACCATCACACTCCTTCCAAAGTTATTGAGAGTTCCAGCCTGCGCCTGCTGATCTTGGTTCCGAACCTGGTGTTCATGCATCTCTCGGTACCGTCTTGCTTGTTCCTTTTTCTTGAGGTAGAAGAGGGAAAAGAAGTTGCTGTTTTCCCCTTCCTTATCCTCGCGCGCTTGATCTTTATCGAGGAGGCCTGTCATTTCGTCATCCGTAAATTCATCGTGAGAGCGCTCACCATCGACATAAAAATAATCATCATTCTCGTTGTCGCCAGCATGACCTCCCGATGTGTCTGTGAGGTAGGAGTTGTCTTCGCCATCTGCCGCTCTTTCGTCAATACCAGGGTCCTGCACCGTACCGTAGCTCGGGCGGAGTTCCTGTTTCTCCCTCCAAGTATCACTGCCTTGCGTCGGGTGTGTAATATGGACGTCATACTCCCTGCCCTCCGCATTGAACTTTCCATAGCGGGTGCCACCATGGGGCATACTGCGCTCCTCAGCACCAATGGTACCAGTGGGCACGTCACGATTTTCAATAACACCCACGTCACCCACAGCACTCTCGAGGTCGCTCTCCCCCCCCCTGCCCGCGTCGTTCACGGAAGCGTAAGCGTGGTCGGAGTCGGACTCCAGAAACAGCTCCTTGCGGTAGTCTAGCCGTCCCTTCGTCTTCCGCCGACTGCCACCCTCATGCAAGCCCCGGAGGCTCTCAGAGCTGCCGGCGAGAGTCAAGTCCATAGGATGCTGTCCTCCTTCGACCCCGTCGTCGAAGAAGATGAATTGAGCGTTCCCAAGGCTAGAGTCCCCACCACCACCACTGCCGACAGTGCCGACCTGGGACCGGAAGCCGCCGCCACCGGGGTGGTTCTTCACATGCCGCGTTTCCTCGTAGACCGCCTCGATATGGGTGAGGAGCAGCTTGAGGGATTCATAGTCGAGGTAGGATGACTCCCAGCCCTTGCGGCGCGAGATGCGCAGGGAAGATCCGAAGCCCACCATAACGCCTGTCGTCGCGTGGGCAAATACGAGTAAGTGGTGGCGAATCTCCTTCGACTTACAGGATATCGAATGGATGTGAGTGAAAGTGAGACGGCTTCGCTGTTTGCTCTGATGTTAACAGATTTATTTGATAGCCCACGTTTGAACCCATTGCGAACGTGCTCCTAACATACAAAAGCCCGCGAAGGGATACAAAAAAGTCGACGTGTGCTGGACTGTTCGGGAAGATTATATTTCCCGGGTAGTTCTAATCTAAACCGCCGACTTGCAGAAAATGAAATCTTCTCCATCCTGTCTGAGTTCCCCAATTGCCGCTATTTCTTTCCCCAATTAGTTTGTGGGGGTCTTTTAGTCTTCAATAGCACATTATCTATCTCGGCATGCAATTTTCTCCTCCTCCATAATCCGCCCTGCCTTGGGGTGTTCCCGGTCCTTCCCTCCGACAGGATGAATCAGTCACAGCGGTGTCACCAAATAGAGGGCTGCCCCGGTCTCTTCGTCGATGCGTTCAAGGTGTTCAAGGCCAAGACAACCGACGAGTCGTCTGCCTTCATCCTGACCCACTATCACGGCGACCACTACAACGGCTTGCAGAGAGATGGGAAATATGAGGGACCTGCAAAGATACACTGCACTCCTGTGACGGCGGCCCTCTTGAAATCTATTCACGGGGTAGACCAAAGGTTTATAGTGGAGCATGTATACGGAGAGACCTGGGCTTACAGGAAAGCGGACATTGTGTTCTACGATGCCAACCATTGTCCCGGAGCGGCAATTGTGGTGGTCCAAAACGCCTCCGGAAAAGTCCAAGTCCACACTGGAGACATGCGATTCCACAGCAAAATGAAGGAATATCCTGCTCTGAAGAAGGCCGCAGGTGAGGGATTGGTTGATATCTTGTACCTGGACACCACATACTCTCACCCGAAGCACGACTTTCAGCCCCAGGACGAGGCAGTAGAGACGATAGCGTCTCAGGTGCACAGCCTTTTGAATGATCAGGAGGACACATCCACGTTGGTTCTTTTGAGTTGTTATTCTATCGGGAAAGAGAAAGTCTTATGGGAGTGCTCTCAAAGGACAAATCGATCGATCTATGTGAACAGCCGAAAACACAAAATGCTCGAGTGCATCCAGGGGCACAGTGGCGTTGAGGAGTCCAGCTCGATCATAGAAAGATGCACTCAAATTCAAAATGAAGCTTGTATCCACGTCATACCCATGGGCCTTGCTGGCGAAATGTGGCCATATTTTCAACCTAACTACAACTCAGTCGCCACGTACGCCTCAAAGCTTGAAAATGTATACAGCCGTGCGGTCGCCTTTATCCCGACTGGCTGGGCGGAGGCAACGAATTGGAACAAGAAGAATGCGTTGAGCCGACGCCGGGTCGATCTCGATAAAATACAGGAGCACGAAAATAATGACAGGCCCAACCGAGTTATTGATGTCGAAGTACGCTTAATTTCGTACTCGGAGCACAGCACGTTCTCGGAACTATGCTCATTTGCCAAGTTCTTGAAGCCAAGAAAAGTAATTCCGACCGTTTTCTCGTCTGATTCAGATTACCTCTCCATCGAACGAAGATTCAAGGATCTGATCGATTCAAAGCGCGCCAAAAGAATGTTTTTGAGCTCCATGAAGATGCCCTCGGAGAAGAAGCGCGCAATCGAGAGGACAGGATTGTTTGATCCTGGGTCAAAGTCTAACGGAGTGAAGGGGGGGAGATCAGGAGACATTCTTGAAAGCTCTAATACTGTTGTCATTGATTGCTGTGACAGTGACGATGAAACGGCAAATGCTAACATGACACAGAGGGACATCGATGGTGTTGCCACCTTGGTTTCCATGGGTTTTAATGCGCACGAATCTAGGAAGGCGCTGAAGAAAACTGCGGGTAGCGTGGATAGAGCCATAGAAAGGCTTCTCTCTTCAGTCGATTTCCCGGGAGGTAACCGAGAATGTCAATCCTCGTCCCTGCCTTCCGTTGACGGCGGCCGAGAAGGCAAAGGTAGAGTTGGAGGGGAGAAAAGAAAGAAGTTGCCTCCGTCCATCAC
>Ga0099799_10389_pt1 | contig 11607 bp, 7 predicted proteins | sample Uncmet6_SortLC_1_FD_89033 | JGI IMG/M metagenome (GOLD analysis project Ga0099799, IMG submission 89033) | Marine eukaryotic communities from CALCOFI LINE 67, Pacific Ocean - CN11_C50_N6_SortLC_1 | ecosystem: Environmental > Aquatic > Marine > Oceanic | place: Pacific Ocean: Monterey Bay...
ACTCACCAAGCGCAAACGAGGGAGGAAAGCGCGTAGCATCCGACCTTGGGGGGGAAGGAGAGTCAGTGGTTTCCGGTGCTTCGATTGCAGATGCTGTTCCAAGAAATAATGACAGACCGGATGTGTCTGAAATTGTCATGGACGAGGACACAGGAATTCTACGCGTCGTACAGGGAGAGAATGTCAAGGATATTGTCACGGGTAAGGCCGTGAAATTATCTGCCCTAGGAGCAGAGTCGAGATTATCTCAAATGTTTCCAGACGTGAGCGCTGAAAAACGCCAGAAACTTCGGATTGATTATGAAAGTTTATCTGTGTCTGACATTATTGAAATGCTGTTTGATGCCCTTTCGGTTGAGGTGGAGGGAGGGCAGGGAAAAAAGGAGATTCCTCCCCATCCCAGCGTTTCTGACGCAGGCGTTGACTTCGTTCTTGCCAACAGAGACTATCTTGGTAGCTCTATGTCTCGTTGCCTAGGGCGACTTAAGCTTCGGGCGCAGTCACAGCTCGACAAAGACAAAGCCCTCGAGCTGAGGCGTCTATGGAAGAATTTTTTGACCATAGAGAACCACATTTCTGCTCCGTTTCGTCAGATTGTTGTTGACGCCGAAAAGAATATTGGACCTAATTTTGGCAACCTAGATCTCAAATCATACTGCTCTGGCGAAATTTACGAGCGAACTGCGTCCTATATAGTCTTGAAGGGTATGGTGGCCCACTGGGAAAAGAAGGTCAAAGACGCAGAATATGTTGAATCAACGATCGAGACAAACTCAAATTTCCTTGAAATCTTGATGGTTGGTGATCCAAGGCGATACTTGCCAGATCCTCCGATCATTCATCGTCTCGAAGAATGCCTTTCGGTTTGTCTTATGGCTCGTAATATGACGCAAACGTTTGTTTCCAACGGCGAACTCTACGATGATCTTCCTTATGAAGTTCGATTTGTTGAGGACGCTCTACGGATTAAATCAGGGTCTGAATTGCGTCGTTACATCATCGAAGATTTCTGTCCTCGAGAGAAGACAACTCCTGAGGAACTGAGAGAGGGCGTCCGACGCCTTCATCAGCAACTGGGAAATTTACAAATTGATCCGTATGGTGATTTGGCCAATGTTGTTGGAAGATTGGCAGAAGCGATGGCAGTTGGAACAGACGATGCGCGTGACCCGTACCTAGCATACAACGCCAACCTTGGAAATGATTACGATAACAATCCAGGCTTCTTCCAAACTTACACTTTTGACCACGATAAGCTGAGCTTGGTCAGCTTTCTCGATTATCCCATGAATGAGTTAGAGGAAGGTAAAATTCAAAGCAGTGATCTCGCCAAGCAACTCGGGAGGGATGTACAAAAATTGAGCTTAAGCATTGTTGAGAGCGCATCTGTGAAGGAAGATGATATTTCTGGCCAACAGATACCGGAACAATATGTTCCTTACAAAGTTCCGGACGGCCGCTCAATTGGACGCCCTCATATGTTGGGTTGGTTAGACATTCTTGGAGATGAAGAGCTTACCGGTGGAGAAGACAACAAGGACAAAAATAATTTCGAGTCTGATAAATGGAAGGAAAAATAATCAGGAAATATTAATATGTTTCATAAAACGATAACTCACACAAATAAAGGCAAAACGTAGCTCTTTCAACAAAATAGTCTTGATAGTAAAGCAACCCATTTTATAAATCTAGTTCATTGTAGCCACAAACTTCAATATACACATGTACACTTTGTTGGTTCTCTCATTCACCGGACTCTCCTAATTTTCAAATTAATTTTATGTGATTTGATCATTCACCCTGTCTTCAATGGAGCTCATTTCAACTTCTTTTACTCCATGCTTTCCACACTATTCCTCGACGCCTGCACTTGATTTAGAATTCCTGGTTCCTTCGACGAGTGCCAACACCGCCTGCCTCGCCCCCCGCACCTCCTCCAGACCTATAGTCTCCCGTATAATCGTACTGAGCGCTACCACTACCACCAGCCCTGTAGTCATCGCGAGGGGGGGCTGCAGCATGCCCATTTCTGGCATAGGGATCTGCCTGGCGAATTGGAGCCGCAGTGTGAGGACCTGGTTGCCCTCGATCACGTTGTTGTGCCATTATGACGCGCCTAATTCCCTCGTGCACAGGTTTCAGTTGACTCAGGTTGGGACTTGAGACCTTGATCGGATTTCTAGATACTGGCAAAACGACGATATATTTCCACGGATGTAACTTGTTCTTGTATTTCACCATCTGAGGCCCTTGCCAGTCGTTTTGAATTCGGGCACCCTGGAGACTGAACTGCTTCACCTTGACAGATACGGGCCTGCGCGCTTGAGTTTCGATCACAGCGATGTCATACTCCGACTGAAAAATAAAGAAAAACACGGAAGAGACGAAAATTAGGATGCTGTGAAACGAGGTTGGCAGCAGTCCGTCAGAAGTACGAAAGGTTGACAAAGAACACACCTTTGACCTGTACATATTCATCATCCAAGGCTGTGCAATAATTCCACCAATGACCACATATTTCGGTTTCCAATCCTTCGCAGAGTTCGGTGCCCCTGTCTCTCTGGTGTCATATTTCACCATGTGCTCTCCCTCGGCAACGACAACGGTAGTGTCTGGAACGTAAAAGAGAAGGGGCAAGGGCCTTGGTCCCTCTTTGATGAGGCGAGACGCTTCCTTTGGATTCTTGACATCGATCCCATTGACCTTCAAAAGAACATGACCGAGTTCGACACCAGCAGAACGAGCGGAAGATCCTTCCACGATGAAGGCTACAACTGGACGATCATCAAGTGTATCAACTAGTGACTTGTCAGTCTGAAGGAAGAGGCTGTCGGTTAGCTCCTGTGGCTTGAAAAACATCACTCCCAGAGTAGGCGTAAAGATGCGTGCATCATACCATTCTCCTCCGGGAGGCAGCTCTCCCGGACCTCGAGCCATAGTCTTCGAACCCCCCTGTGTGTTGTCGATTTCGAGCTGATTCACAGCAGAGGGTCGAGAAGAACCGAATCCCATGTCAGACCATGGATCGTCCATCTGGGGGGCGGTGCTGGTGTTGGGTGCCATCGTTGGAGTGAGCGCAGTGGAGGTGGCCGGTGGGGCTGCGGGCGCCGCAAAAACGCCGAAAGGGTCATCGCCTGGCGCGGAGGAGGGCACGAGTGCATTGTTCTGAGAAACTTGAGGAGCGCCATAAGGATCAGTGGGCGGGCCTTGCGATACGGAGCTAATGGGATCAAAGTGTCCGTTAACACCCGAACCGACTTGAGGATGCATCAGAGCTGATGCTGGGTTGATTTCTTCGAAATTTGTCGGAGCAGAAACAGGAGTTCCTTGAAATGAGCCAGCTGGCCCAGTCGTTGGCGCGCCAAATGGGTTGCCTACTTCAAAAGGAGCTGCACCTCCAGAAGGCATAGGTGGAACCCCGGGTGATGGAGCAGGTTGGAACGGATTGGCACCAGGCATGGATCCGGAAGGATCGGAAGACTGAAGATTGCTCCCTGTTTTGAGGGTGCCTCCAAACTGGTGTTGTGTTCCCACCACCTGCTGTGGACCCAGCTGATCAGGTTTCACCCCCAAAGCTGATGTGTAGGGGTTCAATCCCGGTCCATCTACGGTTGCGACCAAAGCAGATGATGTGGCAGGCTGATTTGGTGATTGAGTAGGCATTGTTTGCCCATAGTACATACCAGCCCCAGGGTTTGCTACGCCCTGCTGTGGCGGTGGCATTGGTGGCACAGGTGCAGTCAAGACAGTCCCGTCAGGAACTCCAACACCAATAATCCCAGTGGCCTGATTCCCTGCAAAGTGCGGTGGGGGAACGGTCGCCACAGGCTGAGAATTCATCTGCGCAATAGGAGGCTGGGTGGTCTGGCCCACAGCATTGTTTTGGAACACGTGGGCATTACCGCCATCGGCAGGATTCCCGGTGGTCGGGATTGCGGATCGAAAATCCGACTCGAATTGATCGAACGGGTTCATTATGTCTGGTAATATGCAGATGCAAAGATAAGAGTTGTGAAGGTAGGGAGAAGTCCAACAAAGAATGGATCAAGGCGCTGTACCCGAACGAATCTAAAGATGCTGTGAGAGGGAGTGCATTGGACAGGCGGGCGTGAGAGGAGTAGTGTAGGGAGTATGGATACTAGAGTAGTGAAATATCGGGTGCACTCTTGATCAGTTGAAATTAGAGATAACGCAGAAGCTAACATCCTCTTTTGATAATACAATTAACTCTAGTAACGTTACGTATGATCACATCGACCGTAGCATGGTAAAGCCTAATTTTACAGCTGGGTAAAATTGCGAGAAACGAATACATATTTTGGATATGCATAACACATACTACTAACATATACATAGTATGGATATGCATACCGTTAGATGTACTTTGCATATTATATATTATGCTTAATATTAATTCTATGCATACCTACTATATCAGTACTAGAGTATGCATACCTCATGTACTAATGGCTAGTGTGATAGACATATAATTCATAGTTGCCATATTCATTATTCATAATATTATATAATATACGCTCGTATATTATATCATACTCTAGTACTACTACTACTCTAGTACTACTTGTAGCACTATGTATGCATGCTAGAGAACTATCCATAGCTAGTATGTGCATACTGCTATACTACTAGAGTATGTATGCCATATGCCAGAGTAGTACGAGATCGAAGTACACTACTAGCTAGTATGCATATACGACTCGTATAATAAATTATAATATATATATATAAATGCATTCTACGAGCTCGTACTATTAGTACTAATAATACGAGCGTAGTATGCATAGAGTCTACGACTTGTATTACTTACTAGCCTAGTATTAGTATGCTTTTACTCGCATAATATAAATATATAATAAATAATAGTACTACGAGAGTAGTACTATAGTACGTTGTATGGATAGTATGCATACTATTACTAGCTAGTATAGTATTAGTAAACATACTTCTTGTACAGTACGCATACTACACGTGTAGAGTAGAAGTAGCATAGCTACTCTCTAGAGTAGTAGTACTCTGCAGATGCATACTAACTGTACATGCATGCATTTACGTTAATGTACTACTAGTATTATACTCTAGTATTATATTATATCATATATATTATACGAGCTCGTTCATAAGGTAATATATTATTATTACACTTAAATAATATAATATTATATATATATATATATATATTGTATGGACATCAGAGCTATTTTACGAGCTCGTTTGTCATGTCATGCAAGGTAACTACGCTCGTACTAGTAGGTATGGATATTATGCATACGCACAGACAAATATTTGAAGTACGAGCGTATGACGCATAATGTAGACAAATATTTGAAGTACCCGGTAGTACCGATATGCATACGAGGGACTACTAGCTAGTATCATTAATTACCGTAACAATGTTTGCGTAGCGTTAACTTGGGACCACTTTCCGATGAAATAATACCGACTTCCAGGGTAGGGTAATGTTTTGAAATCATTTGGTCGTTGTCGAAGTGCTGCCTTTCATATCGATTGAAATATGAAAATTTGTCTTAACCAGGTAATCATATCAATCTATTCATTATATCAAAGAAATATACTACAATCTTCTCTCTGTTTGTCAACTCGAATTTCCATTTGTATCCCTCCACGGAAGACGGTTCTACAAAATGATGCAGCTGGAGTCGCCGGAAGAATTGACGCACGGGAGGAAGTCGAGAGGACCCGACTCATCAACTTCAATACCCTTTTCTTGGCTAATGAACTGATCAAGTGGCTGCCCCTCTCGCTTCCGGTATTGAGTCCAAAGGTCATGGCTAATCTCGAGAATTGGGCGTGCAGATCCACCTGCTGCCTTAATATCTTCTGACGCCTTCTTCGCGCTTGCCTTGGCGGCGGCAGATGTGCCTGAAATATCAGAGTACGTAAGTAGCATCTGCGAAACTTCTCCTGCAGCCTTTTCAGACTGAACCGAAACTCTGGGAGGGTCAGCTTCTTCAAGAACGGCAGGTAGCATCGACTCTACAGCACCTACCGCATATTCCGCAGACATAGCATCAGGAACATACTTGGATCCGCCTTCACCGTCCTCAACAGCAGCGAGGACAAGATCGGAAACAACTTGAAGACAAAGCGCAACAGAAGAAGGTGTTGCGAGCGATTTGGCATTGGAAGGTCCAGCATCTTTGGCGGAGACGGCGAGATCACGGTAGGCCTTGGTCGCAGTGTACAATTTGAACACGCCGTACGCGTACTGTCCGTCCTTGCCCTTTTTCTCGACGATGTTGGTCATCAGCTCAGAAACCGACTTCGATGCAGAGGCACCACCGTCAGGAAAATCGGACCACTTCGCTCCAAGGAATGCACAGGCCATGGTAGCCTTCAGGCCTTGCAAGTCCCCCTCGGACATGATGGGCTTGATGACATCAACAGCGCCAGCGCTGATAAGAGCATCCTTCGAGACAGGCCACTGGGCAAGGTTCAGGATGACAAAGAGGGAAAAATCCTCAAGTGAGTTCGACGTCCAGCGAGAGGGAGGCGCTGTCGTGTTTCGGATGTTTTCAACAACGCAACGAGGAATTTCCGTCTTTCCGAAGAGAGCTGCATTCTCCTCCGACTTGGCTAGATTCTTGATTAGGCCGCATGCCCACCGAACACCTTCGGATTTTCCAGAACCGGACTTGGGCGCACTCGGAGAATTCGTGAGTAGCTTCTCCAACACACGAAGGAGAGAGTTGGGATTGTCTAGTGGTTGGATTGAAACCGAACCATCCTCGACAGGGCTATGCTGAAGGATGGTAGTGATTGAGGCCTCGAGGAAGGAAAGGTTCATGAGACAGATGCAACAAAGGTATGATTCCTGCTTGTCCTCAGCAATGACCTTGCAGAGCCCACCGATGACATCCTTTGAAGCTGGTCCAAGAGCCATGACACGCTTATTCTCGGTTGGAATGGAGAGGTTATTGAGTGCAAGACATGCTAGGTGGCGTCCGTCACCAGATTCTTGAGTAAGACACTTCGCCAAAGGGGTGAGAACATCCCACTTTCCAGAGCAGACCATAGGGACACGGTTCTGCTTATGACCGACATCACAGAGCTCGTAGATGCGCTTTGTAGCTGCTGCAGATTTCTCTCCCTTTTCTTCCGTCATCGTCTTGAGGAGGTCAGGGATGTCATCAAGGGTAGGGGGCTTCGATGGGGCTGGGGCGGGAGCAGGCTTAGGCTTGTCGTCTGACTCGTCTGCCTCGGGCCTGTGATCAGAAGAGCCCTTATCGGGGGCATCCTCCTTGGTCACCTCGGCAGCCTTCTTATTCTTCTTACTCTTGCGAAAAGACACCATGGTTTGGACCAATTTTTGGAGGTTCGGACGTGATGTAACGTCCAATGACAAGTGCTTATTTTTATTCTCGGCGTGTTTAAGGCCGCCAGCGGGCGATGCGCCGAAAAAGGAGGCGGACCATCGACAAGACTGGTCGACGGTTCATTGCCAATACTCCCAACGTATATAAATGAAAACTTTAATTATCTGTTCTTCATATCCGTTTATTATGTATACTAGTAATGCTATTGTATGCATATCAAAAATAGATCCTATGGATATAATGTGGTCTCTATGCATAGAACATGCTACGCTTGCTCGCCATAACTCTCGGAATTTTTACTCTACCACTATGATGCATGTACAAAAAGGAATTCCAAAGTATGCATATCCATACGACTCTTAGTATGCATATACTGGCTGGAGTACATACATACATATATATAACATCGATAAAATACAAGGCCAGTAATATGCATAGTATGCATACTCTAGTACCCTTGGTATGCTGCTGTTTTCGATTCTATGCATACGACTCATAGTACTAGTACATTAGTACGAGGAATGCATAGTATGCATTTTTGTTAGTACTTTATTAGGAGCTCGTATGTGTAGTAATATACGTAGCATACATACTAGTAAAAGTACTACTACTAGACTAGCTAAGTAGTAGTATGCATAATTTTCTGCTATCCATACTACTATTAGCATACTGTACCTAGCATTATATATATATATATATGCATACTCCTACGGGACTTATACGAGCTCGTTTGCATACTATGCATAGTATAGATCTAAATTCTATGCTACACGCGCGTATCATACCATGATAGGATAGTTTGCATCTATTAATACTAGCTAGTATGCTTTATATGAGCTCGTACTCTAGTATGGATACTACCACACACGTACTACGAGTTGCATCCAAACTAGAGTACTATGCATACTGTACTATGCATACTAGAGTAGTACATGCATGATGTATGTAATTACTATGCGTAGTACGATCTCGTAAGCATATTATACTACTAGTACTATAGTACTACTCTACTAGTATGCATACTAGCTAGTAGCTAGTATATGTTTTTGTAATATCCATAGTAAATCATGTTCTAATAGCTAGTAATAGTAGTCGTACTACCCTATGCACATAGTATGATATGTAAACGTACTACAGTGTACATTATGGATACTACTGCTTTATTCCAAAATACATACATGACATGTATGTGTATGTGTGCATACTACGCATACTAATAGCTAGTATACATATGACGTATACATACTCCGGTCCTTACAAGTACAGCTGTATGTCAACGTGGTGTAGTATGAACACAATGGATTCATACTATTGTACTACCATTGTATGCGTAAGTATGCAGTAATCGTTAGGCCGGTGCACTGCAATTCCATCAATCTTGACTGATCCCCACATCTTGAACAGGTGGAGTTCAAGTCTTTGGCACGCATACGTATGCATACTGGTTTTGTCAACGCTGACTCGAAGCCTCCCCTGACGCCTCTGACTCGAAAGCCGCACCGCTGACTACGACTACGGTTACGACTACGACTGCGATTAACGAAAAGGTGTTGAACACATTTTCTCCGGACCAAGTTAAACGAAGAATACCGATGAAGCTCCAGCTAGTTACCCTTTCGGCATTGCTTTTGGGCGTTGCCAGTTTCTCTGCGGTGCGTGGTTTCCCGTCCTCTTTGCTATTCTCTGTTGGCTCGAAAATTAGTATCAGTGAATTATGCGGTCTTGCTCCAATCTCATTCCGTTCTTTTGCCTTCAATCATCACCTTTACTACAGGAACGTACCTCCGCTCGCAGATCCTTCCTGCAGCAAGCGGGAGGTGCTGCGGTTGCTTCAGTTGTGGCAGCTCCCATTGGAGCCTTTGCTGAAGTTGTGGTACCGGAGCAGGTCACCACGTACGAGTTCCCCACTGATTGGGGCCTGTCTTTCAACTACGAACAAGATGCGGCCAAGGTTCGGACGCACATGGTCACTGCGACTGGATTGGGAAAAGGAGCAGAGAGGATGGAGGACTACGGAAAGAACATGAAGAAGGAGATGGTTGACTTCGTTTCCTACTACCGTCGTTTTCCGAATGTCGCTGGAAAGCCCAGCTTCTCCACGCTCTACACTTCCATCAATGTGTTGGCTGGTCACTACACCTCTTATGGCTACAAGTATCCTCTTCCAGAAAAGCGCAGGAAGAGGTTGTACCAGGAGTATTCCGAGATTGAGAAATCTCTCAAGCGAAACCGCTAAAGGCGATATGGAGCGTAATAACTTCGTTGGGAGTCCCAACTAGTTAAATTCAATCTGAAGTTCTCCCCCGCATGTCGATTACCACCAACTGACCTATAGTTGTGATCTGAGACTTATTACGTACTTGTAATATCTAGTACAAAGTATTTTACCTAGCTAGTGTGTGGATTTGACCTCCAAGCTAAACTAGCTTAATATCACCTCACCATCTCTCGTGACGTTGGAAATTTCGCCTCCTACTTTAGATGTTCGAATCTTGCCTCAAAAACGATTTGAAACACTGAAAGCACCATTGTAAAGCTTAAGTAGTTTTCCTGTCTGGTGTTGCGTTGGTTTAAACCTAGTCAGCTCCAGCTCCATCATGAATGATCAGCCAGTATGCTTATGGTGCCGCTTGGCAGCTCTTATCTTTGCGTACGAGTAAATGAATCCGCCGACCAAACTGATGACAATATAGACCCAACTCTTCAAGGTAATGGCGTCTTCAAATACTATGTAGCCAACAAAGATGGTAGGGATCTTATTCACTGTACCAGCAATGGCATACGTTGTTGGCCCAGTTTGCTGCACGCAATTAAGACTCGCAAAATTCAAGAAGAATCCCACAAAACCTGCTGTAAAATTCTTTACAAAATAGTCACCGGTGTGAAGTGCGTCTGATCGTAGGAATCTAGACATCTCACCATTCGTCATTGCTACAGGGAGTAAGAAGAACGTACAGAGTAGGTTATTGTAAAACACCATTCCAAACTTCGACAGCTTGATGTGCTTTGTCGCAAACTTCATGTACAGGACATATCCCGCCGTCGCTAAGCAGTTTGCTAGCATCCAGAAGAAACCAAGGGGGGCCACATGAATGTCTCTCCAGGCTGCGGCGACTGCGCCAAACAACATAACTCCAAAAGCAACAAGTACAAGAGTCTCTACCTTTGTGCCAAAGAAATGATAATCACCAAAAGTAATGAAGATATTGGTAATATTTTTGAATACTGTCACCAATGGTACTGCGTTGTGCTGCAAAGCTCCCATGCTGGTAAACAGCATAAGACAGAACAAAATATTGACAGGAGCCCACTGTCTAGCAGTCGTGAGGCTGAAGGATGGATACTCGACCCAAGTCATCATCTTGCAAATCTCAACGGCGACGACAGCGACAATGGCTTGGTAGACGACCAACAAGATATTCAAAGCACCTCCATCAATAAGATTGTTATAGCTATTTACCAACACGACAGAAAATGGTATTCAAAGGTGAATTAGCTTCGATCAGGACGTTAATTAGGTAGAATTGCTCATAGCATGGTCAAGAATGCAAAGAAGCCCCAATAAGTTGCAAATTTGATTGCTGTATACGAACTAGTTGCTCACCTGGAAGCGAGGCTCTTGTTCACTAGGACCATGCTGACGCTACATAAAGTGTAAAGAGATAGTGCACCGACAATCTTACCGCCGCCCTTTTCTTTTTCTTGCTTTTTCTCCGCACGTGATGAGGAGATTTTCCCGTCAGAGTTTTCAGGCCCCGTTTGCAGTATGGCGTCATCTTTCGAAGAATTGCCTTTTGGTGTAGGATCGCGAGAGGACAGGTTGCTGATATTGGTTATTTTTGACACCTCGAGGTCGATGGGAGACAACCTACCTGATAAAGCGGCCGAGACAGCCATGATTTGATGTATAAATTTCTCTCGTTGGAAAAGTATTTTGGGCTTTTCAAAACTTTGTGGATTGCCATCAACGAACAATTCTCTAAATCAAAATGCTTTATGAAATATTCTCCAAGCCGTTCTGGCGGACTCCGCGCCTTCTTTCCAATATGTTGGTCGCTGGTAGCTGGAACAAAAATTGGCTGAGGTGAATGTGGATGGGGCTTTCAAAGATATTGTATGCGTACATACATATGTGACATAATGCCATATCCATAAACACGAACGAGCTCTTTTATGCGTGCGGATATAATATACGAGCTCGTATATAACATGCATGTATGGTACCTACTAGACTACACGTGGGTGTAGTATC
>Ga0099799_10390_pt1 | contig 11596 bp, 10 predicted proteins | sample Uncmet6_SortLC_1_FD_89033 | JGI IMG/M metagenome (GOLD analysis project Ga0099799, IMG submission 89033) | Marine eukaryotic communities from CALCOFI LINE 67, Pacific Ocean - CN11_C50_N6_SortLC_1 | ecosystem: Environmental > Aquatic > Marine > Oceanic | place: Pacific Ocean: Monterey Bay...
TCCTGGATGGAGAAGAGCCGGCCCTGCTTCTCCCGCCTCTCGAGGATCCGCTGCGGCACCTTGCGCACCTTGGGCGTCCGCGCGTTCATGTCCTGGCGGCTCACGGGGTGCCGGCAGACGGGGCACGGCCACGTCGTGCTCTCCTTGATGCCCGCCATGGCCGCCGTCCGCGCCTCCTCGGGCAGGAACTGGTAGAGCCACGACTGCCGCAGCTCCCGCCGCCGCTGCACGATGAGTTTGAAGCAGTCGAAGTACAGCGGCCGCGTGCAGCGGAAGTGGAATACGTGGCCACAGGGGAACACGCAGACCGGGTCCTCCTGGCTGGGCAGCGCCAGTTCTTCGAGGCAGATGGCGCACTCCTCCACCCGGTTGCAGCGCTTACGGGTCGTCATGAAGGCCTAGGACTTTCAAGGAGCAATCCTTTTTATTTCGTGCCGCCGGAGCAGAAGAGCGCTTGCAGCGCGTCCCAACCCTCCTCTTTGTCTGGGACAGAACGAAAGGTGATCTCAGCGAAAGGGCCTTTCGTCGGATCGGTCGATATTTTTTTATTTGCTGGGAGCTAATTAATTAATTCCTAGTATTATTTGCGCATCCAAAAGATTCTTCTTCCCTCACAATGAGCACCACCGCCGGTGGCGCCCAGATCGTCCGGAAGGCCCTCATCGGTGGAGGCTGCGGCTACGTATTTGGCTCGCCGGTGGTGGACTTGAGCAGCAGCACGCCGCCGCCCATCACGGACCCGTTCACGTTGGGCTGCGCGTTCGCGTTGGGCATCGCGGTGTCGTCGCTGGCGGACTGTGCGACTTGGCCCATCGAGTCACTCTCACAGACGCAGGTATATACCCAAGGGTGCAACTCCTGTCTGAGGTTTTGTCTTACGTCTAAAGCTTAAATGTTTAAAAAATGCAGGTCAAGGGGCAGCAGCCTGGACTCGCCAACGCCTTTCGAAGAGCGGGTGGCCTCGGCGTGATCATGAAGCCCGTCGCCACTCCAGCCTGGTGGCTCACCAAGACCCCGGGGACCGTGGCACTGGCGCTGGCCTTCACGGTGGGTTCAGCGTTCTCGCCTGCGATCGTCGAAGCGAAGAGCAGTAGCACGGACCACGGTGACGACGGCAGGTAGCAGCGGCAGCGAAGAGGGTGCCATCGCAGAGGTTGCACCCTCTTCCGGTCACTTATGCCGCCATTGGTGTGTTACGGCCATTGGTAGTACTTATTGACCTTCGGCCGTGATCTGTGATCTTGACTAGCATGAGAGATGAGAGCACAGAGTAGAAGAGTAGAGCGCGCATTTCGAGAGGGCGCCCTTGTGACGTGCGCTCCCGGCCTTGCGCGCCGTTGATATAGAAATAGAATGGCGTGTGGCCGTATGGCAGCGTACGGCGTATGGGAAAACTAAAGAAACAACCCAGATAAGTCCCTTATATCGACAATTCGCTACAATTCCCACACGAGGGGAAAATCAAACGACAAACCGGAAGTCGTGGCAGATCAAGAGGAGCAAAACCAGTGCGCACATGGCGGCGCACTTCGATGCGTCTGCGGCCGTTGGCCTCCAGTGCCTCGTGGTAAGAAGCACAGCGAGGAAGAGGAGCGTCGCGAGGAGGAGCCCCAGGGCGAAGGTCAGATCGTTCTCGCTGCCAGGCGGCGCGGTGAGGGGGTCGCTCAACGACGACGACCCAGAGGAGAAGGACGACGAGGAAGAGGAGGAGGAGGACGACGACGACGACGAAGTTGAGGAAGACGAGGAGGAAGCGGGAGATAGCGGGGGCAGCTGCGTCGAGGGCGAGTAGGACAGGGACGCGAAATGCCGCCCCGCCGATGCCTCTGCGGCTGCCCTCGCCCGGAGCTGCTGGGCTGACGAGAGGGACGCCGAGCTGGATTCGTTCAATGAAAGTGGTCCGAGCAATCGACAGTTCCCGAGATATGGCATGTATATGACCATTAGGAGCTGTGTGAGGTTTATCATGCCACGATGAGAAGCGGTGCGCATCATTCGCACTATCCAAAATTTAGCGCAATTGACGCCGAAGTGGCCAATCAATGGTAGACGAATGGCTTTCAAGTTTTTTGTCCCGTTGAACTAACTCACGGGGGCGGGCCGTATCCGAGGAGAGAAGCGGAGACGCTCGACAGGAACCACGGCAGCCCGAGGGCCACGAGCAGGTTGAAGACATTGCTGCCGAGGGCGTTGGACAGCGCCGCCGCGAGGTCCAGGCCGCGCCGCCGCGCCTCCAGCTCCTGCGAAGAGAGAGGTGCCGACGAGGGAGAGACGACCAGGGAAGCAAGCAAGCAAGCAAACAGGGAATGATGTATGACGCATGGACGAATCATCAAAGAAGAAGAAATGAACGCGCGCATGAACGTATGAACGAATGGATATGAACGAACGAAATAATGAATCAATAAGTCGACCAATAACAGAATGCATGCATGCATGAATCAATCAATCAATGCATCAATCACTGCAGCCGCCTGCCTCCCACCTGGAAGGTGGGCACCTCGCCGGCCTTCGGGCCGCGCGCGAGCTCCGTGCTGGCGATCGCAGTGGGCGCGGAGCAGGCGGCGGCGACGACCGTGGCGCCCACGACCATGGGCGAGAGGCCCGCGAGGCAGCCCAGCTTCTCCGCCCACGCCACGAGGGCGTGCACCAGCAGGAGCTGCGCCGCGAGCCCCAAGCCCAAGATACGCAGCAGCGCCGCTCGCTGCGCCGCCGCCGCCGCCGCCGCCGCCGCCGCCGCCGCCGCCGCATCCGCCCCAAACCCACCCTCGGAGCCCACGCGCTCCTCGACGGTCACCAGGCGGCCTGCGAACTGCGCGAAGGGCCACGAGAGGGCGCGGAAGAGCGCGCCGCTCACGCCTCGGCCGCCATCATCGCTATCGTTGTCGTCGTCGTGGCCCTCCGCGGCTCTCCTCGCCCTCGCATCACCGCCTCCGTCACCGCCTCCGGCATTGCCTCCGGCATTGCTCCCGAGCAGCCCCCCCTCCTCCGCCCCCGCCCCCATGGCTGCCGCGACCCTCTCCATCTCCATCTCGCGAAGTCGCCGGCGCTCCGCCGCGCGCGCCGCCAGCGGCCGCAGCGGCTTCTCTTCTGCTCCGCCGCGCGTCGTCCTCCCTTCTCCGGCGGCGGTGGCGACGGCGGCAGGAGTGGTCGCGGCGGAGGACGTCGCCAGCAGCTGTTGCAGGTGCTGCCGATGCTGCGGGTGCGGGCGCTGGCGCTGGCGCTGGCGCTGGCGGCGAAGAGGCCTGGGCGCTCCGGCGGCCGCCGCGGCCGCGTCGGAGGGGGTGCGGAGGCGGAGGGCGTCGGGGTCGTCGTCGTCGTCGTCGTAATAGCCATTCTCGCCGCCGCCGCCGCCGCCGCCATTTGGGTCGTCCGGGTAGTAGTAGCCTCGCCCGCCGAACGAGGACTGGCCGAGAGCGGCGGCGGCGTCGGTGTGGTCAATGGCGTCAATGCCAAAGCCCGGGTCGTCCCGCGCGGAGGAGGAGGAGGAGGAGGAGCCGCTGCCGTTGTGGCCGGCGTGCGCGAAGGCCTCAGAGGTGGCGTGGCAGACGGCGGCGTAGAGGCCGTACAGCTGGATTGGTTGAATAAAAGTCGGTTAACAGACACGGAGCGCGGATATTATAGTGAGGAGTGATGAAGGTCGTCATGCCATGAAGACAAGCAGTGCACATCGCACTGTCCAAAAAGCAGCCCAATCAATCGACGCAAATATGGCCCTGATAGACAAGCTGCAAGCTTACTTCGTTTACTTACCACCAGCAGCGCGAGCGCCTCGAGCGCCGAGATGTCACCGTCCGCGACGATCGCGAGCAGCGCGGCGACGGCCCCGCCGCAGAAGAGGAGGTCGCGGAGGACGGGCGGCGGGTCCACGGCGACGCGCATGGTCATCGAGGATGGAGGAGCCGCCGAAGCCGCCGCCCGGCCGTCGCTGCTGTCGTGGTGCTGGAACTGCTCCCGCGCGGCGACGGCGATGGCGGCGCCCACGACGGCCGTCTGGTTGATGAGAGCGGAGCCCACGCAGGCGCCCGTGCCGGTAGAGCTCGTGCTTCCGAGGAACACGCCGAGGAGCGACGCGAAGAGCGAGGGCGCGCTCGTGAGCGACGCGACGACGATGGCGGCGCTGAAGGTGGGGTCGAGGCCCCAGTGGGCGCGCGAGCAGAGCTGCGCGAGGGTGGGCACGACGGCCTGCTCGGCCAGGACGACGATGCCCACGCAGAGGAAGAGGCAGCCCGCGCCGTAGAGCGGCAGGAAGACCCAGTGCTGCAGGGGCAGGGGGTCCGCAAGCGTCCAGGGCGGGCAGATGAAGGGCGACTCCGCGTCCACCACGCCCCCCCACGACTCGTCATCGTCGTCGTGCCAGCGGCGCGGAGCGCCCGCATAGTCCACAGTATGGAACCAGCCGGGGTGGCGATCATCGGTATCGTCCGTCTCGAGGCTGTGGAATGGACCCCATATGGTTTCGTACGTCGCATGGTCGCGGCTCCGGTTGGAGGGAGTGGTCATCAAAACAAGATGATGATCACTATGAAGCAGTCCTCCGGCGTTGATAATCACCTAAAATGATCGTTGATGATCACTACCCTAGGTACTAGGAACTACACCCCAGTTGGGAGAGTCGTGGGGACGCTTCCTTTCTGAAACTCAATTTTTTGGGGTTGCCCTTCCTCGAAATGGTCGGATCTCGTCGCGACCGCCCCCTCAGAACCCCGGGATTGTTGCTACGGCCAGTCATCAGCCTTGGCGACCTACGGCAGCTTTGGCACCCCACATCTCATTTGCATTGGAGAGATCACGCCATGATATGACAGTCGCTCCATTCGCCTCCCCATTGGAGCCCTCAGTTTTTGGATCCTGACATTTTCAGAACTGAGTCTCCTTCTTCAACGGTTCGCCACGAGTCACCATCGCAACAGATTTTGAAAAGTAAGCACGTTTTGGAAAGTCGAGGCGACGTTCTTGAAAAGTCTCAAGGTAGACACAGAACGAAAATTCAGTCCAAAGGATGAATTTTACCGTTACAATTTGCCGCTGGGAATAAAAAGGGCAAGCAGGATCCTGAAAATGGTTGGGGGTGATGAGATCAAAACCAGGTTTGGGGTTGAAAAAAAATCCAGGTTTTTTGTACTCCTTTCAAAAAACCCAGGTCCCAATTGAACTCGGGGTTTTTGGGTGCCCGAACCTGTTCTCAGACCCATCACTCCAGCGCATCATCGAGAGCAGCTCTCCGTGAGGGCTCGAGAACTCCCTCCACAACCCCGACAAAAGCTGCGGAGGCGGCCGCCATCTGCTGCCAGCCCACGAGCCTGGGCCGGGTAGGGGGGTGACGAGGCCTGGAGGGCACCTATCATGGACCTGCCATGGCTGGACGCATGGAAGGCCGCCGCTCGAAAGAGGATTGAGCACACCCGCGCCAAGTGGAGACGTGAGTAGAGCCTGCCGCGAGCTGTCCTCAAAAACCTCTGTATTGGCCCTGGGCCTCGCCCCACCGCCCACTTCAAACCCCTTCATCGCCCCCTTTGTCACTGTCTGGACAATCGGTGACGTTCTTCCGGCGATGTCGGGTCCCTCCTCACACCACCTCTCTTTCACCCTCCCATTTCTCCCCTCCAAGGCGAGCGGGAGAAGCTGGACCTGGAGCTGGAGACCAGCCCCATCGAGTCCGCATTCTCGGCGCAGCTCGTGGACCTGATGAACCGCGAGGAGGCGGCGGGGGCGCAGGGCAAGTGGGAGTCCCGCGAGCAGATCGCCGCCAAGGTCGACGCCGCGCTCGCGAGCGAGACGACGCGCCACTTCACGGCGCAGTCCGAGGTGAACCAGCGCCGCTGGGCCGCGCTCTTCCGGCACCAGGCCATCGAGCAGCAGCGCTTCGGCGACGAGCTCAGCGCGCAGATGGGTGACGTCTGCCGCGCGGCGGGCGCCACGCCGCCCTTCTCCGAGGCGACCCTCCAGAAGGGCGCCGCCGCCGTCGCCCAGCGTCGCAAGCGCCGCGTGCGGCGCGCCGTCCGCAACTGCACCCTCATCGGCGCCGAGCACGCCGGGGAGGGCCTCAACGACGAGGAGTGGGCCGACGTGCTCGCGAACGGGCTCGGCGGCGAGCTTAGTGGCGGCGGCGGAGGTGGGAATAAAGGCAAGGGCAGCAGCAGCAAAAACGACCAACGTGCCAGTGGCGGCAGTGGTGGTGGTGGTGGTGGTGGTGGTAACGCTGGTAACGCTGGTGGCAGCGGCGGCGGTGGCGGCGGCGAAGACGAGGACGAGGATGAGGATGACCCATCTGCCACGCTGACGCTCGAGGATTTCGCGGAGGAGGAGCGGCGGACGTGGCGCGTGGCGCAGGCGAACATGGCGGACACGGAGCGCTTCCACATCGACTGCGCCTTCAAGCTGCAGCTGCAGCGGGTGGACGCCGAGTGGGCCGCCCACGAGGATCAGATGCGCATGGACTATGAGGCGCAGAAGGTCAGTCAGGCGGTAGTAAAATGCTAGGAAGGGAGTAAGCAAGCAGGGAGAGGGCGGGGTTAGCATTGTGAACCACCAAGTCGTTAATCGGCTGGCTGGCTTGGTTCATGGTGGGAGATATAATTTTCTTATTTCGCGACGAGGGCTTTCGAGTGATCGACCGACCGACCGACGGACACAACAAAATGCTCGTTTCGTTGTCCCGCTCACTCACTCACTCACTCTCTCACTCTCTCACTCACTGACCCGCCCGCAGACGGAGATAGAGAGCCGGTGCCGCGTGGCCAAGTCGTACGTGGCGTCGCCGGAGGGGCCGTGGAAGAGCAAGGAGAAGCAGTCGCGGCTCATACACACCGCGCCCATCCACCAGCCCTCCAGCCCCGTGCTGCACCGCGGCGACGGCGGGGGCGGGGGCGGGGGCGGCGGGGGTGGGGGCGGCGGCGGCGGCGCCGGGGGGGCGCAGGCCGAGGCGCAGCTGCGGCAGCTGGAGGCGGCGTACGCGGCGGCGAAGCGGCGAGTGGGGTACCAGAAGAAGAACGCCACGCGGTGGATCAAGCGGCAGTCGCAGCGCATGCACATCCAGCTGTCGGCCATGGAGCGCGACAAGAAGCTCCTCGGCCAGCACCTCGAGCGCGAGGAGCGCGTGGTAAGTCAGTTACTTAATTAGCTAGTTGCTAGTTCGTTCGTTCGTTCGTTCGTTCGTTCGTTCGTTCGACCTTCGCGATTCATGCGTTTGAAGGTATCAAGCATGGCCATTCCTCGGCTCTGATGGGTTGCGCGCTACCCTTATTGTTGTTGGACTGCTCGATGGACTGCTCATCTTTCTTATTTGATCATGGCAACCAACCTGTACTGCTCCACACTAACGCTCCTGTCCATGCATGCGGGATTGAATGATTACTGGATTGCTCTCTCTCGGCCAATCAAAGCTCGTGGACCTCGAGGACCGCACCGACGCCTTCGCCCACCTCCTCCTCGACGTGCACCAGCGCGGACTCGGAAAGGGCAGCGCAGGTTCCGAAAAGGCGGGGGGAGCAGGAGCAGCAGGAGCAGCGGCAGCGGTGGAATCGGCGGGGGGGAGGGCGGCGGCAGCGGCGGCGGTGGCCGGCGGAGGAGGGGCTATGAAGAGGGAAGCGTCGAAGTCGAAGTCGAATTCGTTGTCGTCGTCCATAACGGTCCCGGGCGGGCTGCCGTTGGACCTGGACATCCGGGAAATCATCGAAGCGGCCGGTCTGAGCCGCAGCAGGGGCGGCAGCTTCGACACGCGCTCGGCCTTTTCGAGCCCCGGCGGCGTCGGCGTCGGCGGCGGCGGCGGCGGCGGCGGCGGCGGCGGCGGCGGTAGCAGCCCCGGCGGATACGGCGGATACGGCGGCGGCGGCAGCGGCGGCGGCGGCGGCGGCAGTGGCGGTGGCGGCGGCGGCGGCGGCGGCGGAGGCGGAGGCGGCGGTGGTCCCAGCTCCCCCGAACGCGCGCCGAAGGGCAAGGCTCGCCAGCAGGGCCGCTATTTGTACAACGGCGGCGACTCGCCCGGTGCCGCCAACGGTAGCGGTGGCGGCGGCGGCGGCGGCGGCGGCGGCCGCAGAGGTGGAGGAGGTGCCAGTGGGGGCGGCGGTGGGCGGGGGCGCGGGCGCCTCAGCGGCAACGGCAGTCCAGGCGGCGGCGGCGGCGGCGGCGGCGGCGGCGGCGGCGGGTCTTCCACGGAGCGACCGATGAGGGGCCGCACGTCTTCCACGGACGAGGACCGCGGCATCGTCGCGGTGGGCGTCGGCGGCGGCGGCGGTGGAGGTAGAGGTGGAGGCGGAGGTAGAGGCGGTAGAGGAGGAGGAGGAGGAGGAGGAGGAGGAGGAGGAAGAGGCGGCGGAGGTGGCGGTCGAAAAGGCAGCAAGGCGACCAACTCGGGCTCGTACTACAGCAGCCAAGGCGGGGACTACGGCAAAAGCGCCCTGCCGCAGGTGTCTCCAACGCGGTGACGTGAGGGGCTCGGTTTTGTGGGTTTCGGAGGGGGCGGTTGATGCCTGATCCCGCGAGGAACGACGAAGTGGATGGTGTGCGATGAAGACAGCGTCGGTGTGACGAGGACGGTAGAGAATACGGCTCTTCGTCCCAAGACTTGCACAAAGTGACCGTATGTATGTGTGTGTGTGTGACTCAACCTGAGTCACAGCAAGTGATTTCGATGTTCAGCAGTGATTTTTGTGTTTTTTGTGTTTTTTGTTATTTGTTTGTGAGTGGGGAATTGTTTCACGGAAGTGTGAAGTGTTTGTGTTGGGAAACGCCCGGCGGCTGAGAGCGTGTCGTGAGGTGGGTTTGCGGTGTCTGTGTCTGGTGTCTGGTGTCTTTGCTTTGGGGTACTCCCTACTCTCCCTGCCTTGTTGTTCGTTGTTCGCCGTGTTGGTTGTTGGTTTGCGCGGCTTTTTTGTTGGTGGGGGATGTATAGATCGGAGATCGGAGATCAGGGCAGCATGGATCGGGGGTCGGCGGGGTCGGGGGAGCGCGTGAATTATTAAAGTTTAAGATCTAGCCCCCCTACTCGTACTGCGCAGTGCGCAGTAGTGCGGGGGCGTAAATGCTTTTTTCTTTTTTTAGTAACTGTAAGTGTGCTGGTGCTGATGCTCCTACTGTGCTGGAGTTTAGTGTTTCTTAGTGTAGCTGACGCTGCTTTTGCGCTGCGGCCGGTGGGAGTCGTGGGGGTCTAGTCTAGATGGTTTTGATTTCGATTTTTATATATACTACGTAGTAGTAAATATAGAGAGGAATTTAAGAAATTTCAAGGCAGGTCTGGCCCACACACCACACAAACGCCCCCCCCTTTTTTAGAGCTCCTTTCTATTCCTATTCCTATTCGAATTCCGCTTCGCGTGCGGGCATTCGAAGCGGGCCTTGAAAAACGCAATTCGGATCGCCGGTCATGTCGCTGTTCTGAATCCAGTTCAGCACACTCCAGGTGTTTCCTGTCGCCGGTCCATTGAGACGCCTCGTCACGAAAAGGACTGCCGCTGTCTCGGATCCCTCATGTGATCGGGCGCCTGCAATAGCCTGTAGATGAGAGGGAGGTTCGCAGATGAACAGCTCGAGGAGCTCCCCCTCGGAATCGCCTCCAGCCCCCGTGTTGCTGCTCGAAGGCAACGCGTACGTATTGTTCCCCTTATAAGCGCCGACAATTTGGTTCAGATTTTGCATGCATAGCCCAGGCGTGCCAGGCAGCTTGACCAGTTTTCCGGTGTCTGCTGCGGCATAGCTATCGTTGTCCACCACCTTTGCACCGAAAATGTGCTCGCCAAGGCCGAGCGTGCGCGATTTAACGTTCGGGCAGGTCGTCATAATGCAATGGCCCGGGTTGCTGAGGTTCTTCGTATCAATCCTATAAAGGCCGCACCATGCCTCATTCAGCATCTCGCGCGTGGAGACTGTGTGGTTGAGGTTCTCGCGGTAGATGTACGAAGCTACGGAGCAAATGGCAGCTTCCCTGTCTTCTTCATAAGTCAGCGCTGCTTCCAGAAAAGCGTGAACGATACTCCCACCGAATATCTCGCCAAAGTCCTTGGCGGTATTTGCTAGGGTGTACGAAGGCGAGGTCAAAAAGGAGCACAGTTCCTCAGCGTGTGCGGCAAAGGGCTCGTCGTCCATGGTGAAGACGTCCAAGCACACCAGCGGGGTGATGCTCCTAATCAAATACCGGAGGGATTGCTCAAAGCTTTCTCTCAGGTTCAATCCAGTGCGCGGGCTCGCCGCGACCGTCACGCCGTTCAGTAGCTTCGCGCCGACGCTGGATGAGACACTCACAATCGGAATCGACAGGCTACTGTGCCCAGCCCCGTGAATCACGAAGGCGAAGTCCTGCGTATTGACGATGACCACCGCTATGGCGCCCGCTTTGGCCACCCTCTCAGCTTTCTCCATGAAAGTGACCTCGCCGCGGCGGACGATCGCGACCTTACCTTGCAGGTCGCTCGGATTCTTCAGCTCCGTCTCGGCGCACTCCGGATTGGCCCACGCTGCAGTGCCCGAAAACTTCTCGCGCGATCCAACGGTGGCGTACTCGCAGCTGCTGTCATCTTCGCCGGCGACGCCGCCATCATTACCGGTGACACGGAGAGGCGACCCCGAGGTCAGTCCGATTCTCGGAGCGACGATGTTCCACATTGTCTGCACCCAGAAGCCGTGGCCGTACCGAGCGAAGGTGAAGGACTCGAAGAGCGGGTTGCGGTCTCGCCACAGCTCGAAGCCGCGGCGGTGGATCAGCTTTCCGAAGACACTGGTGGCGCGGAAGAGAGATGCGAGCGCATTCTGGTCTTTCTCGCCGTCCCGCACCGCGATGAACGAGTCGCGTACGAGCGATATGAGGTTCCGGCAGCCGCCCTCGTCCAAAGCACCGAAGGCCGTTTCCTGGTATATCCAGCCACGATACATCGCCTCGTCGAGCGCCTCGATATCGTACATCCATGCGCCCACCGTGTGCGCGCGAGCATACAGCCCACCCATGTACGATATCACTTCCGCCGTGTTGCAGTTGACACCGACGCCGGCGATGAAGTCCATCCAGCCGATCTGCCCATCGCGCCGAATCATCTCCAGGAACCAGGCGTAGTTCCGCGGTATCGGGTACTTCGTACCGCATGGTGGGACGCCATTCACGTCCAGCCAGCGGTAAGAAGACATTCGAATGCGATGAAGCTGCTTGCTGATTTGAATTTCATTCAACTTCACAGCGAATATGCCCTTTGCAGCCTCCGAGCCGTTCGAATGTCGTCGGAAGAACTCGCCGTGGATGTCAAAGGCCTGCTCGTACTCAATGGTCGGGAGCACGCTCGCGTCGACCACGAACCACAGCCCTCTACGCACCGGCCGTCGCGCGATGTGGCTCGGGTGGTCGTCGGGATGCAAGACCCTCCTGCGGACGAAGGCGATCAAAAGTGACACCGCGGCCGTGGTTGCAGCCGAGTACACCACCACCGACGGCCTCCACGATGGGGCGCCAGTGCTCATCCGGGCGGTCAGGGGAGAAGACAGGAAGGGGGAAACGCAGCAGTTTTGAGTTCATGGGAGGATGCAAGGTGTTGGCCCATCTCGCATCTAGGCAAATAATTTCAAATAATTATTTGATCAAATATCCCATCCGCCAATCATCACCCGACCGCTA
>Ga0099799_10391_pt1 | contig 11591 bp, 4 predicted proteins | sample Uncmet6_SortLC_1_FD_89033 | JGI IMG/M metagenome (GOLD analysis project Ga0099799, IMG submission 89033) | Marine eukaryotic communities from CALCOFI LINE 67, Pacific Ocean - CN11_C50_N6_SortLC_1 | ecosystem: Environmental > Aquatic > Marine > Oceanic | place: Pacific Ocean: Monterey Bay...
AGTCTACCTGCCAGGTAGATATTTCAAGAAGTCCCATCGGAGTCCACGAACACTGTCATAATAACCCTCCCCCGGCCCCGGGCGGGACCCAAATGAAGTAAAATGAATAACTTGAAATTAAGGAAGACCGGAGGCTCAAACTAACAACTCTAAAAGGAACAAGCTCCTTAGATTCAGGAACTCCCCGGCCCCCTTTGATAGCGTGAGTGGCGAAAGCTCGCTGGGAACCACCGTGACACAAGGCCCGGGTGGGTGAATCTTACCATGCCAGTGGGAGAAATGTCTTCAGCATTGCCTCTCCAAGGAGGGTTGCCGACGTTCTCTTCTGCAGTGTCCGCCATTTTACGTTATGTTCGAGATTGCGTGCCTTCTGCTTTTTGTGTTTAATATATTAATTTGCGGACTCCGCGTCGGAGTTTGATACTATGATAATTGAATTATTTTTTTTAACGTCCGGAGGAGTTTTCAATGCCTCTGGGCAGTTCCGTTAGACACCACGCAGAGCGTGGGCCCACAACCTGCGATGCACTGCAGGGGGAATAGAGTGTGGGTGCTGGATGCCGCTTTTGGGGGGCCGCGGCGGCGGCCGCACCCCAAACCGGCAGCCAAGCTGGCGTGCAAAACACTGCAAAAAATAGACAATATTGTAACTAACGCTACTTATTCTATTTTTTACCGTGCTGTTTTTTACAGCCTCAGCTGAGTGGTCTCAATATTCAAGTTTACAACATTTCCCTAGAGTGTATACTAGTAATTCCGGACCGTGACTCAGGCTTCCGAGTCCCCACCAGCGTAGTGTAGTCGCCTAACGAAATAGTTTCTCCCATGTTTGATGGGGTTTGCGACGGGAAATACGTCCGTCAATAAAAGTGACTCAGGATGATAATAGTTGGGAGTGAGAGGCGACTTCCGAGTCCCCCTACTAACTTGAAGGGGATATCGGAGTGCCCTAGGATGGGAAGTAGCCTAGCGGGTAATACAAGTACGGGTTGTGCTTGGATACGTCTCAGTTGAATCTTGGGATCCTACTACTAGTAGACGTATCTTTCCATTGCATCTCGCGACGCTTACTAGTCACGGTAGACGGCCACTACGATATGCCAAGATAACCGTAGCTTCGCCCGGTCGTACCAGGATAGCAGCCGCGCGGAGGGCAGTTTCTGCGCACGCCCGGTCACGGTGGCATAGCCAAAAGCGGCCGGGCATAGCCGCTAAAAGTGGCATAGCTGAAAGCTACGGTCATCTTGGCGTATCATAGTGACCGCCTTAGCGTCGCGAGAAACCGATTCGAGGTACTAGGCGTACGCGGCGTCAAAAAAAAAACTATCCAGTGAATCGATAACTTTCTATCTAGTACTAGTAACTTTCGGGCTGAGGACAAACCCCGCGGAGCCTCACGGCAACCGAAATCGGGGGGGTCACTTTGATCCCCCCCCCCCTACCTAAGAGAAAAGGCCGAATAAACGAGATATTCGGGCTGCCCGAGCGCCCGGAAATGCGGGATACTCGGCTTTCGGCATATAAAAGGACGCACGTAGCGCCAAGATCCAGCTACAGGCGAATCCCCACCTTCGTACGCACGAATCTCGCCGGGCGTGCGCAGTAGCTGCCCTCCGCGCGGCTGCTATCCTGCTACGACCGGGCGAAGCTACGGTCATCTTGGCGTATCGTAGTGGCCGTCTTGCGTCGCGAGAGTCCGATTTGAAGTTCTCGGCCTACGCGGCGACATCAATAAATCGACGACTTTCGGGACTGAGGACATGTGCAACCCTTTACAAGCCACAATCGGAGCTGCACTACGATATCAAACCCTGCGGAGCCTCACGGCAACCGAAATCGGGGCGGAGCCTCAAGGCATGTTACGTAAGGGGGGGTCGTGGTGGGGGTCGTCGTTGTCAGCAGTAGCCTGATTATCCAAGTCAGAGTCATCTTGATGCCGCCCGGGCTACCCCGATCCAGCGGCAGGCAGCGGATCGACAAGAAGGGTGCTTTCAACTCAAGGATGTGTATCCAGACCGTATCTGCCGCGGCGGCGCTCATGTCCTCCTTAGTGAGCAAAGGTGCAATGCTAGTAAGACTGCAGCATGAGGCGTACATGACGTACGACTGTGGTAAATACGTGGAATCCCTTCGTATAGCAGAGGAAATTTATGCAATTGATGCGGTAAAAAAAAAAGCTTTGATATTTCCCGAGTCGCCTTTTTGCGCTATACAGGCTCGATCAGACAACCTGCTTCTGCTGGGAGCCATCAATTTCCAATTGCGAAACTTTTCTGAGGCGGTATTTTTCAATCAACAGGTGCTGAAGCATAAACTCATAGTTTTTAAGATTGCATTTCCCAGGCAATCCGCATCGAGCCCCAGATGGCGGAGGCGCATTCAAACCTGGCAAATGCCCTCAGGGAGCTTGGTGATGTACAAGGGTCAATGGGGCAGGTAAACAGTGTCAACAATCACGCATCTCGGCGCGATAGGAGAAATTAACCAGGTTTTACCTCAAAGCCATCAAGTGCAATCCTCGTTTTGGCGATGCATACAACAACCTTGCCACGGCCCACATTCAGATAGGACAGGTCGATGATGCAATTGAGGCATTTCAGATGAGCATTGTGGTTGACCCAGGTCTAGTTGGTGCCCATTGTAACCTCGGCAACATATTTAAGGCTCAAGGAAAATTAAAGTTGGCACGCCAGTGTTATATGGAGGCAATTCGCTTGAAGCCCGAATCTTCGATTGCCTGGTCGAATCTTGCTGGAATCTTTAGAGAGGAGGGACAAACCTCAACAGCTATCGCGTATTATCGTGAAGCAATCCGCCTCTGTCCACAATTTGCCGATGTTTATAGTAATCTCGGGTCAGCAATGCAGGAGCAAGGTAATGTCCTAGAAGCCTTTCAATGCTACAGTACTGCAATACGCATCAGACCTGACTTCGCAATTGCCCATGGCAATCTAGGTAGCTGCCTTCTCGTATCTGGCGAGGTGCAACGTGCAATTTGCGCCTTGAGACGTGCTGTTCAACTTGAGCCAAACTTCCCGGATGCTTACAATAATCTTGGCAATGCACTTCGAGACTTCAATAAACCATTCGCGATGCTACAGCTTAGTGGCGAATTTAGAATGATAAAAGGAGACACAACCGAACTAATGAGCCGTGAACTCTCCCAAAAACATCAGCGGAAAGCCGATGTGGGTGAGGCCATTGAATGTTACCGCACGGTACTTCGGCTCCAGCCGAATCATCCGCATGCATACAGCAACCTCGGTAATGCAATGCGTGATCGAGGCCTTGTGCGCGAGGCAATTCACTGCAACGTAACAGCAGCACGACTGATGCCCTCGTTTGCACCAGCACATACCAATCTTGGTTCTCTCTTGCGTGAGCAAGGTCAACTTGAACAAGCTATCGCGCACTACCACCAAGCTATTGCCCTTGACCCGGATTTTGCAGAAGCATACCTAAACCTTGGCAACACATATCGTGACATTCGCCAGCCATTAGCAGAGCAATTCCGTGCAAAAAATCTTACGTCCTCATTCTGTGATCACATCAGGTTAGATGATGCTATTAAATGTTTCACAACAGCCCTTGATATCTCAACGCACCTTGCTGAAGGGCATGCCGCGCTTGCTGCAGTCACGAGTCATAGTCTCTTGCATGAAACTTATCTTACTTGCGTCGATCACGCTAGGCACATGGAGATAAAGGGAACTACGAAGATGCAATCCACTGTTATGAGCAAGCACTGAGTCTCAACCCAAACTTTCTTGGTGCATTTGCTGGCCTACTTCAAGCCAAAGATTCCGTGTGTGATTGGACTATGCGCGCACCACACCTAAGCAGCCTTGCCTTAGTTGTTGCAATCCAGTTGCAGCTGGACAATTATGATGACACAATCTTAGATTACAGACGACGATCCTCTGCGGGTTTAGTTGAACAGCCAGAATCTAACAGCACATGGCATGAGTCTGCTCACGTGTTTAGTGCGTCCTTGCCCTGCATCCAACCAATTGATGCTTTAGCTCTCACGGACTCAATTGCACCACGTGATGTACAGCGACTCACTAGGCGATTTGCAGCAAGAGCCAGGGCAAATATCGCGTTGTTGGCCCTCAATTCATTTCGACACCACCATGCTTTATGTTCAATTGCAGTTCCTAATGAAAGGCGAATCCATGTGGGCTACATAAGTTCAAATTTTTGGACACATTCTATTCGGCATCTGTTTGCCCCATTGTTTAAGTATCATGACATGACAAGGTTTTGCGTGACTTGCTACTCGCTATCGCCACTAGATCAGCTAGATCAAGGCGCACAATTTGTGAGAAACGAATGTGAGCTGGCGGGAACTTTCAAAGATTTGAGCCGGATTACCGCCAAAGAAGCAGCAAGTGCCATCCACGCAGATGGAGTCCACATCCTTGCGCATCTTGATGGCCACACTGCACACGCGCACAATGAGATTCTTGCTTTACGTCCAGCTCCGATCCAGCTCACCTTCGTGCTTGGTTTCCATGGTACCTGCGGTGCAGACTACTTGGACTATCTTGTTGCTGATCGTGTTGTGCTTGGTCCCCCCAAGCCACCTGGTGCCCCTGGAACCCAATATGATATTGATGAATGTGCGCTACTGCTGCCGGACTCATGTATTTTGAACGGGCATGCAATGGAATACAATTATCTTCTTGATGATCCCCCCAGGGGCGCATGCACCCGCGAGACTTATGGTATTCCGGAGGATGCATTTGTATTTGCATACTTTGGCCCGCTCAAATGGCTGGACCCGGTTATATTCACCACGTGGATGAAGATATTACAGTGCGTTCCCAATGCAATACTTTGGTTGAATATATGCTCGAGAAGGGGTGCTATTGACCGCCTTAAGCAAGAATGCGCTTCTTTTCAGGTAGAGGAATGTCGACTATTCTTTACTGACCTCGCTCAGAAAGATATATGCATATCTTGCAATGTGCTTGCTGATCTTATTCTAGATACGCCTGGTTATAATGCCGTCGACGCCACGATAGATGCACTTTGGGCTGGAACGCCAGTGGTTACCTTTCTGGGCCAAACAATTGCGACGCGCATATCTGCAAGTTTGTGCACCGCTGCTGGTTGCCCAGAGCTTATCACAGATTCTCTCGATGATTACAAGAACCTTGCCACATCCCTAGCTGTTGATGAAGTTAAGTTGCACACGTATCGTCAGAAGCTTAAAATGTCCCGTGTTGGGCCTCACCAAGCACCACTTTTTGAGTCAATCAAGACGCTCAGGCATCTTGAAGCTGGTTATCAAGCCATATGGGGAAGAAAGCTTGATCGGAAGGCACCAACTGACATGATTATCCTTGATAAAGCACCACTAGGAAAGAATGAGCAAGCTGCAATTATCATGTAGCTAACTCTAGGTCCCGCAGCACAATGCAACCAGTTCCAAGACAAACTGCCAAAGAGGAGTCAAGTGCGCACGGTGATCTCAGAGAATTTTTCTACTTACATTCAATGTGCCTTGTAACAATCAAGCAAATCTCCACGATATGCTCTTATCGGAGGGGCTATTGGGTCTAGCACAAACCAAGCTGTTATGTTGCAGTCCGGCTCGCACCAGCGCTGCACAGGCTTGCGCCTGTAGGGATCCTGCTGGTACGCTACAGAATGCAGGACCGTCCGCCAGCTCAAGACCCAGGCTATGTCTAGCTATGATGCATTAACAAGGCAACTATTCAAGTTAGTTTTGCCAGTGATGATACATTGTTTACCTACACGGTCATGGTGTGTCTGTAATAAGAGACTGATTAATTTTTGGGATCCAGAATGATTCTTCTCTCATTTGAACTAGCTCCCAGAGCCATCAAAGTTCCAAACTGCACCTGGAATGATTTTGCGGCTATGCCAATGAATGGCTCGCGGCAGTAGAAGACCCACGGCCGAAACCAGGGAATCGTGACGTTCATATCCGATGGGAAACAAGCACGGTCCTGATAAACGATCTCATCTTATATGCTTGCGAATTCTATACTGAGCGAGTATCGCGTGGGCGCTGTTCTCGCACCACTTCGCTTGGGAAGAATACGTTTTAGACTGGATTTCGAGCTAGCTTCATTGTTCGCTGCCGGAGAACGCCCCGGACCAGTGAGTGCTCTTGATTATCATTAGCCCGTGGGCGTTTTCGAGGAAATGCTATAGACGAATAAGCGAATGCTGAATGTCCGACGACATGCTCTGAATCGCCCGACTCATTGGGTCCATTGTCATGCCCAGGCTGGTCGCCGATATCGGAATCGGCCGTTTTGGGAGGGCTATCGCCGCCATAAATATTATTCCATTGTTCCTAGTACATCAAATTGGATGTTAGTTAGAGCCTAGCCAATACCCTGTGCCACCAGCTGAGGACTGCACTGCGGCCGGGAGCCCGACTCAGTCGGATTCAAGTTGACCTAGAGGGTTGACCCCTACCGCATAACGACGCCGTAGATGATTATGGCATCATGATATAGTGGGGCCCGCACTGGCACGCAATAGTTATTCTCGGCGAAGGGTGGCTCGTCGAGGCCGTAGCTGAGGTCGTAGCCTACTGCGTAGCCTACTGCAGGTCGGGCCGGGGTGCCGTATCTCGCAGGTCCGTCCTCCGGCTCCAATGGTCCAGCTGTAGGATCGTGATAGGCGGATCGTGAATAAGCGGTATATAAAATGACACCTGGCATAGCGAGGCTAGATGTAGACTCTGTGCGTATGATATGCTCCGGGCAAGTAATCGTGGATCTCGCGGCGGCAACCAAAGAGTTGGTTGAGAACGCTTTGGATGCGGGTGCAACATCAATCGACGTGCGATTGGTTGAGTATGGGACCTCCGCGATAGAATGTTCTGACAATGGATGTGGAATTCCCCCGAGTGACTTCGAAATTATGGCTCAACGCTATTCAACTTCGAAGTTGCGAGATTTTGAGACGCTGCGTAATGTAGATAGCCTTGGATTCCGGGGAGAGGCCCTCGCTTCTCTATGCGAATTGGCGAGTAGTCTTGCTGTGGTCACACGTTGCGAAGCGGAGAAGGTTGGTACACGACTGGTCTTTAATCGAAACGGTGCCCTGACAGCGAGGATACCAACTGCAAGGAAAGTTGGCACGACAGTTACCGTCAAGGAATTATTCGCAGCATTGCCTGTCCGTCGTGCTGATCTTCAACGTAACTTAAAACGACAGTACACAAAGATGTTGCGATTGCTTCATGGATATGCGTTGATTGCGACACACTGTCGGCTGCGCGTCATGTTGCAAGCAGGCAGCAAGCGGAGCAGTGCAATTACAGTTCAAAGTGGTCGTTCAATCAAAGAGGGGTTGTCGTCTCTCTTCGGCACAAATTTTCCTCAGACACTAGAGCCAATAAGCGTGTCTTTGAATGAGCTAGATATGCTGAATGAAAAAGATGAACACTCTTCACCACACGCGGCGATCCGTAGGGTAGCAGTTGGGCTTGTGTCACGTGTAGGTGAGGGCATTGGACGGTCAGAGAGTGACCGGCAATTTATATTTATCAACAGGCGTCCTATCAATGCACATAAAATCATTCGTGCCATCAATGATGTTTGGCGTACCTTTGAAAAGAAGCAGAAGCCAGCATTTGTCTTAAATCTTCAGTTACCAAGAGCAGAAGTAGATGTGAACATACAACCGGACAAACGGGAAGCCGTCTTTGCTTGCGAGGCTTCTGTGATATGTTGTCTAAAGACTGCCCTTCTTAACTTTTGGGAGCAAACACAGGGTCATGTTGGTATAAAGCATTCTCTGATTCTACCGTACCGGCCTCGCTATTCGCACTCTATCGCACCTAGTAAGACTTGCAACGTTTCCCGGATGAATTCTCAAGGGTCTGAAGCTAGTAATGCCGAGGCATCACAGAAATGTCACATGGCCATCGGCGAGAAGCATTTACTCCCCACGTCAAGAGCAGCTAAGGAAGATATCGAAATGCAGCTTGACGACGGTTTGGTGAGCAAAACAAAAACTCCAAAAGTACGCAGACCTTTGTCCAAGGCCATTTCGACAACTGCGGATCCGCGAGGGGACAACAACGGGATTAAGAGTTCACTTCAAGTTCCTTTATCTGCCAAGAGCGCAGATTCTCAATCTGAATCAAACCCTCTTAGCAGTCACAGTCAGAGGGACCGAAGGACACACCGATGCTTTCGGTTTGCTCCAGGATTGAGTCAGTTTGTGCAGTCTGTTCAGCTGCTGCGCAGATCTGCAAGGATAGTGGTGCAAATGGACGTTGGGGCCTCAAAATATAGTTCTGGTGCTGAAGAAAATGAAAGCACTGTGGAAGAAAAGCTGGGAGCAGTGATGAGCAAAAGCGACTTCACTCAGATGGAAGTATTGGGCCAGTTCAATCTTGGCTTTCTAATATGTAAATTCGCGAGGCACCTCTTCATTGTAGATCAACATGCTGCAGACGAAAAGTTCCGATATGAGCATAACTGGAGGAACACTAAAATACGGACTCAGCCTCTGCTAGCACCACTCATACTTAATCTGAGCGCAGCGGATGAGCTTTTCCTTATTGAAAAGCGCGAAGTCTTTGAAAGGAATGCTTTTGTGCTTACCGTTGACGAGAATGCACAGGCTGGCAGTCGCGTGAAAGTCTCAGGCGTGCCGAGTGCCAAAGGCATCACATTTGGCACAAAGGACATCCATGAGTTCATCGCTTTGCTTGCTGAATTCAAAGATGTAGCCAGAGATGAAGACTTGCCCCGGTTTCCAAAGCTTCATTCCCTTTTTGCATCCAAGGCATGCCGCTCTGCTGTGATGATTGGCACTGCGCTCGCGCTCCCTGGGATGAAAAAACTCTTGGATCAACTTGCTACTCTAGACGGGCCCTGGAGCTGCCCTCATGGTCGACCTACTATACGGCATCTTTCCCTCATTCACAGCCTATCATACGATTCGTGACACACACATAGACTAAATATGGGGTGTGGATAAGGGCTTGCTATCTGCTGCTGGTCTAACGCCAATCTATTGTACTGATCAGGCAGCCCCCTTGCGAGCAAGAATGGCTCTTGTCTGTAACGGGCACTTCATGGGATATTTGAAGGACGTATAGTATCCTCCCGAAGCCATGTCTGGTGGAGGCATGTAGATTGTTGTTGCAATCTGACGACCCGAGGAAGAAACCTTTCTATCTATCCTTATCTATTTGCAGTTACTTGTAGTACCTCACAAGCCACGTTACTTTATTTCATGGAGAGAATGAATGAATATCATACACGCTGTGCCAACACCACCAGGGTGCTAGCCGATTAGTCTACTTTACGATTGGTCTACTTTACAACCTTGGTTTTGAGTTTCAAGTTGGTTCGACAAAGAATCGACCGTCAGATGTTCGAATGACGCGCCGCGCAAATGGAACAGACTTGAAGCTGGCGACGCCGACCACGGCTCTGCACGGGGAGTTGGAGGCTCGCTGGAAAGAAATCCCGGGCTTCGACTGTAAAAAACCGGGGCTTTCTTCATTCTTCTGTCTTTCTCTTTATTCCAAGTTGAAGTAAAGTACAGTACTAGAATTACACTGGCCCCGCCTTTTAACAGGCAAAGCCCCGAGCGTCTCCTCAGAGGAGCGTCGCCAAATTTACCAAACTGCCAGATTGGTTTGCCCTAGCGGTCTAGCGACGGAAAGACCCCTACGGCGACGCCGCTTGACGCATTCCCCGAAACAAACTCATTGCGACGCGTCAGGCCGAGGCAAAGTTGTCCCGGATCTGTCCCAGTGAGAGAAAACCCCGCTGGATAATTCCGCTCCTCAATTTACGAGTCTGCGACCAGCAGCAAGCTTGCGTACACGCTCACAACCCCGATACCCCTGCTCAAGTGCCTAGGCTAGCTTGCCCCCAAAAACCCGAATTGACCAATTCCAATACGAGCAAATGACAGAGCTTCATGCTGCAGGGCTGGAAGCCGGATATTCCCTAGCAGCCCTATATAAGTATGGAACAATAGAAAATAATTATAGGATAATAAGAGGCCGATTTATCCAGTCTGTTGGAGAGATTGGTTTTCTCGGACCGTCGCCCACGTCTTCGGAGCGATATGAATGGGGTGGGTTTTATTCAGCGCGTCGCAGCTTTTTTTCAGCGCGAGGCTGTCCACGGTAACCGAACTTTGCACAGCCAATTATTTTAGCATACGGAACCTGCGCCTCAGCAAAAATTTGCCGCCATTCGGTCGGCGCGTGGCTGTGCTCAATTGGCCAAAAACCTGCCAACAGCGACTATTGCGCTCGACCCCCCTATAAATCTCAAATCCCGAGGAGTCTTGATTTAGCGTCTCAGGCTAATTCATTCTAGTTAGAGACAAGGAAGGTAAGGAAGAATCTACTCCAAAGAATTAACCAGTTTCCAGCCTTGAGGAACAGAAGAGCCTGAGCAGTTAGTTAGTTACGACCACCGTGTGACACTAAGCATCAGGGCTTTGCTCCAGTGTCTCAGTGTAAAAACACAAGTCGCACAATTTCGGTAATTTATAGGCGCGCCCGGTCATGCCTGCAGCCAATGGGTACTATATAGTCCCAGCCGAGTCTACTGAATGGTCCCTACCTAGTGAGGCACGATCGCGCGTTGCCGGTAGCGATCCACGGCGATGCCGGCACGAGCCTCCTTGACATTGAGTCGGAAGGTCAGCTCATTGTGAACAGGTGGGGCATGCCGAGGATGAATCTCTGGTCATCGAGGCGAGGAGTCCCCACCCAACACGTAGTAGGATGACGCTGTCCCGGCAGTTCCCGTCGCCACGGTATCCTGTCGCGGGGTCAAACACGCATGCTGAGCAGCCACGGTGCCGAGTCTACCAGGAAATCGAGGCGCCAAAGCTATAATTTGCTTTACCGTGGACAACGGCGTAATATCCCAGCGCAGCTAAAGAGTGCAAAGTCCTAAGGCGAGTCCACAATGTTGGGATTTTGTTTGACTAAAAATCAAGCTAGACAAGTAGCACTTTTTTTAAAATCTTAGATTCGAGGTCAAATGCGCGTCGAACTACCGTGCGGCACACATCGCTTCAGATGCGCAGTGTACGGTCGCACGCAACCAAACAGGAACGACATAAATGGGATCATTCTGTTTTGGCAAGATTTTAGAAGGTATGCTGTAAGTCCAGGAAGCCACCAACCCACTAGTTACATCGAGAAGGAGGCCCCAGTCAAACGATCTATCTATCACCTGGGCCGCCCGAGTGAGGCCCGTGGCGTTGGATTATAGAACTAGTTTAGCTGCCTTTTGAAGCTTCGCCCGGTCTTGTTGAGGTAACGAGGTGGGCGCGTTAGGGCCCCTGTGGGAGCCTGTAAAAAAACCAACAACCTTAGACACTCCTGTCGACACACGGGAGTTGTTACTTAGTCACAGTAGCGATCCGCACCTCAGCAAAAGCATATAACAAATGAACAGTGCGGCCGTGCGTCCATCCCTAGACTTAGTTTTGGCGGCCATGAAAAGCAGCTGCTTTGCGGGTTGCGGGGGTCCGCGCGGAGGAAGAAACAGCTCGTCACGGGCGTATCCCCCTATGACAGCTGCGCAGAGTCATTTTTTTTTGGTTGACTGCTA
>Ga0099799_10392_pt1 | contig 11589 bp, 6 predicted proteins | sample Uncmet6_SortLC_1_FD_89033 | JGI IMG/M metagenome (GOLD analysis project Ga0099799, IMG submission 89033) | Marine eukaryotic communities from CALCOFI LINE 67, Pacific Ocean - CN11_C50_N6_SortLC_1 | ecosystem: Environmental > Aquatic > Marine > Oceanic | place: Pacific Ocean: Monterey Bay...
GCCTCTCTGTAAGCCTCTTGAGACGAGTCATTAGATTTGCCCTCTCTTCATCGCCGAGCGCAGTTTGTGGTAAAATGCGAAATACTGCAGCAATTGGCATATGATCGGACCCAAAACGCCGATTTGGCAGGCCCAACATGCAAGAATCATGATCGTCTTCCAATGTAGCCCAATATCCAACTGGGCACAACGTCGCAGATGTGTAAAGAATATGATCTAATCGCCACTGGCCGATGATCTGTTGCCCGATGGCACTCTCTTCATCATAAGCAGATCGAGTTTCCTTAGTTTCGATACGATTAAGAGACACACAGAAGTCTCTCACCGTCTTAAAAGCTTCTGCATGAAGCTCTTTCCTATCCTCAAGTTGTATCGAAGATGAACCAAACCTTTCCCGAATTATCTGTGAAGCATTTTGGTGATCAGTCTCCTTGTCGCCTTGAATGAATAGCCCATCGACTTCTATCCCATTTGCCAGGAAGGCAGCCACGCACGATCCTGCATTGCCCATTCAATCCATATCGCGCTGTATAAAAGCTGGGTTCGGTTCAAATTTCATTGTCGTGAAGGTTCCGGCCTCGTTGGCCTTGGTCGCCTTAGGCTCCGTGACGTGATCCCCAAGAATTTCCCGCACTCTCTGTAAGGTTGTTTGGATCGCTCCCTGGTCCTGTCGGAGGCGGAACTTGCTAGAGGTAATGGTTACCTGGCACATGTGCCCTTTTTTTACATACTTGATCATGTTCTGGACCTTGCGCCCAAGGTCGTTGTCGGCGATACCGGCTCGGAACTTGAACTGCTTGGTCGGCTTATTGCTCCCGCCTCCGCCTCCCCCTTTGCCGCCTCCGTAACCATTGCCGCTGGATCCTTTGAATTTCTTCTTCTTCTCGTACATTAGGCGGTCAAAATCGATCGCCTTGATCACCGGTACCTCTTGCCGAAGGCTGATCTCGATCAGGTCGACTCCGAGCTTTGCGGAGATTTCCATAGCACTCTGGAGTGTCACGATGCTGGTGTCTGGCGAATTTCCCGCCCCTTTGTCTACAACTAACCGTACTTGGAGAGCTTCTGTCCCGGTCACCTTGTTTGTGCGGAGGAGGGATCGGATCAGGGCCTCGTTCTTGAGAGGTCTGCTGCCCCGAGACGATGAGCTTGCTCCACCGCGCTGCTTCTTCTTGAATCCTCGACGCTGGCTCTGATTGTAGCCGGTAGTGTATGAGGTGGGCATCAGCATTGCCGTGACTGGATAAAAACATCTGGGTACGTTGGTGGTTGGTCCGCTCTGGTGTAGCCTCCGGTCGGGGTGAAAGAGGTGCACCTGCCGCTTCTGGCATACCGCAAAAAACGAAGGACTGGCCGTCACCACTGAAGCGGCAGCCCATGACTGGGGCGACCCGTGGCAAGCACCACGGTGACTTTTGCCCAACGCTGTTCGATGGATAAACCTCGCCGTCGCTGCGCCTGGCGTCATCGTTTGTTTGTGGTTGGAGAAGCCTCGTCTTCTCCTGCTTTGCGAAACAATAATTTGAAGGAAAATCGATTTGTGACACAATACTCTAGAGTATGCATACTAGCTAGAGAGTATGTGCAATATTATTTATTAAATACGTACTAGTAGGAGTACGAGCTCGTATCCGCGGATGGGTGGAGCATGTGCGCGCAAAGTGAATTTTTTTTCTCATAGATTTTATTCGTTGTTTCTTGTTGCCAGAGGCAGCAATGATAGTCTAACTTCCGACACTGCAGTAGAAACTATCAAGACAATTATATAGCTGCTGTGTCGTCTTCCGCAGTTATATCTGCCAACCAGCAAAACAGCTCTTTGGCATTCTCCTTCCATGACACCAAATCCTTCGCAAAAGTTTGGCTGACAATCAGAGGAAATGCAATGGTAGCGTCGGCAGATACCTTTACAGGCCTGGCATCGATTCGAATCTTGCCCCAGCTAATAGCCTCGTCCGGCGAAGCGCCAGAGTCGCTCCCGTCGAATTCCTGGCCGGTGTTAATGTAGACGGAAAAGTTGGCCCCGTTGCGCATGAGGTTGGCGTTACAGGTGTGGTGCTTGACTAAGCCCCCGCCAAGAATTAGCATACCACTGGCATAGCATTGAACAGCGAGGTCGTTAATCTTTCGAATGTCTTCATTGATGTCAAGGACAAATCCAGGCCGCTTATAACTGTGAAAGTACAACATATCTCCGACACTTCCGTCAGTTAGCGCTGGACAAAAGACAGGAATCTTATGTTTTGCCGCCCAGTATAGAACGCTGCTCTCGTCGTTGATTTCGAGTCCCATCCGCTCGATGACCTTCGACGGAGTCCAAGCGAAGCGAGCTGGAACCTCCTGGCCATCAGCTTGGGACATTGCTATTTCCTTGGCCCATTCAACCAACTTTTTGTCCTGCTCGTCATGCATCTTTGTGATCAGGGGTCCCATCCAGTCCTCAAACTTGCAATAGTTGTTGTTCGGCACGAGCAAATTTCCGATTCGGTTGATTCCATCTTTACGAAGGTCCTTACCCCTCAACTTAAAATCACCCATATAGGTTGGCTCGAAGCATTTAATTATGTCCTCCTCGATGCCCCCCGCGGTCGTCACAATGCAATCTACCAGTTTATGCTGGACGAGGAAGCGGATGATTTCGCGCTGTCCACTTGAGATTTGGTTTGACGTGTAGGCAAAAAAGATCCTGGCGCGGATCTTTGATCGGACCGCCGGATCTTTCAGGTCGGGGTCGTCCACTCCCTCCTCGAAGGGGACGTCCGACAGACGCCATGAGCGCATTCGATTTATCTCGTCAACGGCCATGCCAAGATTGGTCGCCTGGAAGCCAGTCGACCGCATCGAATCGATGATTCCGGCCAGAACGTCAGACGAGGATTGATCACCACTCAGGATGCTGTTAAAATCAAATCCTTTGCAAGTTGGAGTTCCTTCTGGCATGACAGCGCTCTCACCAAGAACCGCCGATGCTGAAACGGACGGAATGTGGGGATTGGAGCTCACCGTGCTGTTGGTGGCAAGAGGCTGCAACTTGATGAGCGTCTCGCGCTCATTTTTGTCGGCCAGATCGTCAATTGTAGTGGACATGATCTCTATAACGTTTTGGCTGGATGAACTACCAGGTAGCTCTTAATAGCAAAGTATGGTAGTCACGAAGGAGCAAAAGAAATCAGGACGTTGTCGGAATAACCTGCCCGGAACTGGTGGTACACTGGTGGGAATTGGGAAATGATGAGGAAATAATAGTACTAGCTAGAATAGGAGTAAATTCAATCAGCTGATTGGAAGCTTGCATACTACTCCACTAGAGTAGCTACTCTAGATTAGTAGTATGCATACTACTCTAGCTAGTATAGTAGTACTACTACAGCGTACTACTCTAGCTCTAGTATTTAGTAGAAAAGTATGCATCGTACGACATCGAGCGCTCGGATGTCCATACGAGCTCGTACAGCTATACTCTAGGAGAGTATTTGTTAAACCGACGAATGACAGACTGTGGAAAGAAGCGCGAAGCGGAAACTGGCGCCCAAAAAAGCTTCTCCCTTGACATCAGTTTCGCTTTGAGGAGACGCGGTCATGGTTGGACGCTTTGGACGCCGGTCACTGGGACTCTTCTTTCTTTCATCGTCGTGCGACCATGTTGACGCCTTTCAGAGAGACACCATCCTTTTTGGTCCAGGGCTGCCTTCATCCATACATTTGCGCCTAGGCAGTAGGTTCCGGCAAAGGCTACCTGTTTCGTTTCTTGTGAGCGAATCACCCGCTTCTGAGGTTTTATCGCCGTCACCATCTGAGCGGCTATCTCCAACTCAACCGAAAGAGTGCCTGTGCTCGTTCTGTGGGAAGCATTTCAGTTCTAAGAACAATCTCTTTCGTCATCTGAAAACGGAGGAAACGTGTGCAGCTCGTGCGGGATACGACATCATCAGCCAGGAAAAGGAATTGCAAACGCAGAGGATTGCTCTTCTCGTGGGATATGACTTCGGCTGTGATGATATGAATGACTCGTCTGCAAATGTTGCCGGAAGAATTATAGAAGATGCGTTCCGCCGTGGGCTTGCATCCAAGTACAGGGAGAACGACGACTCTGAAACACGTTCGCGATCAACTGACGCCATTCAGATCCTGAGCAAATCACAGACTTCGGTAGCAAAAATGCGGCATCGATCCCTCGCACAAGAAGCAAAGTGCAGCGCGTTTGGAGACGTGATAGTTCTGTCATATAATGCTCCGAGGCTATCTCAGGATCTGTCGAACAAAGCGCGAGATTCGATCCGAAAAAGGCATGTAGACGAAATTATTCGTCAAGCAAATGATTATCTCGGAAAATCTAGACCAAGTGATTTCGTCACGATTCTATCTTCTTGTCTCCTCGAAGAGGATTCCCGTTTGCATGCAGAGCGCGGTTGTAGTCAACGAGTTTATCACTATCTCATGCCCCTCGCGTGGCTGCCTCGAGGTAATGAGATAGCCGAGTGGTGGCTGGAGAATCAGCCAAATCAAACAACTGAAAATGGGAGTGAAATGAATAGCGATGTGAGTAGCGACAATCGCAGACGGAGGAAACGATCCTTTGCTGGGGTGAAGGGAGAATATCTTCGAGCTAAAACTCCTCCACCTGCTCCTTCCCTTCGACTTATCAAGGAGGTATTGCGTCAACTTGAGAGCTTGGATCTCAACAAAGACAAGATGAATGATATCAAGCCCGATGAAACCCGAAGGAATGCCTCAGGGCGTTTTGGTCTCCTCGCAACAAAAGAGCGCAAGTGCTGGCACAACTATGCAGCTCCTAAGCTCGCTGGTAATGCTAGCCCATCGCATGAACCTATTTGGAAAGCGCTTGATAGAGCTCGAATAGTAGACTTTTTTGAAAGTGAAACTGAGGATAACGAGAAGGACGTGATTGTGGTCCTCGAATTCCGTGGCGAAGATTTTGTTGAAGAGCAGGTGAGGAGGCTTGTTGGTACAGCAATCGCCGTTTCCCATGGATGGCTCCCTAAAGAATTCTTAAAAATGTCTGTCTGTCCAAGTACATGCATTGAGACACCCCTAGCACCAGCAGGGAGACTGTACTTTGCTGGAACTCGCTTCCTGTTCGAAGAGCTCGCAAATGGTGGTCGAAATATTTTCGGGGATACTGATGATGACGCTTCAACGAGGTGGGCGGACAACCTGAGAAGCCGAATGCTTGGCCGGGTAAATAGAAAGAGGGAATATGCAAGGCTCAATGATATCGAGGGCATCGTATGCCCCCGCATTCGGGACAGCGTCGAGGAAATCAGGATGAACGAAAAAGAAGAGGAAGAAATGGGCCCGCTCCGTACATCCGCCCCGCCCAGTGAATACCAACTGTCTCTGCAGCTCCTTCGTAGTATACTTTCTTCTGGAAAGTGGCCCACAACATCTCATGCTCGGTCAAAGATTATCCAAGGAACGCAAAACACTCATGGTTCATTTACAGTACTTAATCCCGAGTGCAAAGATAAGTTCGCGATTCCTCGTGCCAATATCATCTTTCCTGACCTTGTGAAAGCTGTTTTCGATCTTGAGAACAGATTGGCAGAACAGATTCATCAGGAAGATCCCAGTAAGCAAAGGCGCCTTCCCTCCTCCCATTGCGCTGTCAATGCATGTGCCAAATTTGCTCCACATGTTGACAGCGGAAGAGGCGCTGGACAGAGCCTCTCACTGATTGTTGGTCTTGGTGACTACACTGGTGGCGATATTGTTGTCGAAAATACTTCGGTTGATATAAGATATAGTGCGCATGAATTTGATGGCTGGAGGGAACGGCACAGGACGGCGAAGTTTCAGGGAGAACGGTTCAGTTTAGTTTGGTTCACCCCACAAGCCACCCCCATAAATGCGATTGATAAAATTTAAATTTTTTTTCAAATGATACTATTGTTCTGTCTCGGCGAAAGACTATTATCGCAGTTCAGAAAACCTCACATACAACGCCGGTTGAGCCGAAGAATGTTGCAAGCTCGCGTAATCAACCGCTGTGCTTGGATGCGACTTGGATGAGGTATTTTAAGCCCTTGAGCCAATCCTTATGCTCGCGCCAGTGGGTGTTCACGAGTTCGGTCTGGGTCTTCATGGCGCCGGAAAAATCTCTGTTCTGAAGACTCTCTAATATGATCGCAACACTCGATATCGATTCTGAGCTGATTTGTCCCCGGCTGATCTTCTTGACCAATATTCCTACTCCAAGCTCAATCTCGGCAACCTGTTTCTTCCCAACCGTGTTGAATTGCAAACTCTTGAAATAGGTTACGAAAGCGATGAGGCCGTCAACGGTAGGTTTGTACTCAGCGCTGACTTCCGGCGGTTGGTTCAAGTTGACGGGGCCTGATGAAGGAGCATCTTCCGTCTTACCGAAGACGGCAGTTCCCGGACGGGCCGCACCCATATATGCCCCACTCGTTCCAACATTTCCATATTGCGCTGCTAATTCTGGGTGTGACGCACTTGTCACGAATCCATCTCCGTACTTTGATGCGAGGTTGATTCCACCATTCGCGACTGGCTGCGAGGTAGACACTGGAGCGGATGTCGGTTGATGAGGGGCTGCGAGACGTGAAGGCGCTGGTGCGGGAGAAAGGACAGGTTGAGCCTTCGGTTTATCCCACGCCGTTTCCTGGGTATTCTGATTATAGTAGTATGCTCTTCCACTAGCAGGATCTTGCAATTCCATCCAATCCGGGGGCAGTCGATCCAGCGCCGAATCCGGAGCCGTGGTTTTAGTTACTGAGGCTGCGGCTGGAGCGGGGTGCTGCAAATGTTGCGAACTTCTTTGTGACGCATCATTGTTGTCGGTGGCATTTTGTTCCGGCTGAGGCGCAGCCAAAAGTTGGTGCTGATCCTGCTTCTGTGGGACATATACTGTCCCACGGGAAACACCAACATTAACCATTGAATATGGGAAATCAGGAGGTGATCCCATGGCCTGAAGACAGGACGGGCTTTCTTTGCTGCGATACAGACGATCACTTAGCTCTCTACAGTCTTGAGATGAGGATTGGCAATACTTAGCTGCAGTAGCAAGCAAGCCTTGGTTGGCAAGAGCTTCGGCGTATTCGGCAATCACAGCCGCCGTTTCTTCGTCGAGCTGGGTGTTGGGGCCACTAGCCTGCGAAAAAACAGTAACCTTCTCCACAAAGGCCTGAAGAGCCAAGAGATTATTACCTACGTTCGCCTCATTCGAGGCTTCGAGTTGAATCCTCAGGTATTTCACAGCCTTCTCGAGCTGAAGACCACAGACGAAGCAAAGGGTCGCATTGGCCGCATCCCCAGCTTTATCGAGGTGTTCGCCAAGTGCTACGCAGAGAGGAAAAAATTCTTCCGACTTTGCGTATGTTGAGAGGACAGCGAGCGTCTCGTGCCACGAAGCGGGATCAGATTCCTGGACCAGACTCTCAAGCTGATTCTTGAGTATGGCACTGACCATGGAAAGAAAAGGCCTCTTTTTTGCCTCTTCCTCAAAATACCGGGACTGCGTCTTGATCCATAAATCGTCTCCCCCACTTGACGCGAGAATAAGGGCGTCGGCTTTGTTGCCGTTGCGGAAGCAGCATTCGACTGCCGCCTCGAAGTTGCCAACGAGAAGGGCCCTTTTCACAGCGTCCTCGGCCTCCTTGGACATGGACTTTGACGCAAGAGAGAGGCCAACAACGGCCTCTGCCGGATCATCACTAACTCCCATGGCAACTTGCTGGATTTGTTCCGCGTCGAATCCCAGATACTGCAAAAGCTGTTCCCTCGCGTTCGGCTCGAAGACAATCTTCATAAAGCTCCAAAGCTGAGCCTCGTATGTGTCTCCGACGTTGGTTGCCTCGTGCGCCATGGCGTCGCAGTATGCAACGTATGAGCCTCCAGAAATTCCCTGCTCAAACCTCCCCGATGCCGCCACAAGGGCGTGCTCCTCCACAATCGTGTCAATTGTTACGCCTCTGTGCGAAGACCCGAAAGATACTATGGTGCCACCAAAGCCGAAGGATACACCGCTAGGCGTCTTGAGCCACTTAGGCGGCCTGCCGCACTTGGTTGAAACGCCGAGGGTTGAGTGCGCCTGGACCTTGCGGTCAAACGAGCACGTTGATACAACCCCACGTATAAGGGGGGACCACTGGATGTCATACCTCTTGGTCTGGGACGAGCTGAGGCTACTCCCGTACACGTTGGAGGCTGAGCCCTGGGTTGCTTCGGCGGCTGGATCAGGCTCGTTGGGAAGTTCAGCGACGCACGTCATGGAATGCAGATCCCAGAGAAGGGTCCGATTGTCCTTTCCACTTGAAATTACAAGAGATTCATCGTGGGGGCACCACGCCATACAGAGGATACCCTGCTGGTGTCCCTGCAACGTCGCTAGGGGCATGGTCGTCGAGGCACGAAGATCCCACAGCTTTATCGCGGGGTTCCGATCGTCCGAGGAGGCTGTTAGGAGATGCAGACCTTCCGACGGATTCCAAGCCATATCTGACACTGACGCACCCGACGATTCGCAGCGAAGCTCGCACCATGCTTTCTTCTGGTTAAGGTCCCAGACTGTGACCGTGCCGTTCCCGGCCGAAGTGGCCAAAATGTGGGAAACCTGAGAGTTCCAGGCGACCTGTATGGACAAGGAATGATCGAAACAAGAAAATAGTTTCAAAAGTTAGATAATGCGGCAAACAATACAATCTGGCCGCTTTCCACATCTGCTGCCAACATTCTCCACCTGCTTTCTCAAACCGATGAAGTGCTGTTCTAGAAGAAGAAATTCGGTGCAAAGCTCACCCTTGTGATCTCTCCACCCTGCTTCTGATCCAGGTTGATTGCGGTGGCCTCGGGGCTTCCCAGGTTGGCAAGCGAGACAACTATGAAGGACCCATCGCTTCCCCCGACCCCCAAGCTGCTGGCATCGTGCGGGCTGAACGCCAGGGCAGTGACGGACCCAGCCCCGGTGGCGACTGATGCAACAAGTCCCGCAGACGGATCGGCAGTGACCTTGCCATCGGCAATCATGAGCTGGGATGGATCCCATACGTTGACGGTACCATCGGTCATGCCTCCGGCAATCAACCCCAAATCCCCGGGGGGGGGGTGAATTTGAATGCGACCATGCAATGCTTGAGAAGCGGCTGGTCGTCTTTACTCCGCCCATCAGCTTGGGAGTCGGTTTGCCTGTGTCCGGATTGGTAATGTTGAACGAGAACAGCTCTAGCGCACCGCCGTAATCGTCAAATCCTATGCTGCCAGAATCCTGCGATTTCGTTTCCAGGCACGGCCCGATCGAGAGATGTGCGAGATACAAAGAAGGTACGCATTTTTTGTGAGATGATGATTGTTGTGCCAATGCCAATAGTGGTGGGCACGACCATGAATCTTGAACTTAGTTCAAATTTTTGGATTGCGCTTTCGCTCACCTTCGTTCCCAACGCGACCACATCTGCATTATCCTTGGCCGGGCTCCAGGCGAGTGCCGAGCCATGGTCATTTATGGACGAAATTTTCGTCATTTGGGGGCAGACGCGAGGGTGGGTCGCGTGGATTTAGTTTTGTCACGGGGAGAATTACACAATAGCGGGCTGCTGATACCGATTACCGATGCCCGATGCCGTTGGGACCAAGATCAAAAAAATATTTATTTTTGTAGAGCGTGTAATGAGCTCGTAGATTGTTACTCTAGTACTACTAGCTAGTACGATTAGAGTACAATATATATATATATATATAATCTATTACTACTAGCTAGTAGTAGTACGAGCTCGTGCTCGAACTACGCTCGTAATACTCTACTCTAGCTAGTATCCATGCAGCTGAATGTGCATATATATATATATAATGCATACTCTACTCTAGTAGAGTAGTAGGACTTCACGTATACTCTAGTACTCTCTAGTATGCATACTATGCATACTCTAGTCTAGTAGCTACTCTAGTAGTACGTATGCATAGTAGATCTACTAGAGTACTAGAGTACCTACAAGTAGGCAGCATGTGACCAACAGTTTAAAACGTTCTATTCGGGTTGGGTCTTTTTACATTCTTCCGACCTGGGACCCATTTTTACTCTCTGGAGCATAATATTATTACTCTCTAGGAGTAGAAGTATATGCTCCGTACTAAGAAGTTGCATACTACACTGTACATACTCTAGTAGTACTACGAGGAGTAGTATGCATACTAAAGTACATGTTGTAGTATACGTAGCTTGTTTCCACCTATTTCTGATGCGTAGGCACCTTCATTCTGTAACGTACCTGGTCCTTTGTGTGCGGAAGACCAGGACAGGGGACGCCGTCGCCATCCCTGTCGAGCTTTGCCACGTCCCCGTAGTAGGGGAGATAAAATTCATAATATCGCAGTGCGTCCTCGTAGTCGTCGAAATCAGAGCAACCCTTGGTGTCCCGAGGATTGGGGGGGACTTCATCGGACGCTTCGGTTCTCTGGACAACAATTTGCTTCCCCCCATCATCGCCCCACTTAGTTTCTACGGTATACTGCAGTGGCTCGAACTGGTCGTCTGACGCGACCAGGTCGTTCTTCACCTTGTCGCATCGAACGTAAAATCCGGCTTCGGCATCCTTGGCCTGCTGCTCCATCCGTCGCAAATCCTCGACGAAATCAGGTCCCAGCGCCCTCGCTGCCCCCTCTCGCCCCCTAGCGACTGGCCTGGCGAAGCCGCTCCGGACCAGCTCGGCATTCACTAGAACGTTCCCCTTCTCGGCGACCACCAGTGCCTCCCTTGCCTTGCGCCCGCTGCCGCTGCCGCTGCCGCTGCCGCCGGCTCCATCGACGAAGAGCACCCTGACCCTGGATCCCACGGGCAGCAGCGTCCTCGCCCTACTGGACGGAGATTTAGCCATGCACTCGGGAATGGCTGGGCCCTGCGGGTTGTACCCCGATGGGGTGCTAACCGCTGCGAACGTCACCAGGCCCACGCGCCTGAGCTTGATGGTGTTGGCGTCGAGGACGCGCACCACCTCGTCCCTCTCAAGCCCGAGGCGCTCCAGGACGGCCCGCCAGTTGGGAGGGCCGCCCGTGTCGGGAGCGGGCGCGGCAGTGGGCGCGGCAGCGGCAGCGGCCGCCGCGCCGAAGGCGGGCGGAGGCGGTCCCCCCAGCCCCCCGATTGCGGCGGTCGATGCGACCAGATCGCCCACCCAGCGCCGCCGGGACCGGTGGGACGACGCTAGCGGCGCCGCGGGTGGGAGCAGCGGCGCCAGGATCAGCAGCGCTGCCAGCCTAGGCCGTCCAACTGGAGCCGCCATTGGTGCGAGGGCATTCGAAAGTGCGAGCTCCGCGCCAAGATCTCATGGCAGGTGTTGGTTGCGTTGTGCCAGCCGTGTCGTCGCACGTTGTTTCAGGGTGCAGGGGTCCCTGACTCACCAATTCTCATCACACTCATTATTCTCGGTTTGTTTTTCTCAATGTTATGTACTCATACTACTAGCTAGTAGTAATTATTATGATGTATGCATAATACTAGCTAGTATGTATTGGCATTTTGGTTGGCAGCAAAGAGCCCGGACAGCGCGAATAAAAAAAATCACAGCGAAAACGTGATTCCCGTTCTTTTCGTTCCGTTTCATGTCTGCGCGTCCG
>Ga0099799_10393_pt1 | contig 11569 bp, 4 predicted proteins | sample Uncmet6_SortLC_1_FD_89033 | JGI IMG/M metagenome (GOLD analysis project Ga0099799, IMG submission 89033) | Marine eukaryotic communities from CALCOFI LINE 67, Pacific Ocean - CN11_C50_N6_SortLC_1 | ecosystem: Environmental > Aquatic > Marine > Oceanic | place: Pacific Ocean: Monterey Bay...
CAGGGAGGGCATGCGCACGGTCCTGCTGGAGGGGCTGCTGGGGACGGGCCGCAGGGACGGGATCGGCGGAACCTCCGGAATCCCGGCCTGCCTGGTCCCGCCGTACGTCCGGACCAAGGTAGGGGTGGTCCTTGCCCTGCTGGTCAGGGCGGGCCTCCTCGACGGGTGGGGGACGGCCTTCGAGGATCTGGCGGCTGCCCTCCTGCCCGGCGCGGGATCGGGACTGGGTTCGGGAGCAGCGGCGGCCGCCGCGTCCATGGACCCCATGCAGCTGGTGCGGGAGGAGATCTACCTCCGCTTCCTGCAGGCGGTCTGCCAGGACGTCGTCGAGGCCCCCCCCCCCGGCCTGGGTCCCGACGTGCGCCGCGATCAAGAACGTCATCCGGGGGTACTCCCCGGGAGGGGACGGCGGCGGAAATGGCACCGGGAACGCCACCGGAAACGGCAGCGGAAATGGCACCGGGAACGGCAGCGGAAATGGCACCGGGAACGGCGGCGGGGGCCTCCTCGTTCCCCCCGGGGCCACCGTCACGGCGGGGATCGTGCGCTCCCTCCGCTCCGTCCTGGCGCGGCACCAGCCCGCCATGTCCGGGACGGCCGGATGTCCCGGTGGGGCCGCGGCGGCTGGGTCCGATCGCGCTGCGGTCCTCTCCCTCGCGGTCCTGCGCAGGTACGTGGCCTGGGTGGACCTGGGGCTCCTCCTGGGTGGCACCGACGGCGGCGGCCCCGGCGGCGGTCCCAGCGAAACCGGGGGGGGGATCGCATTCGTTCCCGATCTCTTCTCGTTCCTGGCCGGCGCGGGGCCGGGGGGGGACGGGATCGACGCCACGCCCAGGACCGACCTGGCGGTGCAGGCGGCGGGGTGCCTGTCCGAGCTGGTGGGGAAGGGCATGGAGGTCCCGCAGAAGGTGGCGCTAATCGCTGGGCTCGATCTGTTCCGGGGCCTGCACGGGGCCACGCAGCATGGGGGAGGCGCGGGAGGAGGCCAGGGCCCGGGCCTCAACCTCACCGACGTGGACGTCACCCACGTCGACGCCGTCGTCGCCGTGGCGGGCCTGATCGCCGAGGCGGGCCTGGAGCTGCTCGAGGCCTGGGAGAGGCGCGTCCTCCTCGGCGGAGGGGGTGGGATCGCCGGGGCCGACGTCCTGGCGACCCTCCTCCGCCAGGCCGTCGCCCTCTTCTTCGACTGCTTCGCCTACGACGACATCGACGTGTCGGGAGCGGTCGTGCCGCTCGCGTCGCGCCTGGTCGTGGTCGCCGACGCTGAGAGGGGGATGGCCGACGGGCCGCCGCAGCCCGGCCCGTTCGGGGCGTCGGAGCACGTGCCTCGCATCATGGACGTCATGTACCGCCAGATGCGATACCCGCCCGACTTCGGGTACGACTACGAGGACGACGAGGAGGCCGAGGAGGAGCAGTACCGCGCGTCGCTGAGGAAGCTGTACCAGGCGGTAATCCGCTCGAGCCCAGACTTCGCCCTCCGCATGGTGTGCTCGGTCCTGTCCGCCCTCCCCCAGCCCCTGTCGGCGGCGCCGACGCCGGACCTAGAGGCCGCCCTGCGCCTGGTCTATCACTACTGCGAGGGCGTGCGGCCGCCTCCCGGGCTCAAGACCGTGATGGAGTACGGCACGTTCCGCGAGGTGCTGGTGGCGCTGCACAGCAGCGACATCGCGTCCCATCCGCACCGGGAGGTCCTCATGCTGTACTACGACCTCGCGGTGCGGTACTATCCCATCTTTAGGGACGGGGCCGACCTCCTGCCGCCGATCCTTGCCGCCATCAGTGGCTCGCGCGGCATCCAGCACGCGCACCCAAGAATGAGGAGCAGAGCATGCTACCTGCTCCTCAAGCTCATCAAGGCGGTGCCTACTACGCTCAGACCCTACGCCGAAACGGCAGTGGAAGGAATTCAGGGTCTTCTCGACAATCCGACGGCCTTCTCTATTGACGCCGATGACAAGCTGTACTTGTTCGAGGCTATTGGTCTTCTGTTGGGTAAAACTGGGATGGAGGCTACCGAGCAGCAGCGATACCTTACAGCGGTAATGACTCCCCACGTTCGCTCCATCGAAGAAGCCCTCGCTTCCCCCGACCTAAGGCGCGACCCTGAAAACTTTGAAATTGTGCTTTCGTCATCGATATCTGCCATTGCCTTTCTCAGCAAGGGCTTCACCAAACCCTGCCGCGAGGTTCAGGTCGTCCTTCTCGAGGCACTTCACATATCTCTCCGCGTCCTCCAATCGCTTCCACAAAGCGAGCAGGTCAGAAGCAAGAGCATAATTCTCCTCCAGCGCATGATTGTTTGCCTTGGAAATCAAACCCTGTCGCATATGGCCAACTTCCTGGAATTGCTTGTCGCGCACTGTACCAATCATGACGTCGTGTTCGTGGCTCAGCTTCTCAACTTGCTCTGTTCCAAGTTCAAGGGCGAGGCTGTACAGGTCATTGAACGAAACCTCTTGCCATTCGTTGGCAAGTGCCATTCCCTCATGCCTACGGTAGATGAAGTGGTTGGGCTGGGCGATGTCCCGCCCCATCTCCTTACGGAGCAGTTATCAATCAAAAAGCTATCGTATGCATTCCTCGGGCATGTCGTGAGGTACAAGGTGACGCCTATTTTCTTATCGAGCACCAATATCGGGTCTCTGGAAGAGATATTGACGACAATGAGCGATGGTGCCGTGAATGTGACGGATCCAATCATGAAAAAGACGTGCATACAATTTTTCTGTGAACTAATGGGACAATGGGCTGCCGACGGGGCCATTCCGAAGGAACATGACGCTCTGCAAAAGGCAGTAGTTCAGTTTGTCGGTGCAACGGTCATTCCCGGGCTGATCCAATCTTTCCTCGATCCTTCATTTAATGAAATGGATGCGATGAAGGCGAGAAGCATCTCCGAGGTGGCAAAGCTACTTCTCGTCCTTCGTCAGAAACGTGGAGATGCAGAATTCGAACATTTCGTTGTGACTAACATCTTAATGAAGATCCAGTCCCCCGCCGAAGTGGTGAACGATATCAGAAGCGCTTCTGATCCACGGTCTATGGATAAGGCGTTGAGACAAATGATAAAAGCAAAGAAGGGCAAATAAAAATTAATGGTTGTTGAACCCAAAGGGCCATGATTTCAGATTTATTCCTATATATCCTGTTGCAGCAGTTGCGTATTTTCCCCCCCTTGACGAGATGGTTCGATGTCTGCATTCTTCTTCTTCGCAAAAATGACGATGAGGGAAACAAGCATGCCTCCAAACAAGAAGGCTGATGCATAAGTCCACATGGGTGCTCTACTGGTGATCATGCCCGAACTTATCGACTGCTCGGTATTCCCTCGGACATCATCTCCGAGTACAAAATGGCTTTTTTCCTTCTCATTTTTGTGCCCGCAGCTTGCCAAAGACCCCGCCATTAAATACTCTCGCCCTCCACCCCGAGCTAGTACCAAGTCTCGCCACTTCCTCATTACGGTGTCGTCGGCCGATATCCGCGTCTCGCCGAACCCGATCCCGTGCCACATCGGCTGACTATCCCAGTCGCAGTTGATGTAGGACCACATGGAAATATCCCAATCGTCGATGAGTTGCATCACTTTCATGAACCAACGGTCCCAGGCATCTGTCAGGCCGTAGGCGACGGTCTCATTTGTGTTCATATCTATGCCACCAAACGGTGTTGATTCGGCGATCATGGTTGGTTTGCTACAATTTTTGGCGAATGCCAAAACTTCCTCGACGTTGGCGAGCGTCCCTCCAGCGTAAGAACTCGATTCCTGAGACCAGGGATAGACCTGCTGGAAGACGCTTACACCAACCCAGTCGACGAAGTCGTGGCCGGGGTAATACGATTCCAATGGATGTAACCTAGGTGCAGCCCAGGAATGCCAGACGAACTGTATCCTCTCCATTTCGCGATGGTCGAGTTTCGCGCGAAATGAAGACACGATCCGCTTGAAAGCCATGATGTAACCATCGGGATCTATATAGTCAAATTGTGGATTGTCAAACTCGTATCCCACACGCAGAAATACCTGGGTCGCTGTGCAATGCCGCACGTAGCGTATTAGTTTCTCGATTTGCCCGTCCATCCTACCGGCGTTGATGTCCCCACATCCCTCATCGCCTGCAAGCCATAGGCCAATCTGAATCCCCACGTCCTGGCCGGGGAAGAGTGAGTCCAATACTCCGTCGGAAAATTCGATACCGCTGCCGTAATCAGCAGGCCTATCCAGCCCCTCAAGCTTGGCGAGGTCGGTGTATACCATGAACGCAGCCGGGTAGAAGCGCTTCATCGGTTCGAGATAATTTTGATGAAGGCTTGCGTTGTACTGAGAGGAAACATACTCCTGTATGGAGAAGAGGTCTTGCCCAACTGTCAGATAGGTGGAATCCTTCGGGGGGGCGCATGAATTGGACTTCTTCGGGCTCATTGCTGCCAATGAGTCTGCTTTCTGGGCTGTGAGACTGCGAAGCTGTGAAGGATTGTGGATTTGTATAACCTACGAGTCGTAGAAGAATAGAAGATACGCTCGAGGGCGGATCGGGGGGGTCACCATCCAATCTTTCGCCCCCCTCTTACGCGTCACCAATCTTTCGTGACCCAGGCAAAAAACTGACCAAAAAGCTTACAAAACTCACAAGCGGTCGTCTTCCAGTCCTGTCCATCCTTCGTCCGTCATATTTAGTTTTCTTCTTCTCAGCCACGCTGCCACGCTTGATTTCTCGAATTTGATTATATTGAGCCATAAAGCACCCGAGCTACGAGCTCGTAGAGCTTCACCTACCAACTGCCAACCTCTTCGAAGGCTTTGCTCTTTGTTGCGGTTAGCGATCGCATCTCACTGCGATCTGTGCTTTCGGGGCTTGCTTGTCCAGAGTCTACTAGTTGGCTAACTTAAAGGGGTGTTGAAATAACCTACATCATGTTGCCGCAGCTCCTCGATACCCTGGATCCCTTCGTCTCACGAAAGGGCGATGCAACGGGCGGCGACAACGCTTCCCTTACACTGAAGCAGCTGGTCGGTGTCAACGATGCCCTCCTCTCGACATGTAGAAGCTTTACGGCAACCTCAGTCATGGGCACTATCTCGCTGGACACAAACGGCGGAGTGATCTCAACGGAGGAATTAGTGAGGCAGCTTCTATCGGACGAAGAAGAGATCAGTACATGCCTGCCGGCCTTGCTTGGAAATGCCACGCATAGCTCTGATGATGAACTAGGGAGTAGCAGCGAGGGTGGTGTCCGAACCATCGTCAGCGCAAGGGCCCTCCTCACCTCTCAGTATCTGCTCCATCTGGCGAGGCCTAGTTTGGATGAATCCTCGGCGGTCCTAGGGGGCATCAATGCAGTGGTGCTGCCTCTTCTGTTACGCCCCTCATACGTTGGTGGTGACAAAGATGACGATGATTGCCGCCGTCACTGTCCATTAATGGATCTCCCAGTGCGGTATGCCATCATTGAGGCCGCCTTTTCAACATCTGCATCTTTTGGCTCGTCTAACAAATCGGTCGAGCCATGGGGCCAAACTTGCATCGATATGATTGCAAGATGTGCAAATAGTTGCGTCGACACTGTTCGAGTTAGTCTGGGCAAAACCGAGGCTCCAATATCTCCAGAAAACTCCCGTCTAAGTCCTCGGCTCGCGGTTGAGACTGCCGCCCAACTGCTTGGACAGCTACGAAACTATTGCCTGGAGATGAAGTTTCGGCAAAGTAACAAAAACCTCGCTGAAATCGAGCAAATCCTCTTGACTGCGATGCATTCTGTTATTTTGGATACAGCTGTGACAATATGTTCCTCTCCTGGGGCGTCTGATCGATTTCCAGCTTCTGGTGACTTGGACCTGATGCGGCCGCTCACTGGTTTGCTCTTACCAATTGTCTGGGGAAAGAACGAAGAATCAGACGAGGATGAGCGCTTTAGGCAAAAAAGGGGAACTGAGTTATGGGATTTCCTTTCGAAAATACTTCTTCCGCCAAAAAAGGAAGATTCGATCGGGAAGTGCGATAATTGGTGAGTCTGCATTGGTAAAATCAGCCCGAATTTTTTCTCCTTTATATGCACCAAATACAACCTCTAACCCCTCTAACTTCTTAATCCCCTCTTTACTTGCCTTGTGCGATCCCATCTTAACGACTGGTCAGGGGAAATGTGGCATCAATGGTTGCTACAGGGATTTTGTGTTGTTCTTCCTTCCACGGAATCATTGTTCATCAACTTCCCCAGATCGACGGTGATGAAATTTCTCTTGCGCTTCATCCATCCCTATGGAATTTTATTCAAAGTACTCTCGGTCGTATCGGAGATAGTCGAGGAGGGGCAAAAGGTGAATTGGGCGTTGCAAACCGTGGTGGCCGTCCTTCATCTGCGTCTTCCGACAACAATACATCAAATGATCAAATTCTACGAAGGCGAGCAATTCATATAATGAAGACCATGGTTGACCATTTGGAAAAGATGGAACGTGATGAAGAGACCAAAGAACTAATCCGTACATGGAAGAAGTATGTATATTGCTTTGAAGCTGTAGAAATGGAGACAGAGGGTCATTTGGTGGACCAAATTTGGCCCACCACAACAGAGCTTTGCGGGGCGTGTGGCAAGGTGCCGACTTCATCTACTTGTCTAATTCCTCCTCTGTCGTGGGAATGGATGGGACCCCTTTTTGCGAGAGTGTTACTTTCCGATTCGCCCAACTTGGCAAAACTTGGTCTCTACCGATTTCTAATTGGTGATGCAGGAGTTGCTTCTTTTGCTACTATAAGTCAGATGAGTGCTCATGACAATACAGGCCAAGGCAAGATTGGCAAAGGCACAAGAAAGAAGAATGTGAGCGGCTCCAGAAAAAGACAACCCGCGCAGCTCTCTTTGGTATCGCCGTCTTTCGTCATTAATATATTGTTCCGTTCCTATGATTCGATCCTTCATTCGGTTGGAACAAGCCTTCATGTCGATGAAAAGGGAAAGACTACAGTTGAAGATGTTGTTCCCAGGCTCAAATCTTTCATCAAGGATTATATTACTGCAATTCATGCTGAAAATCCCGAATTTCTCGGTGACTTCTTGGCGGAATTGCTTGGCGAGCAGTGTATTTGTACCCTTAGGCCAAGAGCCATTACATTGGCTTTTGTCAGTGTTGGAAGCGCACTCCAATCAAGCAGCGATATACGATTGCCGTTTCCCAGAGATGATGTTATCAAAGCCGCGGTGGACTGTTTAAACAGAGAATTCGCCTCTGGAGGCTTCTTTCCGACGATTCGCGAGTCAGTGCTAAAAAATTTCGCCCTCATACTGTCTCGTACTTCAGCCAGTTCGGGTAAAGTGGCGCCCGCTCTCGTGCTGAGTGTACTGAATCTCTTCCCATCGCCACTTCTTATTGAGAGCGAGCCTGGCGAAAAGTTATCGCAGCGCGAAATTGGTCAGAAAATGATGGCGAACATGTTGTGTTCGTGGATCCTGAATATCGGTGACACTCTAGGCGTTTGGGCAGCGGAAGCGGGCTCCGCCTGCGCATCAATGTATGTACACGGCGAGCTTCTTCCATTTGAAGAACAGACCGCTGGCAACCACATTCATATGGGCAAGGAAGAGAAAAAAATGGGTTCCGCTATTGTCAAGCTTTGTGCTCTCGCTGGAAGTCATGCAAATAGCCCGGCTACCTCAGGAATGTTGTGGCCGGCGATAAATCGAGGCTTGTCGCAAGCTAATTTTTTTAACATGTCTGAGCCGCAGCTTCCGATTCCTCAGAAGGCAAAGGCTCAAGTCTCTCGCGCCCTGACGCTCCTTGAGCATGGCTGCATTCAGAAAGTAATCAATGGAATGGGTCATGGGGAGCTTGTTATGGATAAGAGAGGGTCTATGTTGCCTCCTCCCCCAGAAATTGAAAGTCAGATTTCAAGCGCAGTCCGGGTGATATTATCCCAGATACAGCCAAACACTGTAACACTGACCGCTGAATCGTTGCCATTTATTGCTGACGAATTGCGATCCGGTACTGCCAGATGGTGCGGATCTCTGAAGAATATATCCAAAGCTTTCCCATCTTCGGTCGTAATGGAGCAGACAGCCAACAAATTATTGGAAGAAAGCCTCGAAAGCCTCCAAGCGTCTCAGGACGATGCCTCTACTGAAGGTATTGCGAAGAAAGCGAAAGCGATTACGCTCCTTTACGCCTCTCTTGCTTGTGGGGGCGAATATGACTCAAATGAAGCTACCAATAGCATTATAGAGACCTGCCAACGAGTTCTTAAATGCACTTTGACGGCATCAAATGGAGATGATGAATCTTCCAAACATGTGGATGCTGTTCGTGACTTGTTCTTGTATTCAAAGTGGAGTTCTCTGGCATACCTCGTGCCCATGACCTTCTCAGATGGAAGAGACAACAGCATTGCGCTCCACAATTTTCATGAACAGGTTTTGACTACGGCTATGGAGAGTCTTCGAGTTGACCTGGTTCAAATTCCCCAAATCTTCATTACCAATACATTGCAGCCATTGTTTGAGACAGTGTTGAGTGCCGCCAAACTGTCAGTGGAATTAATACGGCGTAATGAAGGCCTAAAGGAAGGAGTGGCGTTAAGTTCTTACTCGGGACACATTCACAAGATAGTTGTGTCGCTCCTTGCAATCGTTTCCCAAACACCCAGACGTTCTTACCCAACGAAGATGTTCATGGTGAATGCTATATGCTCGCTTCTATTTCGACCGAGCTTGGTCATGAATGAATACAAGGCCAATCTTGAAGTTGAAAGTTCTTTAAATGACCAGGACGATACGAACAGGCCAATAAGATCGGCTTTTAGGAATTTTGTCAAGATGGCTGGGACAAACAGACCTCATATTATCAAAACTGTCATCGCTTCTATCTCGTCGGCTTGGTTAGGTCCCAGCGAAGGAGAAGGGGAAGTGGCTTGGCATGGGCTGGGCGCTATTCCATTCCGCCAAGATATAGTCGACTTGGTTGCGTTCAAGGAAGATAGAATTAGCGAATCGGCTTCGTATCAAGGGCGCAGTATTTCGCTTGTGAACGAGGGCGTTGATGACATCATTGGGGCTGGTGATATACTTCATGTGCCGTCCAATACAGATGAGCTGAGCGTAGTACGAGGCTTTCTTCTTGTCTTTTTTTCAAAACTGCCAGATCCAGGTAAAGGCCTCAATGAGCGGGTGCTCAAGGATCTGCTGCACTATGCAATACTTCGCGTGCTTGATTCAATGTGCGACACGGAGAAAGGGTCATGGGGGGGGTCATCCCCCAATGACCGGGAGTTTCGAGTACTGCAGGATAATTCGGTCGTGGCAAGCACTGTGCCTATTGGCGCGCTTCGTCACCGATGAAATTGCAGAGGAAGTCTGCGACCGTGTCTACCTCATCATGTCGCGGAATTTACATGGTCAGATCAGGTACTTCATTGAGATGTTCTCCATTATGTGCCATCGAGCTCATCAGAAATTGTTCCTTTACAGGTATTTGACTGAAGTCCAGCGCTATGACTTGACCCTCCAGCAAGTTTCAAGTCTTATGATCATCGGTGGCAACATCATTGTTGGCAGATACAGCGACGAATTCTTCAAGTGCTTTCAGGATGAAGAAGCGACAAATCTCATCTTTCATAAGGTCCTTGCAGGTACTTTGCCTTGGCTAAGCAGTACTCAAGGCTTTGCACGAGCAATCGCTCAGCTCTTGGTACACAAACTCGCTACCTACGTGATCGACGTCAACAAAGTCGATGCTAAGGCGGGAGACGATGGCTGGTACCTTCAGACAATTTACAACTTCCTGGACAAGAACCCTGAGATGATTAGGATACGCAAGAAACAAATGAAATTCTTTCACCGATACGATACTGACGTAGTCTGTACTCCCGAAAGTGTTCTCAGTTTTCCCGTTGACGTCGGGAACGAGGCCGACCCGCCGCACATGATAAGATTGATCAAGAAATGTTTAGAGGAAGCATACGAGGAGGCCCAGGAAAACAATCCGGATTGGAAACAAGCCAAGGGACTGATCGGTCACGCCGAGGCTGCTGTTGCCGATGATAATGCACAAGGCGATGACAGTGCTCTCGTTGACTTTCAGAGGAAAATTGTTCCGTTTGACTCACTGAATTTGGCGCTCGAGGAAACTCTAAAGAGAAACCAAAAGAATGCCGCTGGAAGAGCGAGACAGGATCTGATCATCTGTGCAAGCCTAATAGACAAGGTACCCAATCTTGGAGGGCTCACTCGCACTGCTGAAATTTTCGCCGCGAACCGCCTCGTCATCCCCGACAAAAAGGTTGTAAAGATGGATAACTTCAAGACAATTTCTGCAGCTGCCAATGATTGGGTAACTATTGAGGAGTGCAAAGAGGAGGTAAGTCGTGGATATGTGGATGCCACTCCACGACCAATGGGCCACATGATTATTCGTCATATTTACCAAGATCTGTTCTGAGCAGGTTTAGCAGCCTGCCACGACGATTCAAGACCTCAATGATGGCTTCATTTAGTTTGATGCGTCGTCGATTACATCAATAGTTTTTCTGCTAACCCTGACCTTTGTCTATTCACTCTTTTTTAACCCTACAATTTCGAAGGACCTGCTGGATTGGCTGAAACAGCGCAAAGATGAGGGCTACGAGATTGTTGCTCTGGAGCAGACATCATCGAGCTCTTGCTTGAGCAAATACCAATTTAGGAAAAAGTCGGTCCTTTTGCTTGGTAAGGAAAAGGAGGGGGTGCCTGTCGAATTTTTGCAATCCGTCGATACGTGCCTTGAGGTACCACAGCTTGGCATCACCAGATCTCTCAATGTGCACGTCACGGGAGCGATTGCGATCTGGGAATACACCAAGCAGGGGCTTGAGCACAAGCTAATAATATAGAATAGATTTTCGCTACTATTTACTAAAGGGTAGGAAATCCTAAATTTAGACCCACCAGATCTATCAAGTCTCTAGTACATCGAAATCAATCAATTATACTACTCTAGGAGTAATATTATATATATATATATATATATATATGCACAATATGAAATAGTACGAGCCGCGCATAGGATAATGATATAAGTTCCAGCAGACTATCTTGTCGCTAGGTGCGTTCCTCTACAAGAGTATTATCACTATGTACTCTAGTACTACTCTAGTACTTACGAGTACTGAACTTACTCCTAGCTAGTAAGTTGCATACCTGCGAAAGAGCCCTTCCTCCAACTTGCGTTCCAGCCCGGGGGTATTTTTGGGTGACCCGACAAAACTTCCTGCATGTACTCTAGCTAGTATGCTTTTGCAACATACTACTAGCTAGTACATATGCATATATGCATAATATTATTATGCATTTATATTATGCATGGTACAAGCTAATAGGGAGCACACATCAACCCTATTTCATTGCGTTCGAGACAGGGTTGTGGCGAGACTGTGCTGAGTGCTGTGCCTCCGACCTCCGACGCCAGCCAGAGTATAATATCATTTGAAAATACTCTAGTAGTTAATGGTACAGGTTATTCACAGACCTAACCCTTATATGTAATTTGACTGTTCCTGGTCTAAAAAAAGACTGTTTTGTCTCTCACATTTCTTTG
>Ga0099799_10395_pt1 | contig 11554 bp, 15 predicted proteins | sample Uncmet6_SortLC_1_FD_89033 | JGI IMG/M metagenome (GOLD analysis project Ga0099799, IMG submission 89033) | Marine eukaryotic communities from CALCOFI LINE 67, Pacific Ocean - CN11_C50_N6_SortLC_1 | ecosystem: Environmental > Aquatic > Marine > Oceanic | place: Pacific Ocean: Monterey Bay...
TTAATAAGACAGAAATATAATAAGACAGAAACATACGGAAAGGTACTGGATTATTATGATATAGTAGAACAAACTTCGGATAATTCAATGGTCATACTTAAAAAAAAACAGAATGTTAAATCAATTCCTTTAGAAGTTATAAAACAATATGAGCTAGACAAGAGTTAAATAACAATTGCGTCTACGTGTAAATGATTGAATTATATTGAATATCTAATCATAGAATGATTTGTAAAATTTCCTGTAGTGTTGGTGAGTTAATTGATAAAATTACTATACTGAACATTAAGCTTAAAAAGTCTGAAAACAATGAAATTAGAGACAACATTCTAAAAGAATTAACATGTTTGACTAATGAAAATCCAATTTCAGAAACTAAAGATGACTTATTTGTAGAACTGTCTAAAATTAATAACAAATTATGGATATTAGAGGATAATATTCGACTTAAGAGTAAAAACAAAGAATTTGATGATAAATATATTGAAATGGCTGAGCGAATTCATATTACTAATGACGAAAGATATACCATTAAAAAGAAAATTAATACTAAATATTCTTCAGACTTAAAAGAAGAAAAAATATACGCTAATCAAACGTCCTTACCTTGTATATCAATACAAGATAAAGATAGAATTATGCTTGAAAAGGGTAAACATTTATATACTATCAATAATTATGAAGAATCGTATCAGATTATAAACAGCATAATGAATAAATACAAAGATTATGATAAGTTTGACGATTTTTACGTAGATTTGCTATTTTCATATTCAAATATAACTAGTATATTTGGTTACACAAATAATCATATACATAAGATAGATGTATTTATGAAAACAATTGAGAATTGTAAACTTAGTTCAGAACAAATTGTATTTTGTAAGACAATATATGTAATGATATGTTTAAAGTCTCTAAAATATAAAGAATCTAAACCATATTTGGCATACTTTAATGATATTAGAGGTCCAAATGTTAATCAAGAAAACATGTCCTTTTTTAAAAAGAACGATATTGCTGAAACTTTATTAGTGTATGATGGTGGCGGACTTGGTGATGCATTTATGTTATCACGTTTTATCCCGATTTTATGTGACAAATATAAGAGAAATTATATTGTATTCTTTACACACGATGAGTTATATTGGATTTTTATAAAAATATTTGATAATATAGACAATCTAACGATTATTCCATACAAACAACATAATCGATTACCTAAATTTGAATATCATACAAATTTGATTAAACTGATTGATTATTTGAATTATGATTACGATACATTGCCTAAACCTTTGTTACTTGATTCAATACTAAATGAAAATGTATCATATAAATGTCAAGAGATTCTATATTGTTTAAAGTCTTGTAATAAAAGAAAATATATATTGAATTGGTTTGGAGGTTCAGCTAACAAACATGAGAAAAGAAATAGAAGAATGGAGCTTAAAGATGTATTACCTCTTTTTAAATTAGAAAACATACAATGGATTGTAATATCAAAGAATACAACTAAAGAAGAGCAAAAAATTTTGTCTGAACATAATGTATTATTTTATGGTGATTGTATTGATAAACGTAATGCATTTGAAGAATCCCTTAATATAATAAAACATGTAGATGCACTTATTTCAACCGACACATCTTTAGTTCATATTTCCCCAAGTTTGAATATAAAAACATTTGTGTTGTTAACTATTGGATACGAATGGCGATGGGAGTCATTTAATTGGTATCCAGATTCAGTTTTGATTAAGCAAACTGAATATGGTAATTGGACATCTGTTATCAGTAGACTGATTCATTTATTGAATAAAGAGAATTATTAAAAGTTTTTAGTGAATGTTTATATTACATATATATATAATATTCATGCTTAAGATTTGTGTTGTTATGTTTTATACTAAAGATTATAAGATTGGTTCTCACACAGAGAATATTAATAGAGAATATTGTAAGAAAAATAATTATACACTTATCATTTACAATGAGGTTCCAAAAATATTAGAATCGCGCCATACATCTTGGTGTAAACATTACTATCTATTAAAACATATTGAGGATTTCGATTATGTTATGTGGATTGACGCAGATGCTTTTTTTTGTAATCATTCAATAAAAATTGAAGATTGGATAGACAAATCGGATAATAAAGACTATATTATTACACGTGATGCAGGCTATTCAGAACTGAAACATAGTCAAAATAAGAAATATAATAAAGATCCTTTATTAAATTCGGGGGTGATAATAATGAAAAATACTGAAAATAATAAGAACTTATTAAATCATATTTTGTACGACCCAATACATGAAGCCAATTATAAAAACAAACGTAGTACTAATCCTATTACTGGTATGCACGGTTGGGATCAGGCGGCCGTTCGCCATGTTTACAAAGCAAATGTGTTTGACATGAAAAATAATATGTTTATATCTAAAGATACAAATCTAAATAATAACTGCCATCCGAAAAATATTGATGAATATATAGAAAATGGTGGATATATTATTCATTTAACAACTTTCAATGGGACATATAAACCAAGAGATATGAAAACTGTTAAACGATTCAAATCAATATTAGGATTAGACTAAAATTAATTATAAGACTTATTTAGTATGATAGATGTACTTTCTGTTAATTTAAGAGGAGGACTATGTAATAAACTAATTTGTTTGTCAGAAGCCTGTATCATTGCAGAAAAAGAGAATCTGAAAATACTTGAACCAAAATTTGGCTGGGGAAATAAATGGCACAAAGTAAGATTTTCGGAAATTTATGATATCAATTTTTTTAATGAGAAAATCAAGCAATTTACCAATGGAAAAGTTAATATTGTAACAGAAAATCCCTTGGAAAAATACAAAGAAAGGGATTATAAATATTATAAAAGAGCTCGTGAATATCTTTGGCATAATTCTGTTAAGACGTTTAGGAAATTAAGACAACAAAATGATTGGACGAATAGTATGATTTCTTATGTGATTCAATCCCTTAGACTTAATAAGCAAAATCAGGAGATTGTTAATAAATTTGAAGATATTAAAAATATTGACGCATTACATTTAAGAATCGAATCAGATTGGATTAAATATGCCAAATGTAAAAAATCGGACCCCGATAATATATATCTGATTGAGTTAAAAACACTTATATCACTTTATAAATCAACATTTCCAAATAGTAACACCACATTTTTCACTACAGGCGAAAATCATGAAAATATCAAGAAAGAATTCTTATTAAGTAATATTGATAGCTGCTACCATTATAACAATCATTTAGATTATGAAACCAATGCGGCTATTAATTTTGAATTATGTTGTCAAGCGAATAGATTTATTGGTATTTCAAGTAGTACTTATTCAAACTTAATAAGTTTAAAAAGGACTCTAAATAACCGAAACTCTTCCTTTATTTATAACTATAAAAACGCTATTCTAGAAAGACATGATTCTGGATTACATCCTAATCCAAAAAAAGCTGTTACTAAAATTATCTAAGGCTATATATAATTCACAATGAAGGTGGCAGTTGGTTTTTTTGGTATAACGCGCAGCTTAAAGTTTACACTAAATTCAATACTTAAAAATGTAATAAGACCACTTGAAGAACTTGGTTATGATTACAAAATTTTTTTACACACATACGAATTGAATAATTATAAGAATATCAGAACAAAAGAGAATTATACTAATATTGATAATGAGGAGTATAAGTTACTAAATCCTGATTATTTTCAAATTGAAAAACAGGATTTAGTACTAGAAAGTATCAATCCCGAGAAATATCGAACACATAAAGATCCTTGGAACACAAACTATAATTCCGTGAATAATTTTCTACTAGGTCAATATTCAAAAATGAAACTAACAAATATGATAGAAAAAAATCAAATAAACTTTGACTATATTATGTTTTTAAGGCCTGATGTAGAGTATTTACATCCCTTGGAACGCTCATTTTTTAATAATGTTATTAACAAAAATATTTCAATACCTAAATTTGGCACATATAAACCATCAAAACCACATTTTAATGATAGATTTGCTATAACAAATCAAGAAACTTATAAAATATATGGTAAAGTTTTTGATGAATTATTTGAAATTAGTAAAAAAGAACCTCTTCATTCTGAAACAGTTTTAACCAAATATCTTACAGAAAATGATATAAAATACAAGTATATTTGGTTTGTTTTTAAAAGGATACGAATAGATGGTTCAGTAGATGTACATGATAAAAAACTTCGCAAGGATATTAGATTAGGATAAGAATAGATGGTTCTGTAGATAAACTTGATAGAAAACTAAAAATATAAAAAAGGGATTTTTTAGGGAAGGGAATTTTTATGGATTTTATATAATTCTAACTATAGCTCATCTTCAGAAGACAACACATAATCCTTTCCATCAGTCGCAACAGGAGTATTGTTCTCACTGCTACCATCCTCATCATCATCCGAATCTTCGAAGGCATACGTCTCAATACGCGTCTTCGGCGTAAGCTTCAAAGAATGCAAATCCCATTTCATACCAAACTTTCCACCAGCAAACCAAATCCCGGCCAACTTTACAATAGCCCGAACACGCTGACCCTTTCCGACCAGAGTTGGAAAGGGTTCAGTAATCAATTCCTTGGAATCGTTGTAACACTGCACCTTAAACTTATCATCGTAAAACGGAATCTTTACCTTAAAAGTAGGAGGATACTTATCCGTTGGTTCACCATCTTCGGTCGCAATTTTAATAGAGGGAGTAAATAGTGCGGAAGAAACATCTCGACTTTGGCTCTTCTTTTTGAACCAAGCTAGAGAATTCTTGGTACTATCGTCTAATACCTTTTCATCAATACTTTCAAGACACTCCTTTAGAACCTTTACACTATCCGAATCTCCACCAAAGGACAAATCAAGAGAATACTTCATTCGTCCACCATCGCCTTCAAAGCTACTCAGTCCATAAGGACATGACATTAGTGGCGTCTGAACATAAATCATTTGGTCATTTAAGTTCATGTATGCAACTTTCGCCTGACTTTCTCCAAGAGCGGTAAGCTCCTTGTAAGTAATATCGGAAACATCAATCTCTTTCGGGAAATAGACCTTCATTATTGCCACTTATATGAAGAGTAGATTAACTAGAAAATATGTAATCATTTTTTTAAAAAATATGATCATCAATGGAATTAAACAGCATTAGAAATACCGTCCCAATGAGTATAAGCATTGTTAGTTTGAACTTCTTCTAAATTATCTCCCTTAAAAACTGGAACTTCTGAATTTATAGCACCATTTACACCACTGCTATTAATACATTTAGTATTATCATCCGGTTTTACTTCCCAATACTCGGGGCACTTAGACACATGTGGAGGCCAAGGTTTTTCTTGCGCCGCTGCAACCTTAGCTTTGTACCAATAAGAAAAGACTAAAAAAATGCAAAAAGCTATTACAATTCCTCCTACAATTAACATATTATTTAGATACAATGTTTTTAATTCTTACAAGTCTTGTCTACAAATCGGACAATTATTATGATTAGAAAACCATTCCTCAACACATGCAGCATGAAAAAAATGTTCACAAGAATTTAATCGACGTACTATATCTGATTCATTATATACATTTTGACATATTGCACATCTTCTTTCTTCTGAACCAACATCTTCGGCCGGAACTAGCATTAAAGATGAACCCGAAAATAAACGACTTACAGGAGTTTCTTGAGAAGTTTCAGTATTTCTATCGGTTATCTGTATATGGAATTGTTCTACAGGTAAGTGATGAAATGCTTGTTGTACCAAACTTGTTAAATCATTTAATGAATTATTCGTATTACCAGAAGAATCATTTAGATTTGTATTAGTATTTTCATTATTTTCATTATTTTGATTATTTTCTGGCTCTGGGTTTTGATTTAATATATCCAGCCAATTACGCGTTGTTCTTTCAAGATTACTGATTGTTTGTGATAAATTTAATCTTCTATTACTCTCATTCTGTAGACTTGTTGGAGTTAAAAATACATGAGTTGGACTTAATCTAAAAGGACTTGGTACAGATTGATTATCTCTATTCAATACAGGCTCGGTTGTTTGAGCCGAATTTTCATTTGATTGATTTATTCTACTTGGAACTTGCGGGTTTCTTACTATATTTTCATTGTTGGAATTGTCATCACTATTGGGGACATTGTAAATATATACTTGACTATTGTGTATATTTAAACGGATATTTGGTGTCATATCTAATATTACCTTTATTTTTCAAAAAAATGACATACCTTATTGCTTAGATACTCATTTGTATTGATTCAGAGAAACATATAACAAAGAGATTTTAAACAAAATAAACACACACTTTGCCATTTATAATGGCTGCTATTTGCAATCGTTCACAATCTTTTCACCAATATCTTGTTGATTGGGAACAATATATTCAAAAGAACCATCTTACAGATTGGTTCGATGATGAACCGGACCTAAAGGCAGATGGGTTTGAAATTGTTGTGAAAAAAATTCGCATTAAAAATACAAAGACTCCGCGTTTTAGAGGTAAACTATATAAATGGATCGAATCATCCAGTGGTGGATTTGGATTCATTATGCCTGAAAAAAAAACCAAAAAGGAAGATTCCATTTGGGTCCACATTTCAGAAGTATATAGTAAACCAAAAGTTGGTGCGAATGTTAGTTTTGAAATCGTCAAAGGTAATAAGGGTTTAACTGCCAAAAAAGTTAAAGTTCTCAGAATCAACTAAATTTTAAAACTAAAAAGGAAGAAAAATACCCTTTTTTTATATTACACATATGTTTTTGCCTCCAGAAATTGTATCTAAAATTATGCTGTATGTTCCACCAAAATATCCATTTTTAGATTCCATTATCTCACATTATAAAAACTATAGACCAAACTATCAGATTCATAATGGAGCTTTATCCATTTTGAAATTTGATGAAGATGGATATATATTTGAAATAACCGACCCTCAAATCAATTCTTCTACTTTCTTTTTTAATTTTCCAATGGATTGACCAGGATTCAATCCCTTTGGACAAGTATCTGAACAATTCATAATCGTCTTACATCGAAACAACTTCATTGCATCATTCATTTGCTCTATTCTTTCTTTAGTATTGTTATCTCGAGAATCTTCTATCCAACGATATGCTTGCATTAAAACAGCTGGACCAAGATATCCATCATTTGAACTCCACCAATATGATGGACAACTTGTCGAACAACACGCACATAATATACACTCATACATTCCATCCAGCTTTTTTCGTTCTTCTATACTTTGTAAATTTTCACTTTCACCGACTACCTTATCATTATGTAGCCATGGTTTTATTTCTTTGTATTGTTTATAAAAGGTATTCATATCCGGTATTAAATCTCTTAATATTGGCATATGAGGTAATGGAAATATAGTATTCGTTTCTTCAATAGGAGTTAAACATGCCAGTCTATTTTTTCCATTTATATTCATCGCACAACTTCCACAAATACCTTCACGACAAGAACGACGAAATGATAAACTTCTGTCAATATTTTCCTTAATATAAATCAAAGCATCTAAAACCATAGGACCACATTCTTGCCTATTAAATTTTACCTTTTCAATACCACTTTTCTCATTTGAACGACGATATATTTTGAATAAAGATATTCCATTCCTAGTCAATATCTTTCTCATTTATTATATACAAATTTGTAATTGTTATGTATTAAATACAGAAATCCAAATGAAGATATACAATGTAAATTCAAACTTAAAACTCTCGCACTTCTTTCTAAGTATCTTACCTTAATATAATCCGATATTACACAAGATATTGAGATATAAGAATGTAATCCCACATTCATCATTGCTATACTATCAATAAACTTTGTTGAATTATTATAATCACCTTTCAATCTATGATTTAATAAAGATAAACCTATAAATGGCAATAACAACTTGGTAGATTTATGATAAGGACCTACCATACTGGTTACTTTATCTGGACTTAGTATTTTATTAAACATAATACTATTTAACGAAAAACCTTTACATTTATGTAATGAAACCCCATATATCTCCTCATGTTTCTATCTATAAATTCCCAGTAACCGCACTTTCATCTATAACAAACAGAATAACTGGAGTAGTTATATCTGGAGGATTTATTATTGTTGGTATATCATCATTCTTTCCAAAACAACAAGCAATTATCCTTCAAAAATACGAATCACTAAAAAAATATGAATCAATACGAATAATCAAACCTATTCTGTTTTTTCCAATCATTTTTCATACTTTTGGTGGAATTCGTCATTTTTTATGGGATTTTAAACCACAATTACTATCTAACTCTAAAGTTACTAAAAGTTCATATATTCTATTTGGAACAACTGGTATATTTTATGCTATACTTGAACTAATAGACCAAAAGCCTTATTATTTTCAGAATAAAAATGATACTTAACAGCAACCTTATCCTAATAGAGCAATGTTCTCATTATATTATGTAGCATCTTATGCCTTATTGTGGGATGATAATGATGAAGAAAAGTACTACATTTCATATGCCAAAAAACTGGTTCGTAAAGGTGCTGACATAAACCAATCCTTATCAAAGTGTTTTGAAAGACTCACTTATAAGTTTCAATCACCTTCTTTTCAAACAAATCCCATTTATTCCGAAATATTTGGTAATATTTGTACAAGGAATGCGGTATCTTATTCAAGTGATAGCGAATATCATCTTAATCCAAATGAAGTTCGAAATCAAATCAAAATTGCTTCTGATATTCACAAATGGATTCTTAATATTGTAAAAGAGATCAAAGAAGAAGATGAAAGAGCATTAATGGCTATCAGAGTCGCTATTAAAATGAAACTTCCTTTTAGAGGACCCAATAAAATTATTCGTTCTTACTTATAATTTATATATCTTAATAGTCATAATATGCCAATATTACCAAACGATGTTATTCAACATATACAATCTTTTCTAATCAAATGTGAATATTGCCAGAGGTTTTTTGACATTAATCATTCTAATTTATGTATTTCATGTAAACGCTCTTGGTGTGATGATTGTAAAAGAAATACCAACTTTATCGGATACTCATACCATCAACTATATATTATGGCTTGTAAATATTGTATCTCTAAATATAAATATCCTAAAATGAATTAAACTCTATTTCTTATTGAGAATCATATCGTTTTTTATCATATGTTCCTGACAATCATTAATTCGTCCAATAACCTTCTTTCTTAACTCCTTCTTTTGTTTCGCTTCTTCCATCTCTTTCCAATAATTCTCCCATTTAAATGATAGACCTTTTGATGAAGTTGTTAAAAATTTATGCTCATAATCATCCAATTTTCCTCGAATATTCTCTATCATTTCATCGACGGTATTATTCCTATCCTGTGTCCGCCACATTTTACCATCAAATACCTTTATTTCTGGTCTATTTTTATTCTGAATCTTAATATTGTGATTTTCTGGATGCTCTACATCAAAATGTAATCTCTCTACAATCGCCGGAATACAAGAATTTACACCACCCATTATCTTAAACATTTCCGCCTCAGAAATATAGGTCCAGTTCTCTTGTCCAAATGCCGTTGTAGAAAAATAATTGATATTAATATTGTTCTGCGTATTGTTAATATTACTTACATTATTTACAGTACAATTATTATTTTGTTGACTTTTATTTGGCTGTAGCCTATCCTCCAGTAATTTTACTCTGTTTAGAAGCTCTTCTTGTTGAATTTTCATCTCTCTTAACTCATTTTCTATTATAGGCAATATATTCGCTTTATGTCTATCTGATTCAATATGCCTCTTTAATTGCCCAGGACGTTGACAGTAAAAATCACAAAGCTCACATTTATATTCTGGCATCCCTTATTCTATATACATCTATATTTTGTTAGATTTATATTTTTTCTATTAAAAACACATCACCATTTTATATTCATAACTTCACCTCATATAATAACATATATATGAGAACAAACATTATTTATGAACGAGTTGAGTTCAAATGAACGATTTGCGTTCATAAAAATTTACTCACAAAATCGTGAATATTAGAGTTAAAATCGCAATTTTTTAGCAAAAAATGACAAAACAATAGTTCATAAAATTGAGGGGGGAGAACGTTTTTTTTTTCAAGTTTGTTTTTTATTTTATCAAATTGTGAAATTTGATGTTTTCTCATAAAATGCTTGTTTTATCAGAAAACGGGATTTTGCTAAAATGTACATTTTTTTCATGTTTTTTGTGCTAGAATTGTCTTCTCTAAGAACCCTATTTCTTAGAGATTATTATTCTTCTTCTTTTTTTATTTTTTTTCTAGAAACTTCAGAAAAAAAAACCCCCCCCTCTCTCAATTTTATGAACTCTAGTTTTTTGATTTTTTACTATTTTTCTTCAATTTCTCCTCTAAACTCTAACCTTTTAACCGTAAATTTTTATGAACTCAACTCGTTCATCTGAACTCAACTCGTTCATTCATTATTTTCTTTCTGATATTTTTGTATTTTTATCAGAGTTTTTTTGTTTCTTCTATTTCTTCTATTTCTTCTCTTTTTTATAAAGAATATAGAGAAAAAGAATAAAAGAGTATAAGAAATAGAAAAAGAGTATAAGAAATAGAAATAGAAATTGAAATTGAAATTGAAATTGAAATAGAAATTGAAGTTCAAAATTCGTTCATTTAATATAAATGAGAATATCTATAATATTATATGGTGACTCTTGACAATATTCATCAAGATAAGGTTGGAGAAATAAAAGATAAAGACATTACAACTTACGAAGGTGAATTGAAAGAGTTAACCACTAAAAGAAATGAGTTATTAAAAGATACATCAAGTCAAAACTCCGCACAGATTATGAATATCAGTGAACGCATTCGCGAAACAGAGAAAAATATAGACATGCTAAAATCAAACGGATTTATGAAAGATTATTACTTAGAAGCGGGAGACATATTATTTAAATATTATGAAGGAATCGAAAATGTAGAAACAACACGGACAGACGCTTCTCCAACAGATGGTGGCATTTTATCATATCTTGGAACGGCAACAGACGAAGAAACAACTGGAGATGAAGTATCCGATACATCAGATACTTTTGATTTCTTTGATATTCCAGCTTCTAGAGAAGACCTCAGACATATGTATCTGAAAAAAATTGATGTTGAGGATGAAACAGATACGAAAAAATCCACTTCTAAACTCAAACCAACACCCAATGTATGTGCTAATTGTAAAACAGAACTATCGCATATTCATGCAGAAGGCGTTGTAGAATGTAAAACTTGTGGTGTTTTATACAATATTATAAATGATACTGATAGAGCATCATATAAAGACCCACCAAAAGAATCGTGTTATTATTCTTATAGAAATGCCATCCAACTTTTTCACAGATTTTTTTCCAAATCATGTCTTGGCTTGCAAGTTTTTCTCTACTCTTTAATAAGGGAAACAATGGTTTTAATTCATCCATTCCAAGTAATTCAACAAATTT
>Ga0099799_10397_pt1 | contig 11520 bp, 6 predicted proteins | sample Uncmet6_SortLC_1_FD_89033 | JGI IMG/M metagenome (GOLD analysis project Ga0099799, IMG submission 89033) | Marine eukaryotic communities from CALCOFI LINE 67, Pacific Ocean - CN11_C50_N6_SortLC_1 | ecosystem: Environmental > Aquatic > Marine > Oceanic | place: Pacific Ocean: Monterey Bay...
TAAAGTAGAGTACTACTACTAGAGTAGTATTCATACTAAGTAAGTAGCTACTAGGAGAGTAGTATCGATAATATATATTATACTCTAGCTAGAGTAGTATCGATAGTAATGTACGAGAGTATGTATGCATAATATTAATATGCATACTCTAGTACTACTCTAGTACTAGCTAGTAGTACTACTCTAGCTAGTAGAGTAATTATGCATACTACTACTAGAGTATGCATAGTAATAATAATAATAATATACTGGCTGGTATTACATATTACCAAGAGTGTTAGTATATTACTAGCTAGAGTATGCATACGAGCTCGTATATGCATAATATAATATATAAATTTGGGTATTATTTATCCTAATATATCTTTATTATAAACGGTGAAGTTTTTCAAATCAGCGTAGTATTCACAGTATTCACAGCCTTACATATTTTTTAAATGGAACAGAACATTCAACGTTGTTATCAGGATTGGTGTCGTTTGTCGTTGGCGGGTTACCTGTTTGTATGCTGAAAAATACAAGCAAGGGCCTCCGCTTACGGATTTAGATTCAAATGTAGTTCTGTGTGTGTACTTTTTCAAGCTTTTCTCAATAATAAGCTTTCTGGTTCCAGGACTTACACATACATACTACTTACTCCTAGTAGTAAGCATAACTACAATTATGACGTTTACGCTAGGGTACGTTTAGCTAGTTTCTTCGAACTTCAACGTGAAAACATGTACTCTAGTAGGTCTAGCTAGTTTCCTCTAACGTCTCGAGAAGACAACGTGAAACAGTGACGAGTGGGTGTACATGATGCATGAGCGTAACAGGGAGTTAGTCGTGGAGGACTCCTATTACATGTACGAGCTCGTAATTAAAGGGTCTCTTCAGTTGTTGGACGAAGCAGTTGATTCGATTCCATAGTTCTACCCCCCCCGGCCGCCCAGATACATTTGTCATAGGTAGCCGTTTCAACCGCTCCGCTGTCGTTGTCGCAGATTGTGGTTCAACGGATAAGAAACGTGCGTACCATAGCTTAGATTCGATATCAGAACAAATCGAATTGGACGACAAACCCCTTGTCACCACTACAGAAAAGATGGACGAGAACGTAAGGAAACGACCCACCGTGGCCGTGATCGGTTGCGGCCCAGCCGGGATGTTCTTCCTACACGCCCTCGCCGAGAGAAAGAGGACTCTAGAGGAGGCTGGGGATGCGGAGGGTCTGAGCCGTCTGCCCTCCGCGGTCACTTGCTACGAGCGGTCGTCGAGTGCTGGTGGTGTGTGGAAGGCCGAACGATGCCATGAGGACAAAGAGGACCGCACAGAGAACGAATCAGTGTCGACCGTGTCATCCATAATAGATGGATACGGTGACGAGAATCGTCCCGAAGGCAATGTGGAAAGGATCGCAGCCTTTGAGGGATTCTCCTCGACTGATGCCGCCCACGCCCGTAAGTCCGCCGGAACCATGAACTCCGCCTCCTCTACCTCTTCCACCTCGTCGACCTCCCACACCAGCGGCAACATGTACGAGGCCCTGTGGACCAATGGCCCCAAGGAACGCATCGAGTTCTTCGACTACTCCTACGACGACCACTTCGGCAAGGGTGTGGGCCTCCCATCCTATTTTCCCCGCCAGCACTTGCTGGAGTATATGATCGCTCGGTGTACTCGACGTAACCCTACCTTCTTCGACAACGTCCGTTTCAACCGCTCTGTAACATCTGTCACTTACGACGATGATCAGGCAAAGTTTACCATTAAGTCCTGCGACAACGACAGCGGAGCGGTTGAAACGGCTACCTATGACAAATGTATCTGGGCGGCCGGGGACAATGGCAAGTCCTGGTTCCCATCCGAGCTGGACAAGATGCTGAAGGAGGACGGCTTTCTAGGGCTCACCATTCACTCGTCCGAGGTTGGAGCCATCAACTTCGACCAGGCCGTTCGAGGCAGAAGCATCGTCATGATCGGAGATAGCTTCTCGGCAGAGGATCTGACCCTGCAAGCGATTAAATGCGGTGCCGAGAAGGTTTACGTCGTATCAAGACACGGAGACGGCATCACAAATTTCATCTCTCGTTGGCCGGGAGATAGGGTCGAGATCCTGGATCACATGAAGCCTACTCAGGTCATCCGGGAAGGACGGGGCATTCGTTTTGAGGAGACAGAGATGGACTACGATGTATGGAAGATGCGTCCAGTGGATGGAGGGAAGGTAGTGGAACTCGAGGACGTGGCCCTGGTCGTGTATTGCACGGGCTACAGTAGTAACCGCACAATGTTGGACGCCTCGCTTCAGCAACCATTCCTCGAGAGCGAAGTTTACTGCATGCCTGAGGATTGGAGAATGGCACCGAACACGGTGACTGAGGACCTGGGGCACGTCAAGCCGAACGATGAGATCGAGCCAAGCAACGGAACCGTGGTCATAGGCATCTACCGCACTCTTCTCATGTCAAACCCAAATATGATGTTCATTTCACAATTTTCGTCGGCACCGCTATTCGAAATCGACGTTTACGCTTGGATTTGCCTGGGGTACATCACCGGCGACATCGAGACTCCATCTGAAGAGGAGATGGCAAAACGCAACGCCGAGCAGATCCATGCCGAGATGGACGTGCCGAATCTGCGATACATGTTGGACGGGAGCTATTACCAAAGGTTGAACGAGTTTTGCTCTGAGAACGCGGACCACTGGCTGAACATATATGACGACCCCAAGAATATGGAACAGGACTACGCTGAGGAGGAGTTTCATCTCCGATGCATCGCACGAGACATGTGCGATGGTGGCTATCCCGACAACATCGGAACCTTCAGTAAGCTGAACCAGAAGGGGAGGGAATTGCTCCATATCTGCACCGCAAGTTGGAGGCATAGAGTTGGCCTGTCCAAACAGGGTCCGAACACCGAATGGACAACGTTCCGTGATGGGGATACTTCGGAGCTTGCCTCGGTCCACACTGGAACCAAGGCTGCTCCGTTAAGAAAGCCTTGGCTGGAGCTCTCGGGTGATGAATACGATGACCTTCTGAGAAGTGAAATACAAGCACCAACAGTTGAGCTGAGCGACGAAAAGAACAGGAAAAGCATATTTTCTGTTGGGGTTTGCTGCGGTGGACTTGACGTTTCGTTAAATGCTTAAATCACAAACGACGACGCTCAGCATCACTTTTCCGCAAGTGCATAGAAGGGTAACTTAGACTTTTGCTTTAGTACCGTTCTTGGTAACTTTCGAACTAACATTTAAAAGTCTCCTACTTCAAGACAGTCCACCCGAACCGAGGGTAGTATGCATACTACGACTCGTACTAGACTAGCAGTATTACTAGAGTATGCATACTCTACTAGAGTAGGAGTACCTCCATGTACAGCTGAAGATGTACGATCATACTACTAGTAGATCTACTACTATTACTCTAGTAGTAGTACAAGTGAGTATAGTGCACGAGCCGTATAATAGTACTAGCTAGTATATTATTATTATTACTATGCATACTCAACGAGTCGTAATAGTATTATTACTACTACTACGTAGTAGTATTATTATTTTTGTATCCGTCTATCTCCTTCTACTCTAGAGAGTACGAGGGTAGTATGCATACTACTCTAATGTAGTATTACTACTCTACTAGCTAGTAGTAGTACTCTAGAGTAGTAGTATTCTATTCACTCATTCACATTCATTCTACTAGCTAGTACTCATTTTTTATGCTATCTCATCTCTGATCAGTCCGTCTTTCTTCTCCGTCTTTCTTCTCCGTCTCTCTCTGTTTTCGGCCTCAGCCTCGATTAACACTCTCAGAACCCAAAACGAATGTTCACTGTCCGTGCCAGTCAAAATGACGGCTATTCCATCCGCGCTGTTTCTAGATTTCTTTGAAGCTGCCACGGAGCAGCTCAAAACATACGCTGTCGTGGGTTCCGATGACTCTTTTCATGAGCCCAGTAAAATGTCAGTCCCGTTGACCCTAGATGAGCAGCGCCGACTTCTCCTCCAGATACAGCTAGAATGTCTAAGTCAGATCGTCTCAACGCACAACACGGAGAACGAGGAAGACGTCAAAGAAGATGCCTTCAAGAGAGCATTGAGCGATCCCGCTCTCAGCCTCGATCGGTCGGCAATCGCTTCTAGGACAAGAATGGAGGAAGCGGCACGATGTGCCTTTGGTCGTTCCGTACTTCGTACTGAGCTGCGTTGGGACAAGGAGATATTTTTACATAGAGGCAACCAAAGCGTGGAGGATCACGAAATGGCCCGAGGCCTGCTGGATGAAAATTTCAGCGAGACCAACTCCATGGACCGCGGCGCAATGATTGAATTCTGTAGTCTGTGCACCGCTGCGCTCGACATGCCAGAGGTGCAGGATTACATCGAAAGTGGTGCAGCAATATCATTTTGTAGAGCTAGCGGTGAGGATTGGGCTGTCAGCGAGAAAGATTGGATGGAAAGTCCAGATGGATCTACGATGCCGCCACAGCGGATGGAGCGTCTCCACCTCCTTCTCCTGCGTGCTGTGGGCTATCGCGCAGACTTTGCGAAAGCCAAGATGCAGGAACATTTTTTTCCCACCGAGGGAGAAAACACTCGTGAGAAAACCGATGCTGAGCTAGAAGAAGCGATCTCCAAGTTCCTCTGGTCTATGCAGACCACTGCAAGTAAAGCCTCAGACGCGACACAAGCCGTGACCCTTTCTGACCACGATTCTGGTGGATTTACTCGTGTGGTCTCGGTCCTGCACTCGGAACGCACGATTGACGGTTCCGCTACCACCACCTCTGGTACGACTGCAGTTCCTCTTGCTCAGTCCATGGAAGAACATGACGACCATAAGCAGCAACGACACCTGGCAATCGCCAAGGAGGCTGCGGCGCTTCAGAACGGAATCCTCACTGAACTTATGTCCATGTCCGAAGACGATCGCAACGAACTTCTCGCCGAGGCCAAGGATGCACACTTTTCGTTTCTCAATAAAATATCCGAGTTGAAGAGTGGCCAAGATCGAATCGAATGTCTGCAGGACATCGACGCCGAGAAGCAGAAATTGCTTGCCATCCACAAGCTTTGGGGAGCAGTGGTGCAGAGAGAATAGAATTACCTTAGGATACGAGTGATTGATACCAAGTATTCAAAATTAGTTTATTCGTTAGATCAGGCCCAGCTATGATACAAACGCACAAACACAAACAACATATATGGTAGCTCTTCTTTCGCAACCTTTAACATTAATGAATACATCCCTCGCTTTGCTGTTTATTAATCAGCGAACTATTCTTCTTCCATTCTCTGTAAATTTCCTCCGGCTATATTTCCTTTGGCTGGACTTGGGACTGTACTTTGGGTTGCATTCGTTGTTGAGTCGGCGTTCGTGAAAATAGCCCGAAAACTTGGGACTGTACTTTGGGTTGCCTTCGTTGTTGAGTCCGCGTTCGTGAAAATAGCCCGAATAAAATTCTTCTTCTTCTTTTTCTCCTTTTTCCTTAAACGCAAGTACCGTGGCCGGACGTACACCAGAACGTTGAACAGTCCTTGCATAGGGAAGATGACTGTATTGACAATATGCAGCCAGGTAATGGCGTCGTCATGCGACCTATACTTGAATACCGTTTGTTCGTCATCAATTATATAAATAATCACGCCCCAAACCCAAGGTATGGTGAAGGCAACGACGTAAAAGAGAGCCTGGGAGGCGATATTGCGAGAGTGCTTTCTATCCCCCCTCTGCCCATCCTGTTGGTACTTGTCTAACTTTCTCTCTTGATCCAACACTGTTTTCCACACCCATGCCATGCAAAAGGAGAGCCAGAAAAAGGTGAAAACAACAAATGCGTAGAGGAAAGCCCAGCGGTAGGTCACAGCATTTTGACCCCGTTCGCAGGTCAAGCTGCTCGAACAATAAGGAGGATACTCTTCGATCCAGCAAATGCTGCCTCGAGTTGACGGGTTGAACAAACCTAGCATCAGGCCGGCTATGGCAGTAGCCAATCCAGACGCCCAAGGAATCAAGTGGAACAACCATTCAATTTTCTTCAACTTATCTTCTTTCCAGCCAAAAGTGACTGTCAGGAGATAGAACGAGGCGAGCATAACGCTGTAAAGCGGGGTGGCAAGAATTCCTAATTGGAAGAGGAAACCCTGCGCCTCGCACGTCCTAGTTGTCCCCATGGCACCCCACGACAAAAAAGTCTCTGCGGGCTTCGGCCAGGTGCTCAGAAAAAACCCAAAGAATGAAGTAATCATATCTCCAAGACTAAGTCCGCAAATTACCCTCTCATAAGTCTTTTGGCGTCGTTTTTTGCTTTTCAAGATATGATAAACCAAATATGTGCTGCAGATGAAAGAAATTGCGCCTGTGACCTTAGGAATGATCGCGAGAGTCTTCTTCTTATATTTTGTCAGGAAACGCTCTTCAAAGAACGCTTCCGAGGTGCCGCAATAGCCTTGGATGCAATCGACAAAGGCAGCCCGTTCCACATTACCTTCGTTGTACCGGATAAAATCACCTAGAAGCAAAGTGAGTCGATTCCCATCATCTGTTTCTGTTACTTCAAACTTTCCCAATCTGCCTCCATCGACTTCATCACCAGCTTTCCCTTCAATAGCACCCGTGGTAATGGCATGGGTGGCCATGTAGGCCAAAAAGCCCAAATCCAAGTTATTAAATAGAGCGAATTCTGGTGAGCACCCTCTCTCTGTCGCCTCAAGCATTTCAGCTGGAACGGACAAGCCGGATACCTTCATTATATCACAATAGTCATTGTCCATCAGCGCCCGAGCGGCGGCCGCGGAACCGGAGGTTGTGGGGGCCATGATCAGGCTCAAGTCGGGATACGTGCCATTTTGGCGAAACTTTACGATTTCGAGCGCCATTTTTGTATATCCGTCCGTGTCGTCTTTTTCAGGCCAGAAGGTGTCGACCAAGTTTAGCCTTTTGAACCTTTTGTCATTTGCAAGTGCTTCTTTCATGGAAGCAATCCAACTATTTTGATTGGTAGCATCGGGAGTGGTGCTCATGATACAGAAATCTCCGCCATCATCACCTAAAATACTGAGCGCCATGGTCGCCATTTCGATACCTGTTTGATCGAAATCCACTCCAGTTACGAATAAATTTTCTCCCACATCATACCCGCCAGGGATGGGAGAATCATAACTTACAACTGTCAAACCTGCTTCTCTCGCTGCTTTGGTAACGTTTTGTATACCCTCCCCAGCATTATTGGAAATCATCACGGCTTTGCCATTCAATCGTGTAGCGTCCTCAATCATCTTTATTTGATTTTCCTTCGCCTCATTCCTAATAGGATACCAATCGACAACCTTAGCGGCCGATTGCGACTTGGCCACGAACTGCTGAGCAAATTTGGCGCCGAGTACCATTTGCGCGTGATTGCTTTGGAAATATTTCGGTATCATGACAAAGTTGGAGGCTGGATCGTAATCCGAGAGTGTTTGCCAGCCCTGGGGGGATTCGTAGGTATCTTTGGCCACTGCAAACTCGATGGTCGTCATTACGGCAGTAACAAAGATACCAAGACTGAAGATCGACGGCAAGGACGCAACATAAGCGCCGGTGCGCCTTCCCGAGGACGATGAAGCCTTCGCCATTCTGAAGAAGGTCCAGTGTATTTATACTAGCTACTATTATGTTATCCTCGCTTCTCTGCATGGATTTTGGATATCGTCTTCTCTCATCTAATTGCGAGGATTCGTATGCATACGAATATTTTAGTGTATTATATATATACGTATTTATGCGTTATATTAAATACATGCGTATATTTATTACTACTGCGACCTCGTACTAATAATGTGATCGTGAGTTATCTCGTACTCTAGTATTACTAATACTATTAGTAGTACTAGAGTACTAGAGTAGTATGGATATGATGGATACTCTAGTACTCCTACAAGATATTGATATTGACCAAGGATTTGCCAGGCAAGCCGCCCTGATCAAGAATCGTATCGTACTCTACTTACTAGATAGAGTAAGTATCCATGCTGAACCAGAGTATATTTCGTATACTACTCGGATAGTAGAAGTAGTATGAATAGTATACTGAAATAGAGATATATCTTATATTAGTATACGTATATATGAATACTCTATAGTATTATATGAACTAGCCAGCATGATATCCATCCGTTTCCGGGCGAGCGAAGTGGGACTTCGATGGTGTTATGACGATGCGAATTTTCATGATAATGGCTGTCGCCTACGAGTCGTATGCAGAAGTAACCCTACTTACTACTAGCTAGTAATATTTCTTGCAGAGTTTTCGTGGATCTTTGGAGACACGAGATGATAATGCTGCACCCTATCCATAGTTACTACTAGAGTACAGTAGTAGGTGCAGTTCACAGTTTCCCTTACTAGAGTATGCATATTTAATTATTTAGTATGCATACTCTAGCTAGTATACAGACCTCATAACTTTAAGTCTTCCCTATGTACTAAGATACGTGCTCGAATTATGCATACAGCAGGTTAAGAGCCCAACACAGGTGCAGCTGCATCTGTAGCTGCCCTCCCCCAACCCGAAGGTCATCGAACAGAGACCGTGTCCACATTATACATACGCATACTTCTGGTCTGGTACTACTCTAATACTAAGAATTCATAGCATACTAGGAATTCCTAGCTACATGGTGTATGTAGTGTCCCAATTCGCTATGCATAAAACCGAGAGTGATTCGAAAGCTTGTTTTTGATTTTCAAATTGTATTGAAATTCAAAATTGTGAGATTATGTTAGATCCTCTATCATATTTTTCAACATTGCTTAAAATACGTATGTTAATAAAAATTGGCATACGACCCGAGATCTACTTTGCATGCATGCTGACGAGGATAGAAACAAAGATGGTACATCATTACTATTTATCAATCGGCATTCAATTCCTTGAAATGCGGAAACAGAGAAAGGAAATCACGGTGAACAAAAAGCGGGATGGCAATGCCGTTGACGGACGTCAGGATTCTACCTTGTGGCTAATTTACCACGCGTCAGGGGCCCAAGCCGGGGCAGGAGGAGTCAAGGGGAAGTTGATAACTTGGATGAAGTTCGTATTGCCCTTGATGTTCTTCTGCATAGTTTTGACGCGCGGGAGCGGACGCGGGGGAGTCCATCCAGGCACAAGGACAACTCTGTCTCCGCGTCCTTTGCGGACGGTCACCTCGTGTCCACCCATCATCGTGATCGTGCCCGCGCCAAGCAGATCTTTTCTATTCATAGCTCCCTGGGCAACGTGGTAGGAAAGGATGTATTTCCAACCTTCCACGATGCCGTCCTGGCCCTCTTCCTCGACTGGAAAAGTTGAAATTGCCTGTTCCCAGAAAAGAATTTGCGCTTCCTCATCGGCACAGCTCGTAAATCCAAGGGTGCTGTTAAAACCAAAGATTTGGGAGAGTTCGCAGAATGCCTGGTCGTCGGGTGCGAAGAGGGTAACATCAGAAGCCTCCGCCAAGACATCCGTCAGACCTGCGACTTCAAGGAAATGGAGGAGGAGGTCAAAGTCGGTCGAATCCTCGTCGACTCCGTCGGAACCGCTCATCGAGGTCAAAGTATCAATCAAACTGCCGTCTCCGATGAGAGCAGGCTTGGCAGGCTTTGCAAGCGGGACACGATGTATGCCCTTTGTAAAGCATGATATCCAGAGGTACCCACCGCCGACGACATTGTTCGGGCACAGATCATCAGTGCGAATGAACCCTGACGCCTCGTAATCTTCCGCATCATAAATATAAACTCCTCCTGGGCCATTGATGAAAAGAGCGCCTAGATCAGTATCGAATGTGAGGCCGTCCGAAAGGGCAGGCCAACCCTGGTCGGCGTTCCCCCCCCCGACGCGGTACTCATGCAGGAGGACCTTTTTAGGAGCCTTGCTGATGGTTCCGTCCTCGTTACGAGGGTAGATAATCGTCCGAGGATTGTTCCAATGAGTGATGACAACTGCTAGATCACCGTTCGCGTCATTGACACCAAGGCCATTAGGCCCGTACCTATCCGAAAACGCTTCAGGGACGTCGAATTCCAGGAGCCTCAAGGGTTCAGCGCCGGGCTCATTGAGACTGTAGACAGCGGGCGCGTCCTGCGTGATCAAGTCGAAGGAGTAGCCGAAGGCATCGTCAACATCTTTGTACTGAAGACCAAAGGGAGGGTCGGTGAAGTACAGCAAACCGTCGTCAGCAAGATCGATGTCATTGGGAGAGTTGAGATTGGTTCCATCGTATGTATCGGCGACGATCGTGACGAGATCGGGATCGATGGAGGCAGTCGCTTCGTCAATGTCATCGAGCCTCAGCTGGACCATGCGTTTCCATCCATGCTGGTTCATCAGAAGGGTGCCATCCTCCCAACCCCATGACAGACCATTGGATCCACCCTCGGCCAACCGGGCGACATCTGCAGGAAGTCCGTCAACGGCGTCGGGGCCTGGAGGACCTACAAGTCCCGAGCATTTTAGCAACTCGTTCAGCTGCTCCGTAGCAACATCGTACTTCCACAGCATTCCGCATTTGAAACCCGTGTCGGGATCTTCCCATTTGACGTCAGAAAACAGCAAGAAATCCCCCGACTCGGAATAGATTGGTGACTCTGGCCAGACGACTCTAGAGTCAAGGACAGCGACTTCGACTGGTCCAGAAAAGAGAGATGCAGCTTCGCCCAACTCATCATCAGCACTTGAGCACCATACCACGGATGAGAGGAGAAGGTAGCGGAGAAAGGCGTTCTGTAAAAAAATCATTTTGTTTCAGATCAGGTTGTGTCCTGGTGCCGGCAATATTTTGTTGGGCAGGGAGAGGAATACTACAGTAGGTATGCGAAGCGAACGGCTTGCGCCTATTGATAGCGCGTAGCTTATAATAAATTCTTCAAAACATAAGATCCTGCAGCAGATCACAAGATCGTGGCGTACAGCACAGTACTACTAGCTAGTACTAGACTTTAAGTATTAATACAAAACTCTCTTACACCGATCGGAGTTTCGTTTGACGTACCGTACCGTAAGCTGTTGGGGAAATAAATAAATAATAACAAAGGCCTATTTTTCCGCACAAGAGAGCTCGCAGAAAATCTACTCTGAAAACACGTTGGAGGGGTTCAACCTCTTCTTGGACAGAAACAATCAAGTCGTGCCAGCAGCACGGGGTAAATCCCCGTTTTTACCCCCTTTATTGTTTTCCCCGGTCCCCTTATAATTTTGAGGGGTAAAAAAACGGAGGGCGGGGTAAAAAAACGGAGGGCGGGGTAAAAAAACGGAAGGCGGGGTAAAAAAACGGAGGGCGGGGTAAAAAAACGGAAGGCGGGGTAAAAAAACGAAAGTGGGGTAAAACTGTCGAAGAAGTAGTCTTTCAGAAATTAGCCACCTTTTCTTTTTTTTCACCAAAAATATCCACTCTCCGGTCGTTCGTGTTTGAGGTCGGCCGGAGTCTTCGTTATTTCAGTCCCGCCCCTCATTGTTGCATCTATCTAGTACTACTAGCTAGTATGCATAGTATGCATAGAACAACGAACAATG
>Ga0099799_10398_pt1 | contig 11498 bp, 8 predicted proteins | sample Uncmet6_SortLC_1_FD_89033 | JGI IMG/M metagenome (GOLD analysis project Ga0099799, IMG submission 89033) | Marine eukaryotic communities from CALCOFI LINE 67, Pacific Ocean - CN11_C50_N6_SortLC_1 | ecosystem: Environmental > Aquatic > Marine > Oceanic | place: Pacific Ocean: Monterey Bay...
GAAATCTTGACGATCCTGCAATGGACTGGTTCTTTTGCAGCTCTACAAACTCGTCCGATGCCATGAACAACCTAGCAATGGTCCTTAGATGGCTTCGCATTAAATATATATATATATATATAGCAAGGAAAAAGTAGCTATTATGATGCTATTGTACAAAACTTTTCCAAGAAAAAAGAGCAGACTATCGCTTCCTGAGGTTCTTTCGACGTCGAACACCCCACCAATCGTTCGAAATGTCGACCGGGTCGTCGTTCACAGAGTCGTCGTCGACCGAGTCTTCGGTGATCGAGTCGTCGTCGAACGAATCGTCATCGACCGAGTCGCCGTAGTCGAAGCCCGCAGTCACATACACAATGGAAACGTTGGTGAAGTCCCCTCCCTCTCCTGAGGCAAGAAGCTTTCTGTTCCTCTTGTGCCCGGCGTATATGGTGAACCCGCCCGTCTTTCCGGCCGAAATGCCGTCCCCTCCCTCATCGAAAATAATGAACCTGAACCTCGTGGGCTCGCTCAGGACGGGCAGGGCCACCGTCTCCTCAACCGTCGATCGCTTCGGCTGGTAGCGGTACGTGCCCAAGGGTCGGTCGACCAGGGCGGCGGTTCCCGGAAGCGCCACTACCGGGGAGATCGACCAGGCGACCTCCTCCGGCTTGTCATCGAGATCGATCACCACCGTGAGGAACGGCGTCCTGGTTTCGACCGCGTCCGGGTCGAAGGGGTCCCCCGTCCACACATCCCCGGGCTGCGTCCCTTGCGAGCTCGTGGCATCAGGTACAAATGATAAGTCACCGAGAATGCTGCCAGGGTCATTCCGGATATCTTCCATTCCATCGCTGTCTTGGGGCTCCGTCTGAGGAGCAGCTACAATCGTGGGGGGCGGAGCCCACCTGGCGCACACGGGGGGGTAGTACGAGTTCAGGTACCTGCCGTCCGTGCAGAGGGTGGTCCAGATCCATTCCTTCTGAGCGCTGACCCTCGCATCTGCGATGATGGCGAGTAGAGAGACGGCGGGGCGAGAGGGGGTGTGAGCAAAATGAGACCATCACCAAACATCAAGGGAACGAGAAGGAACGCAAAGGCACACGCGGGCACATCTCCTCCTCCTCACGAACCAGCCGGCCCCTGCGTTTGCATCAACTTACAGACTCCTGGGAAATTCTCCGAGGCGCACCCGTAGCCCCACGAAACGACCCCCACCAGCATGTCCACCCGGTCGCCGAAGAAGTCGCGGATGATGAGCGGTCCGCCCGAATCCCCGTTGCAGGCATCCGTGTCCTCGTCGGCGGCGCACAGCATGTCGTCGGTGATGTACCCCTGGTACGTCCGCTCGTAGGTGGACGAGGGGCGGACCAAACCCTCCGCCTGCTGGCAGATGCCGTTGGGGACGACCTTGACCTCGCCCACCTGGAGGTTGTCGGGGCGGTCCTTCGCGTCGTTGATGGCGCCCCACCCCAGGACTTCGAGGGTCTCGCCCGGGAAGGGCGAGATGTCGTCGAAGTTGAGGATGACGGGCGGGAAGCGGCTCTCCCTGGACAGCCGGATGAGGGCGACGTCGTTCTCGAGGTGGTCGTTCACCCAGTCGTAGCCGTCCTGGTGCGCCGGATGGACGAAGATGGCCTCGACCCCAATGGACTCCCCCTGCTTCCCGAACGGGCCGCCCCTGCGCCGGTTCTTGCCCACGACGACCCGGACGGGGACGGAGTCCTCGTCGGCGCAGTGCGCGGCCGTCAGGATGTACTGCGGGTGGACCAGCGTGCCGGAGCAGTACGCGTGCTCGTCCTCGTTGTACAGGTGGGCGATGTACGGATAGCGCCGCAGCGCCGCATCCTCGCCGCCGAAGATGCGGGACTGGGGGGACCGGGATCGCCCGGAGCCGGAGCGCTCCCTCCCAACCCCAACCCCAGTTCCAACCAAAAGGGCCAGGCCGGCCAGCAGGGCCGCTGCGGCGAGGGCCTGGCCGGGCCGGAACGTGGGAGGCATTTCGCGGGTAGGTAGACAGATGTGCCAGAAAAAGGCACTTCCGACGAAACTCCAAGAAAGGGGGGGTATTCGGCGTCCGTCGGCCAAAAGAGCGGGAGATCTTTGGGTCAACGAGATTTTTGGACGACGTGTGCGAGGCCGGCACTGTGCAAAGGTGTGGGCGAAGGATTCAGCAGGATTACATACTATCGTATTCGCTTCCATATACAAACATACTCCTTCATACTCGTTTAGAGTACTAGCTAGTATTTTCCTAATACGTACACTACTAGAGTACGAAATCGTAAACACGACTCACGAGGCAAACGCCGCCCAGGCAATATTTCACTCTTTAAGTTGAATACGCTCGTATGAAGGAAGCCCACACACCAGGCCAAACCTTTTTAACGGTCTTTCCGTCGTACGGATTTTCAAACGGACACGGGATAGATACGGGACTGCCAATATATTCCTAATCTTCTACAGCAACCGGGGACGGCACAGCGTATAGAATTGCCTGTGACTACTAGTAGGTCATGCAATAGAAGGCTATCTACTGCAACAGTATAGCAAGTGTTCTCTATGGGGCTATGGGGCTATTGGTACTTCAATTCCAAGCTCAGTCGGTCGCTGAACTCGAGCGTGTCAGGATCTTCGTTGAACACATCCCTCACGACGTCGACGAGGGCCTTGAACCGGTGCGCCACGAGGGCGGGGGTGAACTCGAAGCTCTGTCCGTCGCGCAGGTCCCTGATCCGAACCTGCGGCGCCGACAGCGGGTTCAGCACGGCCGCCCCCTGCACCTCCAGAACCCCCAGGTCGGCGTGGACGAGGGGGATGCACGTGAGCTCCTTGCCCCCGAAGATGGGGATGGCCTGAGTGATGAAGACCAGCTCGTGCGCCGTCAGGTAGCAGGTGCCCGAGGTGGCCGCTCCCAGGGCGATGCCGCATCGCACCAGCGGGACGAGACCTGCGGCAGCCGCGGAAGCGGCCGCAGAGGCAGCTGCCAAGGCGGCTGCCGTGCCCTCCCCTCCCTCCCTCGACTCCGCGGCCCTCTTCTTCACCCCGTACTTTCCGATCCTCCGGTGCAGCTCGTCCGCGGCCCTAGACGCGAGGGCGTTATCGCCGTAGGACTCGCGCAGCGCCAGGATGCACCGGCGCTTGTGGGCCTGCATCTTCGCCAGCCGGTCCATGACCTGCAGGTTCTTCCTTCCGATCCGGGCGGTCTGCTCGTCGTCGGCCTGCTTCTGGAACGCGGCCGCGACCAGGGCGACGGCGTCCCTGGCAGCGCGCTCGCCGGCCGTCGACGCGGATGCCCCCGGGGCACGCCTGACCGCCACGTCCGACGGCTCGATCGCCGATCCCTCGCCCTTCGAGCTAGACGCGGCGACCCGGTTGAGGGCTTCCACAACCTTGGCACCCCAGGGAGGGCAGGACTGCTCGGGAGGCTCGAAATCCAGCGGATACGCAAGCAGTGGCAAAGGCTGGGGCAGGGGCGGCTCCAACATGCCGTAGTCTCCGAACGAGGTGCGTAATATCTGCACCAGATTGGCCGTGGCGTACTCGGCCTCCCTTGCGTAGCCCTCGAGTTCGCTCGCCATCTTGAGGAGGGACAGGATCATGTTCTCTCGGCAAATGATACGAAGCTGGGCACAGTAATGCAAATCGAGGGTGGGGAGCGATGGGAAGGCGCCGAATGTGTAGGTAGAAAGAGAAGGGTAAGATAAAGTCCGAGAATCAAGCTCGGAGAGAACTTCCCGAATCAATCTCCAGGACGATTGAATGTATGGGTAGTCGTCGGGGGACAGCACCGGAATGGTGTCGCGACCCACATCGAGAACAGAAGGGAGCGCTTCAAAATTCCTTCGAAGGTTCAACGATACCCCCTCGACCGCCGAACGGTGATCCGGATACTGATCACCGGCTATGAGCTGCGATGATTGCCTATTAGCCGACGAAGGCCCGGCCTGGGGGGACATGAGACGAAGTGGCGACGCCAGAATGCTTCCGAACGCCCTGACATAGTTCGTTCCTCCAGTGCTCCTTGACCCTGAGTTCCTCGTGGGAGAATGCGGAGCGTTTGCTGCCGAAGAAGATGGCAGGCCAACGCCACTCATCTCTCGGACCACATCCGTCGAGACCATGACTCCCTTTCCGGGCGTGAGTTTGTCTGGAGCGTCGGCCGTAGAACCTCCCTTCCCAACCACATGGCGGCCCATCCTTTGGATCAGGCTGCCGGCTTCCCTGAGCATGACGCCGCCCCAATCGTGTACAGACACCGCCCCATCGGACGGTTCCCCGTGGCTGCTCAAGTCGAAGCCCATTGAGTCAACGTCCATGTTCAACGTGTCGAGCTGGTCGGGATCCCCGTAGAATTGAGATCGGAACACCCGGATGAGAAGAACGCGCTCGTACTGCCTGCTCTGCTTCCTTGTTACAAGCTGCACGTCGACCACCGTGGGAGGGAGGAAAGTAGCTCCCTCACGTTCGGGATGCGTCGTTCGGGCAAGCTGCCGCCCGCCGAACGGGGAGAGGATCCTGGATAGGGGCGACGAGAGGTCCGCCTGTGGCGTCGCCACCCCGGCAGATGCGGTCCCGCCCTCCACTCCCCTGGCGCCGAAGGGGTACCCATTGACTTCGCTGTTGTCAGAGGCCTGGTGCTTCCTCCCCAGCCAGCAGGCTGCCATCTCACCCCGGAGATGGCCACCCCTCCTCTTGGTGATCTCCCCCCCGGTCTTCTGCAGAGCCGTCGCAACTGCGTCCATCGCAGCGCTGCAGAGCACGTCAGGCCGGATCCGGATCGTGAGCGTCCGGACAGGCGGGACGGGCTCGCGCATCGCCGCGCTCGGGGACTCCGTGGCGTTGGACTTGCGAAGGTCCTCCTCGCCGGATTCATCGACGTCGTCATCTTCGTCATCCTCCGCACCCGGACCCATGGCAGGGCGTAGGTCGGCGGGAGCGACGAGGCCTGCGAAGATCTTTCGCAGGTGCTGCGGCTCAGCCGGCCGGACGTACTCGCGGTAGGAGGCCCTCGTCGAGGCGAGGAAGTCCTCGCGAGCAGCGTTGGCGGCGGGTGCATCAACGGCTGATCCGCCCGCGATGGGTGTTGCTGGATTCGGCCGGGTCGCCGCCGCGTCCTCTCCCTCCTCCTTCTTGCGCTCTCCGTCGCCGCTGTCGTCATCGTCATCGCTCCCGGTCCTGCCCATGTACAGGTTGAGGTTGGGATTAAAGGGAGGAAACATTTCCTCCACGTCCTCCCCGCTTAGGACGGGAACAGACGCCATACCTAGGTCAGAGGGAAGGGCCAGCAGCGACAGACGCGCAGCGTGGTCTGAGTGGGTGTACAGTCTGGGCCGAAGGGGGGGCTCGGCAGCGGCAGCGGCAGCGGCAGCGGCAGCGGCGTCGTGCGGCGCCGCGTTTCCTGCCCTCGCTCCCACATCCTCTTCCACGCCGTCGACCAGGCTGCCCCCGCCCCTAGCGTCAGAGACGACGTCGGAGACGGACTTGCTCGGAGCGACGGTGGCGTCATCGCCGTCGCCAAGGGGGGCGGCTCCCAGCATAAATTCGCTGCCCAGCCCCTCCAGTTCTTCCCTCAGCGAAGCCTCCGCCGCCGACAGGATGGCCATTTCGTCGTCCAGCCCGTCCTCGAAGTCGTCGTCGCCTCCACCGCGCGCTCCGCCCGGAAGGTTGCCGTCGTCGGCCGCGCCGGTGGCGTCGGCCAGCATCTCGTCGAAGGCCTCCTCGGAAAGCAGCGCAGACAGGTCCGGGGACAGGGCCGACACGATGTCCCGAAGCTCGGCCTCGGAGTATTCTTCGGCGGCGGCCGCTTCCCCACGGACGGCGCCCTCCGAGGCCATTGCTGCTGGTATATAAGGGGCTCGCAGAAGGTGCGGCAACAGAGATAGGAAATAATCCGTCGGTATCGTTTGAGGTTTGGAAGAGATACCCCGGTGTCGTCTGGTCGTGCACATCAGATGCGAGAGCAAATACATAAATAATTTCCATACTCAACAAGCCGTCATTGTAATCGGGTTTTGAAGGAGTGAACGCACAATCAGTATTATCTACTAGAGTACTACTAGCTAGTAGTTATAGCCGGACCGAAATTCATTCACATGGCACCCGGGTGGTTTTAGTATGTTCCGGATTAAGCGCGCTGCTCGCAAGCCCATGAAATGCACGAGATCGCATATATAATATTATTGTATACAAAATAAGTCGATGCAAATTGGAGAAAGTGAAGCATGGTGGTTGTGTAAGATATGATGCGCCCCCCATCACTCGTCATCGGAGTAGTGGTACTTGGTCGAGAAACTTTCATTCGTGATTTGTCCCCCGGCCTTCGAGAATCCGTTGAACGTCCTCTTCTTCTTGTTCTTCTCGTGCTGGAACCTCTTCCCCTGCACCTGCAGCAGCCTCTCGCTCGACTTCGCCCCGAAACCCATTCCCCCGAACGCCCCCTCATAACTGTTGTCGGCCATGGCCGCGCCGGACGTGGCAGCGATGCCCCCCCAGTGGTCGTCGTCGACCCGGCGGAAGGGCTTGCCCCCCGACATGACCTGCGCCCCGTCCGTGCCGGCCTCCACCCTAACCTCCACCTTCCTCGCGTTCTTAGGGGACGGGGTCCACGCACTTGCGGCAGCCGCAGCAGCCTTGGCCTTGATCGCTGACGCCTTCCGCTTGGCCGCGGCATGATGATCGACGGAGTCATCGGAGGAAGAGGACGATGATGATGACGAAGAGTCTGAACCAGAATCGGAATCGGAATCGGAATCGGAATCGGAATCGGAATCGGAATCAGAAGAGTCTGAACCAGACGATGATGACGATGAGTCAGAATCAGACTTGTCGTCATCGTCGGTGGAAACGTCGGAAACGTCCGATACCTCTACATCGGAAACCTCTACGTCGGAAACGTCGTCGGTGGCGGCCGACGGCGCGAGCGGCTTGGTCTTCGGCTTCTGCCCCTCATCGTCGCTGGAACCGCTGTCCGATGACGACGACGATGAGGAAGAGCCTTCGCTGGAGCTGGTAGCAGCTTGCTTTTTTGCCTCCCCGGCAATCTTCGCCTTCTTGGTAGGGGCGGGCTTCTCGGCCTCGCTCTCGTCAGATGACGACGAAGAGGATGAAGAGGATGAAGAGGATGAAGAGGATGAAGAGGAACCAGAGTCGGACGACGAGCTGCTGGAACTGTCCGACGACTTGGCCGCCTTTCCTGATAGCACGGGAACCGTCCCCTTCTTGGCCTTCTCTTCCTCCTTCTCGTCTTCGCTTTCGTCCGAGTCATCGTCGGAGTCGGAATCCTCAGTGTCGCCGTCGGAACCGCTGTCCTCCTCCTCGGCCTTCTTCGCCTTCCTCTTGTCACTGTTCTCGTCGTCAGACACCAGGGCCAGCTGCAGCTGCAAATCAGAGGCCAAGATACATGTGCGTCCGTAAATAGCCAATACCTCTGACCGAATCGCACGGACCGAACCAGAGTGGTGCCCCCCCGGGACGCCCTCGAGGTAGGCCACGATGGCGGCAAGCATCGGAATGTGGGATGGATCGGGGGCGGTCGCCTTCTCCTTCTTTGCCTTTTTTGATTTGAGCGAGTGCTTCGAGGCGTGGCCGGTTGCCTTCTTGGCCACCTTCTTTCCTTGGGCGATCTTCTTCCCCATGGTGAGCTATTTGGTATGTTCTGTGGGATGCAATTAGGGAATGTGAAAGGGTGAAAGCAGCAAAAGCGGCTCAAAAATATTACGCAGTCTACGATTTCGTAGTCTAGCAAGTTACGAGCGTACGATATATCAAGGGCGAGAAGAGAAAATAAATGGTGAAATGATAGGTTTTCAGTCTATTAGGGTCAGGTCTAAGTACAACTATTTTTAACCTCGGGGTTTGTTTCGCTGGCTCAGAAATTTTGCGTTGTCGGACGTGTTGGCTCGTTTTCTTTTGGTAGTATAAGCCCTCCCAGCACCGTTTGCGAGCCGACCTGTATAGCATACCCCTTTTGACCCCCCCCAATCCGACGTATTCGAAGGATGCCCTGCTCTACCATGTGGTACAGAGTACCTTGGCACATCTAAAAAGATACCCCACCATGCAGTGGTTCCGTCCTCAGTTTCTCAGTTCTCCGAGGGGTTCCGACAGCTTCCTCGGAGTCTTCTCTAGGGTTGGAACATATCCATAGTGAGAGGTACTCTAGTAGCGTGTAAGGTAGCTCGGGCAAAGGGAGGAACCACATTGAGTGGAATGAATAATAGGTTCCCTAAGCCTATCCCTCCTGCGACAGCCTGGAACGGAGAGAAGATACCCCAACCATGCCGCACGCAGTGCTCCGCATCACCAATATGGTAGGGATCGTCGTCCGCGACTTCTTCCTCTCCTTCCCGGACGATCTCAACCACAGGATCATGGCAATGATCACGTCCGTCGGCCTCCGCCCGAGGATAGAGGCGGGGAACCACATCCGTTTCGACGACTTCGGCACCGGCGTCGAGATTCACACCCTCCTCAACTGGATCGAGGCCTCTGGCTGGACGCTGCACACCACGTCCGAGAGCGCCGTCAGCCAGTACTCAAGCTTCGCCACCTATGTCTTCAAAAAGCTGATTTAGAACGGTGAGAACGAGGGGGGCTGGGGCTAAGGGAAGTCGTGGGAGGGAAAGGGGGATGGGAGAGAACTGTGGGATTGGGGGCATTGAGAGAACTGTGGGGTTGGGGTTGGGTTGGGGGCATTGATTAGCGGGTCATTCCTTGACGGTAAGACAAAATAGTGCATAGATCAAGTGCTGCTAGAGTACTTAGACGCAGGGACGCGCCACGGAGTTATAACAGCTACTAGTATGTGCGTACTGTCAACCGCTGCCGCCAGGAATGGCCAGCTCCCGGGATGCACCGATCTCCCTCTCCCGCCTACAGGGGCACCCGTTGGAAGTGGATGCAGGTCCACCCCCTCTCGCCGTGGCTCCACACGCGGGTTTCCCGCATGGCCTCGTCCCCGAAATTGCGTTCGTACGAGACGACCGCAGTAGTCCCACCCTGCATCTCTGCCCTGGCGTTGGAGATCTCGAACGGGTCGGACGGCCGCTCGTACTCCTCGAAGAGCCTTTCTCCCTCCTCGGCGTCGGGCGCGGCAGCTGCTGCGGCGCCATCCTCGTGCCCCTTCCCATCCTCCCCCGCACTGACCTCCTTGCCCTCTGCCGCAACGAACATCCTCCCGTCGCACAGGTCCAGGTAGTCCTGGGAGCTCCCGGCCCGGACGGCGTCCAGGAGCCTGGCGTTCGCGCTGACCACGTCGTTGATCACGTAGCCGTCCATTACCTCCTGGGTCTTCTCCCAAACCTCCTCGACGGTGCCCGTTGCCTCGACGTGCCTGCTGCGGACGCATCCCCCCTTCCCCCCCTCCCCCCGCTCCCGCTGCTCCCGCTCCACCTCCTCGAGCGCCCTGACCACGGGCATGGTCTCGGTTTGGAAGGTCCGGAACCTCTTCCTGGCCGAGGCCAGGTTGTCGTCGGACCTCCCCGACGTCTCGGCCCGGCTCAGGATGCGCGCCTCCAGCACGTCCTGGGGGCAGTCGTACACGAGGCACCCCAGGCAGGCCGCCGAGTCCGGCATCCCCCCCCGCCCAACCCGCCAGGTTGTCGAAGTTGCGGGGGAAGCCATCGACCAGGAAGATGCGGGACCCGTACTCCTCCCCTCCACCTGCCCGAAGGGCCCCGTCCATGGCATCCCTGACCAGTCCCAGGCTGATCTCCACCGGAACGATCTTGCCCTGCACCAGGCACTCCTCGATGAGGGCGGCGCGGGGGCTGCCCTCTCGGGCCCGCTCGGCCCTGAGCAGCTCCCCCACGCTGAGGTGGACGCACCTGTACTCGGCCACGATGAGGTCGGACTGGGTGCCCTTCCCCGCTCCCGGTCCACCCAGCACGAACACCACGCGGTGCCTGGGTCCCGGTCCGGTGGAACCGGAACCGGCCGTCGGGACCGGATCGAGCGCCGACGTGTCCAGGTATGCCAGTCCCCCCAGGCTGGCAGGACGGACGGACGGGCCGCAGATGCCGGAGGCGCCCCCCGCCGCCTCCCGGATGCGCTCCAGCATGGCGGGGTCGGAGTCGATGTCGTACGGGGCCTCCTCCCCCTCCTCCTCCGCGGCGTGAGAGCGCCGGCCGGTGCTGGAGGGGCGGGATCCGGGCGCCGATCCGCCCCTAAGCCGCCGCAGCGGGTTGGGGACTGGGGGACTGGAGGCACGGCCCCAGATGCGGCCGCCGCCGAGGAGGTGGGGCAGGCCCGGGCATGGGCATGGGGCTCCCCATCCCCTCGAGGAGGAGGCGACGGAGGCGACGGAGCGGCCCCCGCCGGAGAGGACCGCCTGGACCGGCGCCGCGAAGGCGGTGGCCGCCCTCGCCTGCGCCACTGCCAGCAGCAGGGACGGGATGGCGGCTGAGAGCTTCATGTGGCGGTGGGTGGGTGTGATGTGCGGAGATTTTCTCTGGGGATCGCCCTAGCGGCGGCACGAGGCGCATGTTGGGGTAACGCCAGAACGTCACCGGCCAAAGTTCAACCCGCCGTTTCCCTCCGCGCACGCGCTCGCCTCGCCGTGTCATCAGCCCCACCCGTATTTTATGAATACTATTAGCTAGTAGCTAGTACTAATACTACTACATAGTACTACTAGAGTAGAGTATCCACACCAGCCAGTCTTTATTTTTACCACTACTCTCTAGCTAGATTAGCTATCTACTCTAGATAGTAGTAGAGGAGCTTGTCCCACGGGCCGGCCCGGCAGATTCGCGCGGGCGCTCGCGAACCCGGATTTGTCCCGAAGGGGCGGCCGAGCTGGCCGCACATCCAACATACTCGCGTATATTACATGGATGTACGAGAGTATGTAGAAGCAACATTACCTAGCACTGAGCTCGTACTTCATGCTTGCAATTACGGAGCACGTATGTACTAGCTAGAGTATTATAACGAGATCGTATAATATGCATATTTATTATTATTACGTAGCTCGTATATTATATATATTATGATTTGGTGTATCCATCGCCCCATCGGCCACAGATCCCAAACCAAGGACGACCGCCCCAGGATCCAACAAGAGAAAGAGAGAGAGAGAGAGAGAGAGAGAAACGCGCCGCCTCCGCTCAAGACATGGCCTCCTCCCCGACGGCAGGGATCGCCGCGCCCTCCCCCCGCGGCCGCGGAGGCGGCAGCGCAGGCGGGGAGGGGGAGGGGGAGACCTCCACCGCCGCAGCGCTGGTTCCAGCACTGGGCGCCCTGGCGGTAGCGCCGGTCCCGGCGCGGACTCCGGCCCCGGTGCCCCTCCCGTCCCGCGGCCTGGTGGTACCGGCGTCAGCACCCGGCGCCGGCATCGGCGCCGCCGCCGACGGCGCCGATGCCGCGTTCGAGGAGCTGCTGAGGGAGCGGGCCAGGGTGAGGAGGCAGAAGGACGAGCATTCGGTGGCCGAGCTCAGGGTGCAGCTCGATGGGATGGAGCGGGCCCTCTCGGCCGAGATCAGGAGGAGGATCGAGCTGAACCGGACTCTGGAGCGGAG
>Ga0099799_10399_pt1 | contig 11405 bp, 8 predicted proteins | sample Uncmet6_SortLC_1_FD_89033 | JGI IMG/M metagenome (GOLD analysis project Ga0099799, IMG submission 89033) | Marine eukaryotic communities from CALCOFI LINE 67, Pacific Ocean - CN11_C50_N6_SortLC_1 | ecosystem: Environmental > Aquatic > Marine > Oceanic | place: Pacific Ocean: Monterey Bay...
ACCCTGCCCGTGCCATGGGCATAAAAAGAGGGGATGGGTTCGACGAGATCCGAAGGAAGAGTAACGGTAATTGCGTCGCCCTGCACCTGCCCATCATGTCCGTGGCCAAGGCGGCCGGAAAACGAGCTGGATCTGGCGTAGGAGGAGACTTCGAAAGCCTCAAGCAGTCCTACGCGTCCGAGTACGAACTTACTGCAGATGTGAGGAAAGAGCTCCTTAAAAGGGAACGGAACCGGATGCGCCGCCCGTCAGAAGGAAAGGCTGACCTGGAGAGGTATCGGCTGGCATCAGCAATGATCTTCTCCGTCATCGGCGATTGTCTCGAAAAGAATGTTGGGAAGGGAAGGTATATCCTGGAGCGGGCGTCTATTGACGAGATCTTTCTGGACGTGACAGATCACTGCAAGAATATGTCTGCAGCGGCATGGGGGGATGGCCTGCAAGAGCTCGCCGCTATTGAGTCTGTTGAGACGATTATCTTCGGTTCTGAACGATCTACAGCCAGGAACGGCGACCGGAAGCACAAGATAGTCAACCCGGGGACAAACGATGATTCTACATATGATGGGGATAGCACTTACGGTGGCAGTGACTGCCATGGCGATGATGCCGAGCTTTGGCGAGGGTGTATACTCGCGCGGGGAATACGGAAGGCGGTCTACGACGCTCTGGGCTTCACCATGTCGGCGGGAATATCTGTTAACAAGCTCGTCGCCAAGCTGGGCGCATCGTACGGCAAGCCCAACGGGCAGGCCGTCGTCCATCCCAGGGCAATACCCCACCTCATGGACGTAACTCCCATCCGTAAGGCGAGGAATATGGGGGGCAAGATGGGTAAGGTAGTCCAGTCACTACTACCGTCGGAGAAGGACGACAGGATGGGCTCAATTCGCCGAAATCTATCGCTTCATAACCTGGTCGCGGCCCTGGGCCACGAAACCGGCAGGAGGGTGTTCGATCTCGCGAGAGGTTTGGACCACGAACCCGTCCAGAAGACCGCGGGAGCTCTAACCAAGAGCATCACTTCCTTCAAATCGTTCGGTGCGACTAATTTGTTGGGGATGGGACGATGGATCGTCCTCCTTGCCACCGACGTGGTTGCACGGGTCGAGCTGGACACCCGGCGCAACGAGAGGCGACCCAAGACTTGCAACATCCAGTACTGCTACGTTAGTGGGGGTGGGCAGAGGATCACTCGCAGCGCCAGGGTGCATTTTCCAAGGGGTGATGATCGCCATCAGCGCGTCGACAGGCTGGTATCCAGCGTAACCGACACCTTGACCAAGCACGGCAACTTTCCGATCCAGCGCTTGGGTCTGGCCGCGATCGACTTTGAGGCACAGAGAAATCGAGGAGGCGCGATCGACTCATTCTTTTGCAAAACTTCGCCTTCGTCGCTGAAGGCAGTTGAGAGACTAGAGACAGGCGCAAAAGACTCAAATTGTTCGGTATTAGTTGGGGGGGGGGGGGGGGGGGGTCCCGGACCCTTTGTCCGCCAGAGAGGTTGATTTGCCTCATCAGATAGTTGCAACGGAGTACGCTGCAACAAGAGAACAGAACCGAAGTACTGGCTTAGACCGAGATCTTGAGTATGCGCGCACGCTCCAAGCTTCCTTCGATCGAGAGGAAACATTGCTAGTCACTTTGGATCGGTCAATCAAGAAGAGAAAGACGTCCTCCAATTCATCTAGAGGCGGGAGCAAGAGGATTGATAGCTTCTTTGGTAAAAAGTAAGACGTTGACTCATACATTAAGACAAATAGACTCGGAACTTTCCTTGAGGGCGCTCTCAACCTCTCTCGCCAGGTATTGAATTTCTGTGGCGATAATGGTCTGCACCGCGCTTTCGATCAAATCAACAGTTGACAATCCACTTCTCGTCAGAGATTCCATCCTCTCGCATCGATGAATGAGCAGTGCTTCAGTTTGTTGAAAAATTCTCTCTCGGGCTGACTCATCTAATGTAATATCTATAATTTTGAAGGTATCGTGAGATTCTGAACTGCGAGTCTCGCATCCTCGAACTGTATCTTTCTCGGCGTCTGCAGAAAATGTAGAGTATTCGTTTTCTCCATCGATAAAGTCTCGCAGAGAAGATTCCCCGTCGCCAAATCTGTCCCCAAGGCTCTGTCGGATCAAGTCCTCGGCTGTCTCGAGATCATATACATGAAGTTCGATTCTTTTCAGCGCGTGATCTTCTCTCCTATCAAGCTCTGCAATTCTACGTTGACTCCCCGTGGTTATGATTTCTGTTCTGTTAGGCGGAAACGGAGGCGGAGGCGAAGACGCGCGATCTTTGAAGTCAACGGCAGGTTCTTTTGCATTTAAAATGGTACATTTGTGAGTCTTTAAGAAGTCTCCATCGGCTCGTTCGGTCCGTGAGACAACCGTCCTATGCCTTGTCGAATTGGGGCCTCTACTGAATGCCGATATTGAGGAGGCAACGATCATACCATTCAACATTCCGATCCACGGAGGCCGATTCTCTTCAGCTGTAGAGGTTGCGGGGGATAACTTTCGCGTTGCCACTATTGACTTGACTCTTCTTCCGTCGAGGGTCCATATTTTCTTCTCTTGTCGTTTGCGGTTTCTCGCGCGCTCGTGTGCTCTTTTCCGGCCCTCCACACTACCAATGCCTGTCTTCGAACACTTTCCCTTGGCTCCTCTAGTTGTCATTTCAACACCTTTCCTCTTGGGGTCGGGTTGAGCGGGTATGGCAGGGGAAAAGACTGGTCGGTAGGCTATTCCTCGATGCGAAAGGATTGTGTTGCCGTTAGTCATTGCAGGGCAGTTATTGGAATAGAATAAAAATATTGTGGAATTTCAGGAAAATCAATATAGAAGCGTGGTTAATTTTGCTGTCGGCCTTCTGTGGGCTGGAGCAAGGAATCAAATCTTAATGCACTCTGCAACGGTTGGGCCTCTTTCCCTCTAAAGTCATTCCTCTGGAATTAAGTTTCTCGCAGTAGTTGCACATAAGTTGGGTTAGCGCAATCTGCCAATCAAATAATCCCTCCCTTGATCAGCGTCGTCCAAAACTAGAAATAAGACGAGATACTTTGAAATACTTCTGCCTACCTTGTACGAACAAAATATTTCTCAGGTAAGATAGTCTGTAATGTCTTGAAAGATCTACTTGGTAATGACTACGCAGCATTCTTTAATGTATCTGAGTTGCCCTCGCCTGTCTCTCCGTCAAGACCATCACCCCAAGCAGTGCGCAACCTCTCCACCGCTCCAGGCTTCACCTTCCGCCTCCTCCTGGAGTCAAGGTAGACCATTGCCATCATTTCGTCCATTCGGAGGCCGGAAACCTGAGAACGGTCCTGGGCCTGCTGTGCCTGTGTAATATCTGTTGGAGCTACGGCAAGAAGGGTGTCCTCCATGGACTCGACCAGCTCCCAAACTGTTCGTTCTTCTGTTGGATTCACGAGATGCCACAAATCACCCACAGCGTTCTTCGTTAAATCGATATCCCGGATACGCTTATGCATAACTAGAATGAAATCAGATGCATCGCTGTTCGAAAGCCCTGCTGCGATGCACATGAGCTCGTATATGGTCGTTAGGAAGTCAAATTCAACCTCGATGACCTTTTTGAGAGCCGGCATATCCTCGGAAAGTCCGTCAAAGTATTCCTGTAAAACCTTGATGTCACCAGATATGCGGTCGAGTGCCTTCCTGTTGCTGCCGAAGTAAGAGTTTCTGTTATCCCTGTGCTTCTCGGCGTTGAGGAGGAGGCACTTGACGTAAAAGACAACGGTCGACTTGACCAGCGAGTCGACGGCCTTTTTTAGCATGAACTCGTCAATGAAGTGCTCCAAATCTGCGTAGAAATCCTCGAGCGTGCGGGTAAGTGTGAGAGCGAGCTCATTTTGAGTCAAGTTCTGTTCCCAGTCTTCCCCAAACAATTCATTTCCAATTGCCTCGTTGATAGGTTCAAAAATGTAAATGTGTGTACTCTGGGCTGCATAGACAGCATCTGCGCTGTACATAGAGAGGAGCTCGTTGCAGCTAACCTCGAGCATCTGTTGGGCTTCTTCAGAAAACTCGCACTCGTCAATAAGCTCTTGCAGGGATTCTTCGCATCGCTCGCCCATGCGAGCAAAGTCGTTGGATGCTGCGCATGAAGTCTCTAGGTCTTGAATGAATCTGTCGCGAGCGTGGATCTGCTTCGATCTCATCATTGAGAATATCAGACAAGTCGACATGCAGAGAGCCTCCGATGTCTTCGAAAGGTGCTCCTGGAGGGTCTTGAGCTGAACATTCGCCAGCGAGAAAACGTCTTCAGGCAGAGAAGTTGTGAGTTTTCCCTGGGCGGACTGCTGCTTGGAGTGATCGGCACTGTAAAAGAAGTGATGACGATGACGAAAAACAGGAAAGAATGGGTAAGATGTTAGTGGCCACTATCATTAAGCATGACAACGAGCGAAAGATGCGTTTACACATCCCATCAACGTACTCGTACGCTTGTTGCAGCCATTCCTCGCTCTGCATACGAGTTCGAACCAAGAATTCCTCTTGAGCCAGCCGGTGGACTTCCCAAAGCATATTGTTCACCCATGCAAGGTTATCCGTGGCTGTTTTTATGTCGACCTCTTTGCCACTGCTGGCGAACAGGTCTGGCTTCTTCTCAAAATCAGCAGCCTTTTGCGTTTCGTGCATCGAAGCAACGGCAGGGAACATCTCTTCGATTGTCTCTCGATAAAGCTCTATCCAAGCTACGAGGTCTAGGAGCTGCGTCACATTCAAGTCAGGAAGAGCCTGACCGTCAGGCCCGCCGATCTGCTGAATGATCTGGTTAGAGCAAACGTGCGAGACGCAAGACGACCAAAGGACTTCAATGGCCCAGTGCGGAGGAAAGCATGGAGCGATGTCTGACCGGACCAGCTCAATTTCCGCGACAAGCTCGGTCGCAGCCCGAAGGACACCATTAAACTGAGCGTTGAGGCCTTCCTCACTATCAGCAATGTCTGCGGCTTGCATATGGATGGCGCGGAATACTTCGAGGCCGCGAAGCTCAAAGTCTTGGTAGATCTGAGCAAGGGCGGCAGCCCTCATGTCGGTGAAGTGGAGCGCACTGTTTTCGTTGTCCTCGTCCTCACGAAGTGACTTGTATTGCTCGTTGGCCCTTTCGTAAACCTCGACGGCCTCGACCAGCGCCACCATGCCAGACGGATTGTTCAGGGCGAGCTCAAAAGATGAGCCTATGCCATGAAGAATGCGCATGCGAATCTCGTCCCCGAGCTCCCATACGTTCTTGACGTGTCTGGCGAGGAACCGGTCGACCATCTCGTAGCTGGCGGCGCCGCGCGACGTGTTCATCTTCTTGTTTCGCATCTGCTTGCGAAGCGCTACGCTTGACGCCGGGGCCTGTGCCATCATCTGTCGCCTCCCTGCTTTCGACGAGACGTCGCCCTCCTCGAACATGGCCTTCATGCCGGCCTCGGCCTCAACGAGGAGGATTTCGAGCTCGATATGGTCCATACATACGTTGCGAATGGAGTCCCACTCATCTTCAGTCCATTCCCCAGAATGGAGATCGTCCCTGAGGCGGTCGCAGGTTGAGGGAATATGGGAAAAGAAGTCGAGCTCGCGGAAGCACCTGAATAGGTTCCGCCGCGCGTTTATGGCGGCCTTGAGACGGGGATAGCGCGTGAGGATGAACTCGTCTTCGCCGCCGCGGACACCGGAGGAAGGCGCCGCCCCAGCAAGTCCCGATGATGCCGAATCCGTAATGTATGTGCATAGCTCCCTGAGCTTGCCAAGATCTTCCTTCGTCTGGGTGACAGCGCTGACGAGTTCTTGGACCTCGGCGCCTGAGGCTGCCACGCCATCGTTCAGGCGGGCATTGATGAGACCAAGCTCTTGCTGCGCGCCGGCCCTGAGCTTCTCGATCTCTTTATCCATCTTGAGGGCACCATCAGCTCCACCGAGGGGGAAGCCCCGGACTCCAACCTCGATGCCCTCGAAGCCATCACCAGCCCCGATGTCCAATGAAGGACCGGAGGAGTTAGCAAGGGCAGGCCCAACGGCGCCGTTGACGAGGAGCTCGTCGATGAGGCCGGCGTCGTACAGCCACGTGGAGACGATATTGATGGCTCGTTCCTCCGCCTTTTTCTCGAAATCGATCAGGCCGAGGTCGCTAACAGCTTCCTTGATAGAGGGAAGCTGGTCAGGCCGCTCGTAGAAGGATGAGTCGGGTCCGTCATTGGCGTATGTGTTGACCGACTTTTTGGAGGCGGCGTCGTACTGCTTCTGTTGCTCCTTGTGGTAATCGTCGTACGGCCATCTCTTGGCCTTGGTCTTCACATTTCTCCGCTTGCCCTGTCCCGTTAAGCGATCCTTGATGCCGCCGCCCACCTTTGCGTCTTTCTTGGTTTTGGGATCGTCATGAGTGGTGGAGGGCCCACCCGTCCCCTCCTCCCACGGCCTAGGCTCGGCGGGAACTGGGTTGGCGTTTGCGACCTCATCCGCAGTCTTGGAGCGGCGAAGGATGGAGGCCGGCCGAGGAGCCGACCCATCACCGCTACTGCCACTGGGTGTACTGCCAGGACCCGTCGCCGTCGCCGTCGCCGTCGCGGCGGCATCCACGTCCGACAGTGCCCCCGACGACGGCCTCCTGTTAGCACGGTTCAGTAGACCCCGGACGTCGCCGCCTTTCTGCTGCTGCTGTTGCGGGTCTGAATCGAATGGATTTCCGCCCCGGCCGTCCCCTGCGGCAGCCGTGCGGGCCCGTCGGACGGGAACCGGCCTCTCCGAGTCACCCTCGAACGGGTTGGTCGAGGACGATGGCCCTGGGGTGGGCCCTCCCGAGGGTGGGCGGCGCTGGGCACCTCCGTATGACCCTCTGACCCTGCTCCCTCCCGAGCGCCCTTGGTGAGAATCAGCCGTGGCGCTGCTCGTTCGCGGGGATAATTGGCGCGGTGGAGGCTTGGGCGGCGCCTCGCCACCATCATCGTCGTCGTTACCGAAGGGGTTGGTGGTGCCGCCTGTATCTCTGGCAATAGGGCGCCGCCGCATTCCCCCGCCTTCCCGGCCGCCGCCGGGTCGGTCTCCTACCGCACTTCTGCCGCCCCGTCGAGCCTCGAATGGATTGACATACTCGCTCTCGTCTTCCTCACCGAACGGATTGGTGGGCTGACGCCGAGGTCGGGACATGACTTGGGCACCTACAGTACTATTAGTCGGGCGGTATCCTTGGTCCTGTTGACGAATTTAAGATGCTCCTCTCGACGAAAATAGAGATGTCCTGTCCCCTCGCTACACAGAATGCGGGAGGATGCCACGGCCCTTTTCCTCTCTGCGTTGCTAACTTTTCACTGCGTCAATGAGTGGGGCAATGTCAGTGGGTCGATGGCAATTGATGATCGTTTGGCCCCTTTGCTCGGAGCTCAGAGCAGGTGCCGAGATCGCTTTTATTTCAATCCATACAAAATACCCGCTCGTGCTATGCATACGTACTAGCTATTTGCATGCATACATAATATTATGCACATACTATACACGTAGTCTACCGGTACTAGCCACGAGTCGTACTCTATGCATAGTAGTATGCATACTACCCTATTATGCATTTTACATTCTATTTTTTTAGTTCTTTCTTCTCCAAAGAGCCCCAGCGCTCCAGAGCAAGCATCGTTCCGAGTCGCAACCGTCATAAAAAACAGACATGATATTATACGAATTTCAGGCTCGTTCGTAATATGTGATACGCAATGGCTTATTGATGGTTGCGGTGGTGGGCGCGGAGAGGAGGCAACGGCATCGAGCATTGCGAGTGATGCGAAAGGGGATTAGGGAAGATATCTGCCAATATTGCGCATGGGTGACAATCCTATCTCCCTGTTCTCCCCGTCGGTCTCTCCTTTGCCGTCGCCACGCCAACCCCATCCATAAAAGGCAGCGACGTCCCCTGAACTCTGCTGGTAATTGGGAGTTGCGGGGAGGCGCGAAGGGGTGATGGCGCGATGTGGTTCATTTCACATGTGACGTCGAGAAATCGGCGATCGTGACTGCTTTCAACGCCCAGCAGGATTTTTGTGCAATCCCGGATAGAACAGCTTCGCTTGTTAGGTACCTGCAGTACCTGCCGCGAAACAAGCTCATCAGTTTGTTCACCCATTGAGTATTGTAAAATCGACAATGAAATACACTGCGCACCAGGGTTTCTGTGCAATCCCGGATAGAATGGTTTCGCATGGTAAGGGTCTGCTGTCCCTGCCGTCGAACAAGCTCCTCACTTTCTTCATCCATTGAGTATTGTAATTATTGACAATGAGATATGCCGAGATCACAGCCTGCCCTGTCTCCCTTTTCCTCGTCCTCCCGGCATTGCTCTTTGGCCTTGCTGATGGTAAGACAAAATTCAAGACCCTTGATCATCTCTACCGTATCAGCGGGGAGGGCACTGTCGTCGGCGTTCACAATAAACTAAGCAAGACCCCGTCGTCTTTCACGGATGCTGCAACGCAGATAACCGGCAAGACGCCTGGGCTGTGGGGAGGAGACTTCCTCTTCGATAGCGAAAGTATCGAACATCGATGGACCATGATTCACGAGGCCAAAAGACAGTGGGAGGCTGGGGCAATGATTAGTATCATGTGGCATGCCTGTAACCCAACCCTCCACGAGCCTTGTAGTTGGTCAAACCACTGCAACGGCGATGGGCCATGGTCTGGAGACGTTGGGGATGATAAATGGAACGCTCTCATCACTGATGGCACACCCTTAACGCTCGGTGGAAGGAAATGATGGATGACATCGCCCAATACCTGCAGTGGCTCGACTTAAACGGTGTGGAGGTATTGTTCCGCCCGCTGCATGAGATGAACCAAAACTGTTTCTGGTGGGGAGGAAGGGGGGGGGGCGAACGGGACCCGAAGGCTGTATCAAATCTTCCATGACTATCTAACAGTTGAAAAGAAGCTTACCAATTTGATCTGGGTCTGGAATATACAAGATTTTGACACACTCGAATATGATGTGGATGCATACAACCCCGGAGACGAGGTAAGAGACGACCCATCGACCGCTCCAGTCGACGCAGTCACACATGATTCGTGATCCTTTCTCACGTTCCTGTTCTTCTTCTTTCTGTTCCAAATCTGTCGTCTGCGGCTTTGTTCAGTACTGGGATATCGCTACCCTTGATATTTACGAAGGATACACCAAGGAGAAATACGAAATCATGATGAATATTTCTAACGGTAAGCCGTTAGGCATAGGCGAGTGTTGGGTAGTCCCTTCCCCAGGCCGCCTAGAAGCTGAACCGTCGTGGGCATTCTTCATGTCGTGGTCGGAGCTTACATTCAAGTTGCCCAATACGGGGGTATCGCTAAAAACCATTTACAATGCTACCGCGACCATTACCTTAGATGGAATGCCGGGATGGGAGAGATCTTTAACCATAAGGAATACAACTGGGGTGGAGTTTGCCACCTCTGCGCCTTCACCTCCCCCTTTTGTTTCAGAGAGTACCCAACATTTAGTGCCCTCCTCTGTTTGGTCTGTTGAATACTCGCAAAACCACGGGATTACGGTTGATCTGGGCAAGGAGTACAACATCGACCTCGTTCGACTGCGGTGGGAAGATTTGTCGGATCTAACATCGTCCTCTAATGTCACTTCCGGGAGCCTAGCCAGAATTCACGTTGACGAGAAGTATGATCACATTAGCCTGAATGTTTCGTCAGGTCCTGGATCATCTTTCTGGCTAGAGCTTTATCATACGCACAATGAGAATATTTAATTTACACTTCGCCCTATCAAGGCACGGGCGCACCATCCGAGCACCCAAACGGTACAGGGTCAAGTCATTTGCCGACCCTTTCTCCATTTCAGTCCGCAGCAAGAGCTTTCTTCCCTCCTAATGAGACCCCCCCTAGCTTGAAACCCTCATTTTCGCCCCAAAACGTCTACTGGTGAGATGTCGTCGGAGGATAAAGATGGGTAACAGACATGTATAGCTGTGTCTATTATTACCTTTTTCATCAAGTTTATACGTAGACTCTCACACTTTTCTCTTACAGTATCATAATTTTAAACACTGCATGCATGTATGTACTCTACGGTACTATTAAATAATACGAGCGTACGCCTGTCCGTATGTACACATTTCTGCCTATCAAAGCACTGTGGTACGTCACTGTTCCTCTTTCGTCGACCGCGTTTTTCTTTGCTGGCCGAAACTTCGAAGGAGTCAAACGACACGGACGACACGTGGTGGCCGGCACAGTTCTCCGCGGATAGGACACCCTCCGTCCTGGTCGTGATCAGCAGTTGCCCTCAGCTGGACAAGGTCCATATCTGCGCTAACGAAGATGAGGATCGTCCCATCGCTGGCAGCCGCGGCTGTCACCGCGGCGGCGTTCCAGGCGCCCCTTCCCCCGCGGGGAACGTCACGTGTCAGCAGTCGCGGCGGGTTGTCTACCGCCCTCGGATCCGCTGTGGACATCAGCGAGAACGCTTCGCGGGAAGTGTCAGCCATGGAGGAGTGGGCTGGGGCTTGCGATGTGCAGAGGGCGGAGGGCTTTCAGCTGACCAGCGACGACGATTACGGGCTCGACGTTTACGCCGCGACGACTTCGGATATGCCAGCGGGCAGCCCCGTCCTCTTCGTGCCAGAGGCGATGATATTATCCAGTAACAAGGCCATCGAGGAGCTGCGCGGCGAGGAGATGGAGCAGGCAGAGAAGCTCGTTAGCAGCGTCAACGCCGGCTCAAAGCTGAGTCACTTCTATTTGATCCTTAAGATTATTGTTGAGTACGAGCGGGGAGAGGAGTCCCCGTGGTTCCCCTGGCTCAACTCGCTGCCGCGTTACTACTCCAACGCTGCGTCTATGACAACATTTTGCTTTGAGTGCCTCCCGTCCCTCTTGCGCAAGCTCGCCATGGAGGAGCGGGCCAATCTGGTCGCCCTGACGGGGGGGCCGTCGATCAGCGTCCCGTTCCTCAAGACGGAGACCCGCGGGAACGAGGCTCTCTGGACGTGGGCGTTCCAGGTCGTGTACACCCGGAGCTTTGAAACGGAGGACGGTGACCTCCGCATCGTGCCCATGGGGGACTACTTCAACCACGGTTCGGAGTACACCGAGATCGAGACGGTGTACGACGAGGGGGGTAACTACCTCGCCCAGACGACATATGACGTTCCGGCGGGCTCTCCTCTGCGAATGTCGTACGGGGACTCGACCAACCCCAGCTTTCTGTTCTCGCGATACGGCTTCCTCGACGAGTCGAGCCCGGCGACCTTCTGCAAGATCTTTCCCCCACACGTCAACAAGGACATGGAGGAGCTGGGCTATGCACAGAACCGGATGCTGTTCTACAGGGACTCCGGGGACGTATCGCAGGAGGTGTGGGACATTCTGCTGTACCAGTACCTGAGCTCGACCAAGGTTGGG
>Ga0099799_10401_pt1 | contig 11360 bp, 12 predicted proteins | sample Uncmet6_SortLC_1_FD_89033 | JGI IMG/M metagenome (GOLD analysis project Ga0099799, IMG submission 89033) | Marine eukaryotic communities from CALCOFI LINE 67, Pacific Ocean - CN11_C50_N6_SortLC_1 | ecosystem: Environmental > Aquatic > Marine > Oceanic | place: Pacific Ocean: Monterey Bay...
TTAACCAACAAGGACCGTCCCCTAGGCACTGTCGTCTTAGAGATACATATCTTTATTACGATGCCGCCAAAAATGCGCTGCAGAAGGTCTCAGTTGAACCATCGCCCTTGGTCTTCCATGAGATTGAAGATATCTGTGGTGATGCAGCGATGCGCCTCAATGCCGATGCCGTGTATGAAGTAATGTGTCGCGCTGTTCAGGAAGGGCGTGCGAATGCGCACAGTGAATCCCGGGCGCGCTACATTGAGGAGCATAAATTAGCCCCACGACTGCAAACATCTCTGCGCCCCTGGTTAGCACCCATACCCGGGAAGGCGGCTCAATGTGTCAAAATTTTCGATTCACCAAAAGTGATTGTTCAACTGGTGCGCGATCCAAATTGCGAGGACCGCGTTGCAGTTGCGTCCTCGGACGGGCAGATCGTAGTTGTCCGATGCGCAAATCTGGAGTGGTAATTTTCGCGAGTGAAAGTCGTCAGTGTGAATTTGATGATAATATGAATGGGTCCGTGGACTAGGCAAGCAACGGTGCACAATTGCGGGGGGACCAAGCCTTTATTTGGCGCTATTGAAGCCATTTCTTGGTCTGGTTGCTTCCTCATTGTTACCGGGAGCATTGGCACCATTAAATTTTTTCATCCAGAGCCTTGCGGCCTCGTCCTTCCCTTTGCGGTGATGAAGATCTCAAAAGCTGTCTCCACCAGCGCCTGAGACCTCTGAGGGTGTGATTGTCTGTCACATTTGTGTTAGAAAGTGTTTGTCGGATGGCGTAGCAGTTGAAACCTCCAGGGATCATGCCTTGATGTCATGGCTTGATGCGAGATGGCTGAACGTCCACTTTGAGGAAATAAAAATGCCAAGTCCAATTTGTAACACAGGCAGCTGTCGGTGCGGATTCATATCTCCCTGGGCAATCTGTGGCTCAATGTGTATGCGCATCTACTGTACTTGCCGTCGTTGCAGTGGGACGAGCGGTATCTGCAGAGCAGTTACAACAACAATTTTCTTTAGTAGTTGCGCGCGTGCTGGCGACACAAATTCGCCTCGCTGAGCCTCCCTCTCCTGGACAAAGGTCTCACTCACGTCCATGCTGGATGGGCCTGCCCACTGCGCTCTGAAAACCTTGTGGCCGTTGCCTAGTATTGTCATCGATCTCTACCTAAATGAAACCGTGCTCGTGGTTGCTACTCAATGCCAGGGTGCCTCACTCTGGAGACGCCCAGCAGAACTCGACGCAAATGCGCCCATGCCAGTGTCGTTCATGAACTTCAAAATCAAGCTTGTAAATAAGGCTGTGAAAAGGCTAGTGTCATTACATTAAATTCTATTGGGGAGGGCGTCTCAATACATGTGGGCGAGGCGCACCAAGCCGCTGGCGCTGGGAAGAGTTCCACGAAACTTTGATGAACGCAGGCCGCCGGATGTATTCCTGACTTGCAACGGCGCCATGATTGGGCTTTGTGTGCTTGGAGAATTCGTCATCACTCCCTGTGCGGATGCTACCATACGTGTATGGGATTTCGAACGACGAACCTGTCGGGACAGCAATCCAGTATGCCTTACTCTGGGAGGGCTCCGCAATCGTAGCCCAAGATGTTGCAGTGCTCGATTCCCGCGTAGAAGTGACGCAATTGTCGTCGCTGTTCCTGATGGAGATGGTGGCATTCTCCTCTGGCCAATTGACGACAAAGCCTCTATGTCCGATGCCCTAGGCCTAGACTCCAGGTGTGCCAGGCGCGTCCCCAACAGATCGGGGTCTACCAAAGCTATTGATGTTGTGTCCTCTGGGGCGTGCAAGATCCTAGTTGCCTATAATGATGGATCTTTGAGCACATTCTGCCTAACGATTGATGAAACGGGTCTCAATGCATTTCTAACTCACACTTATCTAGCTCACACTAGCTGGAAATCTGCAAAACTCAGCCCGGGAGGCAAGAATGGACACGCACCACTTTATGCGATGCAGACCGATTGCCCATCTTCGCTCCTACTCACCTGGGTATAATGTGCCCGGGCAGGCAAACTAGCCCGCGCCTACTGATGTCCCTTGCGTGGGCTGCACAGAATGCCGCCTGTAGGAGACTCTGGCATATTTCGGTCGCACCCGGCTCAGTGTGTACCGCGCCAGGGATGCGACTCGTCGAGTCCAACTAGGCAGTCGCAAATCGGCCCTTGGGGCTGCCTCCTTGGTTGCACTTCCCAGGCGCGCCACGGATCCCGGGCAGCGAGCTAGGAGAGGACTACCACAAGCAGTGCCTTTATGGGCTGATATGGCGCGGGTATTAAAGCATACAAAGGGTGCTGTGCAGAAGTGGACCGTCGTGACAAGCATGGCACCGTTCGTGCGCTGAGCTGGGTCTTTATGACAGGTGTCTTGCATACACTCTTCCAGCTGCTGTAGCTCTGCTTCTCGTAAAAGCACTGATCCGTCTGCCCCGCGAACATACTTTGTGCAACGAATGTATTGGACTCGTACTCATACCAAGGGGACTTTCTTTCGTTCCTCTGCGAGAACGAGTTTTGCACGTGCGATTGTGGCAGATTCATTGTGAGCTTTGACAATTACCTTAGAGGTGGGTTTGGGACCGACGTCTACGACAGCGATGGTGTATGCGTAGACGTCATTCTGACTAATCCTCAGGACACCGGCAAGGTCGGATGACTGGTGCCTCTGCTTAGCAGAGGCTTGTATTCTTGTTGTAGAAACAATGATTGAAATATCATCCATTGTCAGAGCAACAAGCCATGAGTAGAGTAGTTCCAGAAGTTGTTTCGGAGAGAGTTTGTAGAGCGCTGCAATCAGCTGGTTCCGCCGTGCCCTCCTATTGTTGGTTTGAGTTCTAGCAAGCAGGCCTGGCGGGCATCGACAGAAAGATGCAACAGCCTCCGCATCGGATGAAAGCCTCGAAGCGCAGGATTGGCAATTAAGAAGGATTTGAAGGTCCAGTCCGGTGAAGTGTGGTGCCGCTAGCGCAATGGCAACTCCATCAATGTCGAGGCAGTCTAGAGTCTGCTGTGCAACTCTGAGCCTCCGTAGGACCGGCTCTCGTATAAGAGCGGCGGCGACAATGCTGGGCAGATTCAAATGCTGCGGAAGACTCGCCACCCGCATCCCATCCAAGAAGCAGTTGACCACTGGTCCTGTCTGATAATCTACACTCGCGACGATGGCATGATATATTGCATCTGGATCACCAGAGAAGAGCCCGTGATAGCAAGATTCAGGCGCGGGTTGAGGTTTCTTTCCTCTGCTTGCTGCTCTTGATATTTCTATTCTCGTAAAAAATGCCTTAAAAGACGCATTTCCGGGGTCCAGAAGCCACGATCGTGCCTTTTCGGCCTGTTTTGGCTTCAGCTCCATGGTCATACAAGGACCCTCGATTACATCACCTCGATGAAGAGGCAGCCATACAAAGGTTGCATCTGGGATGACAAAACCGACACGTGGTGCTAACGACTTGTTTGTACCATATCCCTCGCACACTGCCTCATATGCGCACGCCAAAGGATCTGGGACCATACTCACGTAACCGTGCGGCACAAACCCTGGTCCTAGCCAATCCTATGATATAACCCAATCAGCTATATGATCCTGAAATGAGACAGGCGCAAGGTGCGTACCCTCCCAACGAGGTGCTCAAACTCCACCTCGGCTTCGAGGTCATACCGTGTCGTACGATTCTCCTGCCACGGGCTGCGAAACCATTTAGTCGAACTTTCGTGTTTGCCACACAACGTCGTCGAATCATGCTTGCGCAGCCGCCACAACTTCTCGCCACAGCGGAGCACCACGTGCGCATTGCCCTCTGCCAGGATAGAAAACATGAGGGCCCAGCACCCGTCATTACCCCGCAGGCAGGTACATGTATCTCTACAGCCAATCGATATAAAGTTTAGTGTCAAAGGATTGTAAGCCCCTTAAACTAAATAGTATTATTATTATTAGGGTATTTATGACGTGAAGTGACGCCCTAGCCGGCGAGAGCATCGGGCACGTCTCCGCGGTGGCACGGCCGCGGCGCAGCATCACGTATGAGGAAAAGGTGGAAACGGAGAGGAAAAGGCGGGTGGTCGATGGAGAAGGGGGTTGCCAGTGCAGGCCCCGCCTCCGAAGAAAAGGGAGGAAGGGGGGAAAGGCTGGGCCCCAGGGGCCGCCCTCCCCTGTGAGTTGGGGTGAGCAACGGGCGGGGCGGCGAAGCCGCCCCGCACGGCGCGGGCAGGGGCGGTAAATAGTAAGTAGATATTACTGTCCGGTCTCAGGGGGTATCCGGGGCATGGGGCAGCCACCTTGCACCTGGCGGTCCGCTCCTTGTTTAAGGGCACATCCAGCTCCTAATCCAATTATATCATTCTATATCATATCCTAACTCCTTAGTATCACCTGTGCCGATTTCGTATCTACCTAGAGCAAACGGTGCACGTCGCAACGCTTTTATTTGAGTCGAGCATTTGGCCTCTGGTTTCAGCGCGAGCACCCGCGGGATCTCATGGCCGTGACATCTGACATGGCAACGGCGGAGCAAACGCTGACGCGGGAAGTGCTACGCTGGGTTCAGTCGCTCGTGAGTCGTTCCTTCCTTCCCCGATGTCCGAGACACTCCCACCCCTGTTGATTTGCAATCAAACGCTGCCAGGATCTTGCGTACAGCGTGAAAAATGTCAAGCGCGACTTCAGCAATGGTTTCCTTGTGGCGGAGATCTACTCGCGGTACTATGACAAGGATGTGCAAATGCACAGCTTCGATAACGGGATCGCGCTCCGCATCAAGAAGGACAACTGGGCTCAACTTTTAAAGTTCTTTCGTAAGGCTGGAATTCAGGATGTAAGTCAGACCGTGCGGAGACATCGATGTGCTAAATTTCTCAATGAGCACTTGACAGCCCCCCCCTGCCTGGTCCATAAGCAGGGATTCATCTAATTCACCTTGACTGATTTGGGAAATCTACGATTGGTGAACTCAAAACTTTCTGGCAAATAATGAAGAATCAAATGGCCCACATTTATTTCGATGCACACGCAGGTGATTAGCCAGACCGAGGTGAATCGCGTCATTCACTGCGAAGATGGCGCAGTTGTCAAGTTTGTTAATCGTATGTATGAGACCCTCACGCAGCGCACGGTCCAAAAGGTAGCGCGCCGACCTCTCCCAGAGAAGCAACCGCCATTTGCGCGCAACACGGGCGCCGCTGCCATCAGAGCCTCACTTCGTGGTGCAGCGCTTGCTGAGACAAGCGACGAAGCAACGCGCGCAAGTCAGCTTCAAGAGAAGGTTGGGATTCACGAGCGGAGTCTCCAAGAAGAGCGATCCCTAGAGCCAGAGCGCTTCCGTGTGCCACGGCTAGGCGGAAATAACGGGACCGCGAGCAGTACCTCTGCTGCGCGGCTTCCAGCCAAGGCAGCAAGCCTATCCAGCGTTGCAAAACTAGCTTGCATCCTATGTAGAGCACAGGCCTACGCAGGTCGGCGCAGAGGTGCCGCCTGTGCCACAGGTCAAGGTCAAGGAAATCCAAGTGCGCCAGGTGGACCGGAGTGTCTTGGAACCGCGCAGCCACAAAAGTTTTATTTTACATTGAGAGGGGGACCTGTGTCCCTGGCTGGGACCCCTTGTCGTCATGAAGGTTGCGCAGCTTCGAGGTGCTGCTCATAGCGCGCGTGGTGGTAGTGGTAGCGTGCAAGGACCTGCGCTCTCGCAGACTTCTGCGCGCGGCATACCCCGCGCTCTTGACGACAGAGCAAGCCAAGCATCACTTCTATCGCGTCTATCAGCGGGCGGAGGCTCTGCACCCGGAAATTACACTCCTGATGGCGTTGGAGGAGGCCCTGTTCAAAGCATGGATGATATTGTTAATGAGGCGGTCTCGGAGGCGCTCGGGAGTGACAATGGCTGCTATGCTATGGTACCGGCGCACGAACGCCTCAGAGGCGTTCTCGACGCATCTGCAGCAGATGCAGCGCGTGTTTGCAAGAGCATCAGCATGCATGCGTCTGCCATTGCCGCAGCTGCGCTTTATGTTGATGCGCCTCCCAAGAGCCTCGGCTCTTTTGTTGCATGCCTCGTTGACATTCTTGCGTTGGGTGCAACCACAGATACACTTCTGTGGCGCACTGCGGCCGATGCCCTGGCTGATGTTGGGGCGCATGTGCGAATACGCGATGAGGAAGCAGCAAAAATTGCGAGCTGGAGCTGCGTTCCTCAAGGCAAATGTCACAGTCTAGCTGATCAAATATTACAGGTCCTTGAGCGCCAAGTCTTGCCAGAGCTTGCCCCATTTCTTCTGCTTGATGGACTCGATGCCAAGCGACATGCCATCCTGAAAGCTGTCCATGGCTTCCTCCCATGCGACGTGATCAAGCGCGACGCGTCCGTTGATGCCCTTCGAGCTGCCCTAAGTGGCGAAGATGACGTGTCACCTGTGCGGCATACGTCTCACGACGAAAGGGCATTGCAATTAAAAATGATGCCCACTTAAAGGTACCGTGGCTCCATTGCGTAGCCAATTTTGCGCGCACATTTGCAGCGTCAATCTCCCTATTTGTGAATCAATCCACCATTAAGTCCAGCTCACAGGTTTTGACCTTGCATCCAAGGACACGTTCCGAGATAGGGCCCTCGTCGACCTTGATCTGTTTTACGTCTCCACGTGCCTGGCAAGGGACACACCCCAATTGCATGCGGAAGCATGTGCGGTGTGTCGAGCGTGTCAAGCCCATCCACAGAACCCAGCAAATGGGATCCACTAGCTGTCTCTGTAGGCGCTTGCTGCAGCTGCCGCTCAGTCCCCACGCATCCTTGGCGTGTTCCTACGTACTCCTTTTTCTTGTTTGCTTGTGTTGCTGTTAGGCAGTGCGAAATACCATAGGTCCATTTATACCCGGACTTGGTGTGCTCTCACGTGTCGATAAGTGGTGGGAGACCCAAGCGCAGCTCCTCCATATCGCTGCAAACAGCCTCAGCGTTCAAGAGAACCCTGCCGCTCTCGCTGCCAAGGACGTGCGGCGAACTTTGGTTGATGTTGCGCTCGAGTGCTTTGGCTGCGCACATTCCAGCGTACCGTGATGGTGGAGCTCGGATCGCAGCTGGTCGAAAGATATTTTATGCTTGACGTAATTCAAACAACAAATGACTTGTTCGATACTTTCCATCCACAGGCTGCCGCAACGCCCGTGAAGCACATTGGTCTCGTCGCAAGCCGGCGTTAGGGGACTCTTGAATAGACTCCCTATCCGGTCCTTCCCTCGTGTTCTGCCTGGACTCTATTATCTTCAGAATGCAGGTTCTTCTTGCTCCCCTCATTGGACACGTCGCTGATCTCAATGACACCTACGTACCTCTCCGCGCAAGTTGCAGATATTTAGGCCAGATACATGAAACCCATGATAGTCACACTCCCAGGTCACGGTTCTTATGGATGCAGATCAACAGGATGTCCTCCTTGGACTCAATGGTGATGAGAAAAAACTCGACCAACTTGCAGGCGCAAATGTCCTTGTCACACTCCCTAGACCGAAGCCCATCCTCCATTCACTTGACTCCCAGATGCTTGCCGCCCTTTGTCGCCAAAACGGTGCCCACGAACTAGCGACACGAATCTCCCAGTTTGCGACAAATTCACAAGGGGTGTAAGCGGCAGCGGTCGCTCATACTCTTTCAAATTCACAATTCTGCCCAGAATTTGCACGACACTGGCCGGCTCATTGCGTTTGATAGTCTTGCGTGGTGTGGTGTTGTGGTCGCAAAGTATTTTGCAGGCGGTCCTGGGTCCCATCGTTGTGTCTATCTTCGCGAGGGCCAGCGGCCTCGATTGTGCGGGTGGGGAAAGAGGGGATAGCCTAACTGTAGCTCGTGGTGCTTATGCTGGTATTCTTCCCTGTATTAACTAACGAGATAGTAAACTCCGGGACAGGGAGGAATCCTGATGGGGCTGCCCTGCTGACCGAGGGTGAACTATCGACGCTACGCAGTGGCGGTACACCGGCGTCTCTGTTATCCTCACGGAGCCCCAGCTGCCGTAGATGCACTACGGGGGCCGGGGCTACTGGACGAACGGGCAGAGGATCTGCCTCACTTCTCTCTCCTTCTCACTGTAGCGGGATTTGCCCTTCAAGTTATACTTCCCATGCATGCTGTCCATGCCTCTCTTGGGAATATGGTCTATTTGGGCGCTGAACTGACGGTGGCTGAACTGACGGTGGCTGGCGACTGAGCTCATAACGCAGCGGGCTATGGTTCACCTAATCTGGGATTTACAATCCTTCTACATTCCACTGTACTCAACGGAGGTGTCTTTGGCTTGTCGGGCCGGACTTGCCCTGGATGCTATCCGTCGGCGGGGACGGAGCCGCTGGGGAAAGCCTCCCCTGGCCGGAGAGGCCGCTGGGGGGAGTGTCCCTGGCGTCCTGTGTCCATGGCCATTTGCCTAGCACTGGCATGGACCTGGTTTGGCGACGCATGCGCGCGCCTTGGTCCCGATTCGAATCGGCACAGGATCGTTTGTCCGGGCTGCGATTAGGTTAGTAAGACTGCCGGCGGCGCGCTACCCCTGCTGTGATGGCTTGTCTTTACTCCGCTTCCTGAAGCACCAAACAAAAGTTGATTCCTTTTCCGGAGTTGTCTCGCACCTGTAAAAAGAAAAAAAGTTGAGTGATGGGGGTCAAAAGCTGATGCTCAGCTTGCCGACGTAAGATCTTGATTCGGGTCCCTTATTTCAATGGATTCTATCAAGAGCGAGCATTTGGCATCGGCTAAGGGAATTTCTTACGGGGTCGAAATGTATTCAATGAAGGAGGAGGATTTTTTCAAAACTGAGCGCCGGCGTTGACCCGGTGTATAGTTGGCATCCGGACTATTTGACGCGCGTGGTAGTCGGATAGCTGTTTGTTTCCACATCAGGCTGAAGAGGACCATGTTTGGCGTCTTTGATGGGCATGGAGGTAAGTTTGTTGCTCGCAAGTGCGCCGAGCACTGTTGGGTTGACGAGGAAGATATTGAGGAACGATTTTGGAAGCTTGACGAGACGTTGGGTCCCCAGTCTCTATCGTCGGGGACAACCGCAAGCATAATGGTCGTCGACCATGCTGATGGAGAAGACTTCTCTGTCACTTTGGCGTGGGTTGGCGACTCACAAATCATGGAGATAGACGTCTGGCTCTCCGCGTGCCGTGTCTACTCGCGATCTTTTGCTTCCCCAAGCATATACATGACATAGATGAATGCATCGGCTGCGAATGTTACATACATGTCATCTGCACATAATTGTATACTGCCATCGTAGAGTCTTGAATGTGATGGTAATATTTCTAGGTAAGAATGCAGCAGAAATTGATCGGATCCAACACAAATGGCGAGCACGCGAGGTCTTGGCCACAGTGCAAACTCGCCTTCAGGATTCATACATGGATGCTAATCATTTTGGAGACTTGACGAGGCGTGCCTTTGCATACGAGAAAAAGCCAGATGCCAGTGTCCAGATCCGAGCTTGAGTTGTGTTTTCGCAAGTAAGCAAGCACGGTTTTGGCAGCCTGTATTTCAGGCTTGATGCAACCTACGATCGTGTATTTGCATCGCGATCGTATTCTAAGCCACCTTTGCTGGAACGGGCTCCAAGCCACCTCGGCCCGCGCAAGTCTGACAAGGGAGAGTCAGGTGTCCTTGCATTACATGCTCGATGGCTCCGGCTGCCAGGCAGAAATGTTGTCCATGGTGCATCTACATGTGTTACTCGCTCGATTGGTGACTGGGATTCTTCGCGGGCACTTGTCCCTCAGCCCGAAGTTGTCCATCGCGTTGTCAAGCGGGGCCCGAAGCAGCGCAAAAACCGAGACCTGCACCCCGCATGACGAGTTTAGAATTTTACGCAGGTGACGCTCGACGATATGTTATTGCATCGGACGGGCTTTGGGAAACTCTGAGTTTAGAGAGGATCGCAAAATGTGCTTTCATGCATGAGGATGATCCGCAGAAGTGCGCATCCAGCTTGCTCAAAAGTGTCCGCCTTGAGTGTGCCAGGTTGAATGGTGTCCGTGAGCAGCCTTTTAAAGATGACACGACTGTTGTAGTAGTTGATATCACCCCAGCGCCCTTTTCTGTTTCTGTGCGCAGAATCGGCCGTCTCACGCCGACCAAGCGGCGGCCTTGGCTTTGTTGTCGCTCCATATGAGCACGCCCCAAGGGCTCATGTCAGAGTGAAAAATCGATGGCTGAAAGAGGGCGTTTTTAATCAGGGTTAGAAAATCCTAAGGATGCCAAGGAGGTCTTAGGCGGCAGGCGCCAGGCGGCTCTGCACCAGCGAGCCGCTGGGGAATTGGGCAAGTCCCCCTGCCCCCTACCCCCTGCTCCGGTCTCCGCTAGTACCGCCGTGAAACCGTCCACCAAATTGCCATAAGGATAAGGTGATTTCGATAGCAATTAATTAACCCGAAGTATCATATATCTCCTCCTTTGCAACAACGCTTCTTCGTTCAAGGCTGCTTGCGCGTTCCTTCTGGAGTGACCACGCGACGTAATCCCCATCACGGAAATCGCATGTCAAGCCCTGTTCGTGTTGGCGATGCATCCCCACTGGTGCCACATTCGGGAGGACGAATGACCTATCCCAAGTATGTGACACCGGCCCCTGGAGACTACGAGGTCCAGTCAAAGCACAATATCAAATTTACCAAGGCGCCGACCTCCCAGTTTGGTGGGAACTTATGCAAAATTGATCGAGACAAAACTGGCTTACGGGCTCGTGCCCTGCAGACGGCAGACGACCCAGGGCCAAATGCATATTCGGTGACTGCTGCCAAACAGAAGTTGGATGTCAAACAGCGTGCCCCAACCTTTAAGTTTGGTAGTTCGCAGCGCGCGGATGGATCTAAGATTTACATGCATCGGGCAGACACAACGGGCGACGTGACTGACCCAAATCGTGCGGCAGCTGGCCGTGGTGTACCTGGGCCTGGTGCCTATGGGACCATGGGACCCTCCATGGAAAAGACTAAGAAATCAGCTCCACGATTCTCATTTGGGCTCAAGCCGACTATACAAGAAACCACCTCGGCAACCACGATAAATATTGGGCCTGGCACGTATTTGTCCCCTTCATCGATTGGTAAACAGGTCATCTCAATGCGACCGACATCGCCTGGTTTTTCCATGGGTACCTGTGATCGTGAAAAAATGGGTGAAGTGTTGCAGCCTGGATTTTCACCGAACGTCAAGAATCCATCACCGGGTCCGTCTAAGTATGAATCGCCCTCGGGCGTTGGCAAGCAACTCCAGTTAGACCCCGAGCCCAGATGACTCAGTAGTAATTCATTGAATTTGTGTGCCTTCAGGTCTAAGCACCGCTCTGCCAACTCATACTCTTTTGGCACCGACG
>Ga0099799_10402_pt1 | contig 11341 bp, 9 predicted proteins | sample Uncmet6_SortLC_1_FD_89033 | JGI IMG/M metagenome (GOLD analysis project Ga0099799, IMG submission 89033) | Marine eukaryotic communities from CALCOFI LINE 67, Pacific Ocean - CN11_C50_N6_SortLC_1 | ecosystem: Environmental > Aquatic > Marine > Oceanic | place: Pacific Ocean: Monterey Bay...
CTGGCTCAAATATGCAAACAGTATCAGCCTAAAATTGCGGTTGTACCCGAATCAAAAGTCGATGAATTGCGTACCGAGTTGCTTGCATTGGGTGTTTTTGATATTGAGATATTGGCTGGGGAACAAGGCTTAATTACTGTTGCTGAAAGTTCTCAGGTTGATATTGTCATGGCTGCAATTGTTGGAGCGGCTGGACTTTTACCTACACTGGCTGCAATCAAAGCAGGTAAAAGAGTGTTGCTTGCCAATAAAGAAGCATTGGTGATGTCTGGTGAAATCATGATGCAAGCTGCACGAGATCATCATGCTTTATTGTTGCCCGTCGACTCTGAGCACAATGCAATTTTTCAGTCTTTACCGCAGAATTATTTAAATATTGAGCGTAATGGTCAGCCCCAGTTGGGGGTTTCGCAGATTTTACTTACCGCTTCAGGTGGCCCATTTTTAAATCATACGCTTGAACAATTACATGCGGTGACGCCACAGCAGGCGTGTAAGCATCCAAATTGGTCTATGGGACAAAAAATTTCTGTTGATTCTGCAACTTTAATGAATAAAGGCTTGGAGTTGATTGAAGCGTGTCATTTGTTTTCAATATCTGAACATTTTGTTACAGTTGTAATTCACCCACAAAGTATTATTCATTCAATGGTTCAATATATTGATGGTTCAACTTTGGCACAAATGGGAAATCCTGATATGTGTACGCCGATCGCACATGCATTAGCATGGCCTGAGCGGTTAGACACGCATGTTCCTGCACTTGATTTGTTTACACATTCACATCTTGATTTTCAGCAACCCGATACTCAAAAATTTCCTGCATTGAATTTGGCTCGTCAAGCCATGCGTGATGGTGGTCTCGCACCCACGATCTTAAACGCTGCAAATGAAATTGCGGTTGCGGCATTTTTAAATTTGAAAATAAAGTTTACTACGATTCCAGAAGTGGTTGAGCATACGCTTAATCACGTGCAAAATGGTTCGGCACAGAGTATAGAAGCTATTTTGGATACAGATCGATTAGCCCGTGATGTTGCGCATCAATTCGTGGCTAGCGCAGGAGGCTGAACATGAATATTTTGTTTATCATTGTTGCAGCAATTCTGTTGCTGGGGCCTCTGATTGCCATACATGAGTTTGGACATTATTGGGTGGCACGTAAGCTGGGTGTTAAGGTTTTGGTGTATTCGATTGGTTTTGGTCCAACTTTGCTAAAATGGACATCGAAAAAATCAGGGATTCAGTATCAACTTTCAGCATTGCCACTGGGCGGTTATGTCAAGATGCTGGATGAACGTGAAGGTAATGTCGCTGAAGCTGATTTACCTTATGCGTTTAATCGTCAATCTCCTTGGAAAAGAATTGCGATTGTCGCAGCAGGGCCGCTGATTAATTTATTGTTTGCTATCGTTTTATTCTGGATGTTATTCCTTCCATCTCAGGAACAGTTAAATACACGTATAGGCAAAATTTTACCTAATACACCTGCCGCGCAAGTCGATTTGCATGTGGGCGATAAAGTGTTAACTGTAGATGGAGAGCAAACACCTACATGGGAAAAGTTAAATTTTGCTTTGGTTGACCGAGCGGGTGAAACAGGTCAAATTTTGATGACCGTAGATCGTGACGGTACCCAAAAGAGCGTTGCGCTTCCTATTCATAATTTTCTCAAAGATCAATCTCAGTCTGCTTTAGATATTCTTGGATTTTTACCCTATCGTCCTCAAATGCCCGCGGTGATTCATCAGCTCAGTGAGGATGGTGCTGCTATTCGTCAAGGGATGAAGGTTGGCGATCAAATCCTTTCCATCAATGGCATTAAAATGAATGACTGGTTTGATGTAGTTGATGTCGTGCAGAAGTCCCCTGAAAAACTGCTGAATATTGATGTGCTTCGTAATGGGCAAATGGTTCATTTGCAAGTCATGCCGCAAGGTAAACGTGACAATATGGGCAATACCACTGGTATGCTTGGTGTGCAAAGTAACCCTGCTAAAGTCAATATTCCTAACGAATACAAACAAACGATTCAATATAATCCAGCTCAGGCCTTAGTGATGGCAGTGGATAAAACCACTCAAATTTCTGGCATGATTTTAAACTCGATCGTCAAAATGTTTAGAGGTTTAATTGGACTTGAAAATTTATCAGGCCCAATTACTATTGCTAAAGTTGCTGGGCAAAGTGCTGAAATGGGATGGCAAACGTTTATCTCGTTTATGGCATTGATGAGTGTAAGTCTTGGAATTTTAAATTTATTACCGATCCCTATGTTGGATGGTGGACATTTGGTTTATTATTTTATCGAAGCAATTCGCGGTAAACCTGTTTCCGAACAAATACAAATGATGGGCTTAAAAATTGGTATGGTACTGCTCGGCAGTATGATGCTCTTGGCTCTCTTTAATGATTTTATGCGTTTATAACGTTTAGATGGAAAAATTAACTTACTGGAAAAATCTGGCATGCGGCACACACATTTATTAATGCCTTTGGCACTTGTTAGTGCTATGGCGGCAGTACAACAAGCATATGCAGCGAATGACTTCATTGCACGAGATATCAAAGTCGAAGGTTTAGTTCGCCTCACTCCTGCAAATGTTTATACCATGTTGCCGATAAACAGTGGCGATCGTGTTGACGATCCAACCATTGCTGATGCCATTCGTACGCTTTATGCGACTGGTCTTTTTGATGATATTCAAACTTATAAGCAAAATGATATTTTGGTCTTCAAGGTTGTAGAGCGTCCTGTTATTTCAAAAATTGAATTTAAAGGCAACAAGCTCATTCCCAAAGAAGCTCTGCAAGACGGCTTAAAGAAAATGGGCGTTGCCGAAGGAGAAGTTCTTAAAAAATCTTCTTTGCAAACTCTTGAAACAGAACTTGAGCAACAATATACACAGCAAGGTCGTTATGATGCGGACATCAAAGTCACCACGACAGCTCGCCCAAATAACCGTGTAGATTTAACCATCGAATTTTATGAAGGTAAGCCTGCAAAAGTCTTTGATATTAATATTATTGGCAATACTGTATTTAGTGATGATGACATTAAACAGGCTTTTGCAGTCAAAGAATCTGGCTGGGCTTCTATTGTTACTCGTAATGACCGCTATGCCCGCGAGAAAATGGCGGCGAGCCTTGAAGCATTACGTGCTTTGTATTTGAATAAAGGCTACATCAACTTTAATATCAATAATTCACAGCTCAATATTAGTGAAGATAAAAAGCATATCTTTATTGAGGTTTCTGTTGATGAAGGTCAGCAGTTCAAGTTTGGTGAAACTAAATTTTTAGGTGATGCGCTGTATAAGCCTGAAGAGTTACAGGCATTAAAGATTTATAAAGATGGCGACACTTATTCGCAAGAAAAAGTAAATGCGGTGAAGCAGTTATTATTGCGTAAATATGGAAATGCAGGCTATTACTTTGCTGATGTAAACGTGGTTCCGCAAATTAATAACGAAACCCGCACAGTTGATATGAATTACTATATCAATCCGGGGCAGCAGGTGACAGTACGACGCATCAATTTCTCCGGAAACAGTAAAACTGCTGATGAGGTTCTACGTCGTGAAATGCGTCAAATGGAAGGCGCACTTGCAAGTAATGAAAAAATTGATCTTTCAAAAGTTCGTTTAGAGCGTACAGGTTTCTTTAAAACAGTTGATGTGAAGCCTGTTCGTGTGCCCAATTCGCCTGATCAAGTCGATTTGAATGTCAATGTTGAAGAGCAACATTCTGGAACGACTACACTTGCAGTTGGTTACTCTCAAAGTGGCGGTGTAACATTCCAAGCAGGGTTAAGTCAGACCAATTTCTTGGGTACAGGTAACCGTGTTGCAATTGATTTATCACGCTCTGAAACACAGGATTACTATAACCTGAGTGTAACTGATCCGTATTTCACTATTGATGGTGTGAGTCGTGGTTATAATGTCTATTATCGTAAAACCAAACTGAATGATGACTATAACGTCAGTAACTATGTGACTGACAGTATCGGTGGTAGTTTAAGTTTTGGTTATCCAATTGATGAAAACCAGAATGTGAGTGCATCGATTGGTGTGGATAATACCAAAGTTACCACTGGTCCTTATGTGTCAACCTATGTTCGAGATTACTTGCTTAAAAATGGCGGTAAGGCAACAGGTCAGGGGTCATATTGTAGTGGTACGTATGAGCTGAATTCAGATACAAACGCATACGAATGTAAAGATGCCAATGGTACTGTAATTGATATGACTCCATTTGATAATGCATTCGAGGGTGAATTCTTTACCTACAACTTGAATTTGGGTTGGTCATACAATACTTTAAATCGTCCGATTTTCCCTACTTCGGGTATGTATCATCGTTTAAATCTTGAAGTTGGTTTACCAGGTGGTGACGTTGATTATCAAAAAGCCACGTTTGATACTCAGGCTTATTTCCCATTAGGTCATGATTTTGTACTTCGTGGCTACGGTAAATTCGGTTATGGTAATGATTTACCGTTTTATAAAAACTTCTTTGCAGGTGGTTACGGATCGGTACGTGGTTATGATGTCAATACACTGGGACCTAAGTATCCGGGTGTAACTTATAACGAGAGTAGAACGCGTGATTGGGATCCAGAAGAAGTCGGTGGCAATGCTTTAGTACAATTTGGTACTGAGCTTGCTTTACCTATTCCATTTAAAGGGGACTGGGCACGTCAGGTACGACCTGTAATATTTGCAGAAGGTGGTCAGGTTTTTGATACACAGTGTAAAACTGCTTCAGGAAATCTTTATTTGAATGGTTCTACCACCCCTGTAGATGCAAAACAATACTGTAAAGATAACTATAATCTGGATTTAAGCAATCTTCGTTATAGTGTGGGTGTTGGCTTTACGTGGATTACCATGATTGGTCCTCTGTCATTAAGTTATGCATTCCCATTAAATGATAAAGATGGTGATGAAACCAAGGAAATTCAGTTTGAAATCGGCCGTACTTTCTAGTACGGTCTTTGTTCAAATAATTAATTGTTGAAATACTCCTGTATAAGGAAATCAAAATGAATAAATTAGCAGCAGTTTTATTGGGTATGGGTTTGTCTATTTCTGGATTGACACAAGCCGCAGGTGTGGGTTTTGTTGATTTAGCAAAAGTTGTCGATAGCAGTAGCTATCTTAAGCAACAAAATGCAAGCTTAAATCAGTCAGTTAAACCGACGACAACCAAACTAGAACAGCTTGGTAAAGAGCTAGATGCATTACGTCAAAAAGCGGAAACTGAAGGTCGTAATATGAAAGAAGCTGATGTTCAAAAACTTAATCAGCAATATCAGACCAAATTAAGCGAATTCAACTCGACCCAGCAAGGTTTGCAGACTCGTGTTCAAGGTACTTTACAAACCATGAATAACACTTTTGAAACTCGTGTGAAGCAAGCGGGTGAACAACTTCGTCAAGAAAACAATTTAGACTTCATTTTGAATAAAAATGCTGCGGTTGCCTATGACGCTAAGAACGATTTAACTGATAAAATGATTCAAAAGGTTAATGCAATTAAATAATCAATGAAAGCACGTAGTTATCGTTTAGAAGACTTGGCTCATCTTGTTCAAGGTGAGTCTTTTGGTCATAAAGACCTTTCTCTGACTGGACTTGCAAGTCTCGAACACGCACATCCAAATCAGATTTCATTTGTGAATGGCGACAAATATCTCGAAGCAGCACAAGTCTCGAAAGCAGGTGCATTGATTGTTCCAGCTGAATTAAAACAACAGTTAGCGCAACATCAAAATTTTATTGTAGTTCAAAATCCCTACCTTGCTTTTGCTCAATTGACTCATGTTTTTGAAAAGAAAATTGAATCCATAGGAATTGAAAGTACTGCACAAATCCATCCGTCTGCCATTATTTCAGATAGTGCTTATATTGGTCATTATGTGGTGATTGGTGAGAACTGTGTGGTTGGTGATGGTAGCGTTATTTTGGCAAACTCTACGTTGAATGATTTCGTTGAAGTTGGTAAAGATTGCTTTATAGATTCGAACGTAACTTTAACAGGTGAGACCAAAATTAAGGATCGTGTTCGAATTCATGCCAATTCAGTGGTCGGTGGTGAAGGTTTTGGCTTTGCACCCTATCAAGGAAAATGGCATCGTATTGCTCAATTAGGTTCAGTCCAAATTGGAAATGATGTTCGAATTGGTTCAAATTGTAGTATCGATCGCGGGGCTTTGGACGATACAATTTTAGAAGACGGCGTCATTATTGATAACCTTGTGCAAATCGCGCATAACGTTCACATTGGTACAAATACGGCGATTGCTGCAAAAACGGGAATTGCAGGGAGTAGCACTATTGGCAAAAACTGTATCATTGGTGGGGCGTGTGGACTTGCAGGGCACTTAAACATTGCTGATAATGTGACACTTACAGGAATGTCAATGGTCACAAAAAGTATTTTTGAAGCAGGAACCTATTCTTCAGGAACAGGACTTTTTGAAAATAGTCAGTGGAAACGCACGATTGTTCGCTTTAGACAATTAGCAGATGTGCCATTGACCCAAATACTCAAACGACTCGATCATATGCAGACTCAAATAGAGTCTCTTGAATCAACCTTTAAATTGCGTAAATAGAAATATGATGACTGAGTCCAACACTCCCGCGTTTACGATCCCTGAATTGCCAATGCATATTCAAACTATTCGTGAATATCTGCCACATCGTTATCCATTTTTACTGGTTGACCGTGTGGTTGAAGTAACAGAAAATTCTATTGTTGGTTATAAAAACGTGTCAATCAATGAAGAATTTTTACAAGGACATTTTCCTGAATATCCAATTATGCCGGGCGTACTTATTGTAGAGGCTTTGGCTCAAGTTTCAGGTGTTCTTGGTTTTATCATGAATAATCAAAAACCAAAAGCGGGTTCTTTGTTCCTTTTTGCTGGAGCGGAGAAAGTACGTTTTAAAAAGCAGGTTGTTGCAGGAGATCAGCTCGTCTTAAAGTCTGAGTTGGTGATGCAAAAACGTGGTATTTACAAATATAATTGTACAGCCACAGTGGATGGTATTGTAGCAACGACCGCTGAAATTATGATTTCGCACCAGATAACAGAGCAGGCATGAGTAATAACGACTTCATTCATTCAACCGCTATTATTGACTCATCTGCAGTAATTGCTTCAGATGTTCAAATTGGACCTTATTGTGTCATTGGGCCTAATGTGAGCATCGGTGCAGGAACTAAGCTTCATTCACATGTCGTGATTGGTGGTTTCACACGGATTGGTGAACATAACGAAATTTTCCAGTTCGCGAGTGTGGGTGAGATTTGCCAAGATCTAAAATATAACGGCGAAGAAACTTGGCTTGAAATTGGTAATCATAACCGTATTCGTGAACATTGTAGTTTGCATCGTGGCACCATTCAGGATAATAGTCTGACCAAATTGGGCAGCCATAATTTACTGATGGTGAATACACATATTGCTCATGACTGCGTGGTGGGTGATCATAATATTTTTGCCAACAATGTCGGTGTGGCTGGCCATGTGCACATCGGTGACTATGTGGTCGTGGGTGGAAACTCAGGAATTCATCAGTTTTGTAAGATTGATTCTTATAGTATGGTGGGTGGGGCATCTTTAATTTTAAAAGATGTGCCTGCTTATGTCATGGTTTCAGGTAATCCAGCGCATGCGTTTGGGATGAATGTTGAGGGTATGCGTCGGAAGGGTTGGTCAAAAAATGTGATCAATGGCTTACGTGATTCTTTCAAAATTATCTATAAGTCGGGTCTAACCACCGAACAGGCACTAGATAAAATTCGTACTGAAATTTTGCCAGAAATATCTGAAGTTCAATTGTTGATTGATTCAGTTGAATCATCCAAACGCGGTATTATTCGTTAGTTAAGTATCTTATCGAAATAAAAAAGACACATTTGAAATGTGTCTTTTTCGTTTTTAAGTGATGCTATTTTTTAACAAAACCGGCTTCTTCAGATTGAGGGTAGCTGGCAAGAAGTTTGTTTTTGTATTGTGTAGCTACAGCTGCTTTGTGATCTACATCTTTGGCAATGCTATATAACTGATATAAAGAGCGTGGTGCTTTACTTGATGTTGGATATTTATCAGCGACGATCTGATAATTCTTTTTGGCTTGAGCATAATTGACAGGATCAGTTGCTAAATGAAACTCAGCCAGCCAAAAATAAGCATTTGGTGTGTAGATGCTATTCGGATGATTCTTAATAAAGTTTTCCATTGGTGCGATTGCTTTTTTAGCACCGCCTTGTTTATAGGCATCAAGCGCAACGGTATATGCTGCTTTGTCTAATTCTATTGAGTCTTTATTTTCTGACGATGCTGAATTTGTATTGCTTGTTGAGCTTACAGCAGGAACGGGCTGCCGATTCGTTTGAGCCACTGGTGCGACAGGTGTTTGTTGAGGAGTCGCATTTATAGGAGCTTGTGTATTCTCACTGGCTACTGGTGCGGCACCGTTTGCGTCAGTTGTTGCATTTTCATCAGTTGCAGCACTATCTGGATCTACTTTTTGATGGAGTAGCTCCAGACGTTGATCCAGATCAGTATAACGGTTAGCCAAATCTTTTTTTAGCTGATCAATCGAATGAGCTTGTTCTTCCAGTTGTCCGCGCAATGTACGGATATCATTTTCAAGTTGTTGATTTTTTTGCATCAACTGCCAGTTAAGATTGGTCGCGACAGGTTGATCATTTACAACTGACGTTGATCCAGAGTTAGATTGGCTTAATCCACGGGATTCAATCGGAACATTGGCGTAAATAGAAGAACCACAAAGTAGGGTAATCGCGAATAAAGAATGCTTTTTTAGCATAAGCCACAATCCATAATTTTAAATAGAACGTCAAGCAGTTGTTTTTTATTCATTCAGTCATAAAAAACAAATTGAAAGCAAATGCCATTAAAAACACCCCGCCATAGAATTGCAATAAGTAATTACAATATTTTAGCATTTTCATTTTTGATGCTGTTTGACAAAATTAATTTCACTCAAGAAATAAAGCGATGAAATGGTATTGGCTTTGAGTTTGAAAAGAATGCTTTTATAGCCACATAGAAAGATGAAAAATAAACAAATCCTTAAATTTGTTGATGATTTAGTCAATTGAAACGAAAACCGCAGGAAAATTTGAGATAGCACTTGCAACACATTTAAAAATCTCTATACTCTGTTCTTGCAATGGTAGCCCTGCTGGTGGCTTCGCAATTGTACTCTGTGAACCCCGCCAGGACCGGAAGGTAGCAACGGTAGCAGATCTATGATGTGCCGAGGTTTTGCTAGTAGGGTTACCACCAGTTACTCTTCTTCAGTCGTTCGACTAATCGCTTTCATAATCACATTCATATCAAAACCGCGATATTGCAAAAATCGAATTTGTTTGGCTTTTTGTTTCGGATCTTTTTCTATCTGAGTTCCAAATTTCTTAACTTTTAGCTGATAAGCCTGCTCAAACCAATCAACGTCCTGAATATCTTCTAAAATTAAATTGCTATCCAGTTGTTTGTGCTTGAGTGCCTGTTTAATTCGATTTGGGCCTTTGCCTTTGCGTATTTGGCTAGACAACACCATTTCAGCCACACGTTGATCGCTCTGGTATTGCCGTTCTGATAGCTCCTCAACCAAGGCTAGAACTTCATCACGATCCTGCGCATATAGACTAAGTTTTTCGATCAACTCTGCTTTTGCATATTCCTTACGTGTTAGCAGTGCAAAAGCGTAAGAACGCAAACGTGTGCCTGTAAGAAGCGGTTTATTTGCTTGATCATCTGAATTTGAATACATCAGGTCATTCCAAATGAAAAACGCCCCGCAGGGCGTTTGATGATAGCTGAATTAGCTTTCTAAAAAGTCAGGTTCTTCTTCTTCAACTTCAGTGCTATTTGCAACTGGCGTACTGGTCAGTAATTGATCGCGAATCTGTTTTTCAATTTCCTGCGCAATCGCGGGATTTTCTTCAAAATAACGAATCACGTTATTTTTACCCTGACCAATTTTGTTGCCTTGATAAGAATACCATGCACCTGCTTTTTGCACGATTTCCTGTTGCACCGCTAAATCCACGACTTCACCTAGTTGATTGGTGCCTTTACCATAAAGGATTTGGAAAAGTGCTTCTTTAAATGGAGGTGCCATTTTGTTTTTGACAACTTTGACTTTGGTTTCAGAACCAACAATCTCGTCACCTTCTTTGACCTGTCCAACACGACGAATATCTAAACGTACCGATGCATAGAACTTAAGTGCATTACCACCAGTCGTGGTTTCTGGACTACCGAACATGACGCCAATCTTCATACGAATCTGGTTAATGAAGATCACCATACAGTTCGAACGTTTGGCATTACCCGTGATTTTACGCAATGCCTGACTCATGAGACGAGCTTGTAAGCCCATGTGTGAGTCGCCCATTTCGCCTTCAATTTCAGCGCGAGGAGTCAGTGCCGCAACAGAGTCGACAACAATCAGATCAATTGCCCCTGAGCGCACTAGCATGTCCGCAATTTCAAGTGCCTGTTCACCATGGTCAGGCTGTGAAACCAATAGATTGTCGATGTCCACGCCAAGCTTACGTGCATATTGTGGATCAAGTGCATGTTCAGCATCGATAAACGCGCACGTACCGCCCGCTTTTTGACATTGAGCAATGGCTTGTAAGGTCATTGTGGTTTTACCTGATGATTCAGGACCATAAATCTCAACAATACGGCCTTTTGGCAAACCACCAATACCGAGTGCAATATCCAGTGTCAGTGAGCCTGTGGACACCGCTTCAACTGCTTGTACCGTGTTGTCACCTAAGCGCATCACTGTATTTTTACCAAATTGTTTTTCAATCTGGCTCAAGGCCGCGTTTAATGCCTTGCTTTTATTATCATCCATCTCACAACCTCAAAACTGTGTAATATCACTATCATTCAAAGTGGATGTATCGAATTTTAACCTCGTTCCACCTGTGTATAGTGACAGATTTATTTTTAATATTCCATGTCAAGATGATGTCAGTACGACATAATATGACGTGTATAAAAAGCCATTCATTTAATCATCAGCATCTTATTATGCGTCATTTTAAAAGCGAGATTTTTGTCCAGATCGATTCAATACATTGCGATGCATATCACCCAGTTTTTACTGAAACTCATGCAATATTTTTATAAGCGGTTTTTATAAACGCTGATTTGGCTGAATAAAATCACTGACATTCAACTGATGTACTTCGCCACGCCAAATCCATTTCAATTGACTATTCAGAAAGTCATCGCCCTCAAACCAGACAAATAAGCCTTCCATCATTGCAGGCCAAT
>Ga0099799_10195_pt1 | contig 11332 bp, 9 predicted proteins | sample Uncmet6_SortLC_1_FD_89033 | JGI IMG/M metagenome (GOLD analysis project Ga0099799, IMG submission 89033) | Marine eukaryotic communities from CALCOFI LINE 67, Pacific Ocean - CN11_C50_N6_SortLC_1 | ecosystem: Environmental > Aquatic > Marine > Oceanic | place: Pacific Ocean: Monterey Bay...
GACGCTCGAGCCTGCTTAAAAAATATGGCTGCCCACATAACCCAGGGCACCATCTCTTTGAGTGCATCGAAGTCCAGGGGAGGTTAGAAGTCAGCCAGAACAGTTACCCTAATGGTACTGTAGTAGTCTCTAGCTCCCCTCACTGGCACTGAGTCAGGTCTGCGAGACCGACCACAAAGCCAATTTGAGTGTGGTTTGCGATCCCCAAAATCATGATGCAGGTAACTTGAACCCCCCCCCCTCCTGTTTGGTGACGCTGCTTGGTGACTGGGCTTTTAGGTCCCCGCGCGCCCCGGGAGTTGGAGTACAAGTTTGCGAACTTGAAGGATGAATCCCCTATTATCGCGCCCGGGAAGTCTCGGGGGCGCCGCGGCGCGGTCCGGGAGCGAAGGCCGCCAAGCGACATGATGTGTCCAGGGCTCTGCGGCCTCCTCCAGTAGTATATGACTTTCGGCCCATTTTACATCAAAACGAACGCTCACGGGGAAGCCCGTTCGCTATTCGTTTAGATGCAAAATGAGCCGAAAGTCAATTATCGAGACCAAAATCCGTGGTTCTGGGCGGTCGATTTTGGGGGTCTAATGATTTCTAGTGGCATTTCTAGTATATGATTTCATAAATAGGGGGGTACTTCGAATGTATAGTTGAGTTAGACCCGCCACGCCGTCAAAACGGTTCACTGCGTTCACCGTTTTGACGGCGTGGCGAGTCTAACCATGTTTATATTAATTTACGCTTATGTTATATTTTTGCGAATGATGACAGTTACTATGGAATTTTGGGACTTGATGTAGGCTGTGTAATACCTACGGTAGGTACCTACGGTACCGTAGGTACCGTAGGTAGGCTTGTGATATCGATATACACCTACGGAACGGGTGCCCCTGCTGGCTGGTGCAAGATGTACCGGTGCGACCCAATGATATACCGATGCGCCGTAAATCCCTAATACTGTGATTGCATATGCGCCGGCAGCCAATACTGGCACTCGAACGCGGTAGGGATATCCACGGGCTGTGGACAACGCAAAAGTATGGGGATTTTGCACAGGGAGATAAGAGGTTGGCATCGTCATTTGTTACTGGCCGAGTTGAGATGCGGCAACTTCGTGGATTGTTCAAATTGACTATTTATGATTTGGCAGTTGTCAGACGACATGTCGATCGAGACAACGCAGCAAGCCCCCTACTTGCCAAAGTGTTCTTGACTAAGAAAAAGGCAAAAAAGCGTATGGCAGACCTAGAGGAAACCAGCTACAATGTGCCCATCAGTAGCGATGTAGATGCAATTGGCTTTGTCTGCCAAGGGGAAAATAGCTTGGGTACTTTTGACTTGTCTCTGAAGGATGCTCCAGATGATCCCCTTCTCTACAATGGGTTGTGCATTGCCAAGTCTGCACGAGATCCTCCAGTGACAGAGGAGCCAACAATCTATGGATACGTGAGATTCATCGACGACCGGCCTGGGATATCAACCACGGAGAGCGCTCTGGGTCTTCATGAAAATAAGGATCTGATGGGCAAGACACACAAAGGCGGTGAATCAACCTACAAGCCAATTCAAGTATATGTGCGTGCAGTTCAGATCCGAGCAGTTCATTTCCTCAACTATTTGCGGAAAATGGAAAAATTTTCAGGCACGCAAAGCATGGAAGGAACTTGGATTAGTAGAAGAACAGCAAATTAATTTTGATGAATTCAAGCGTGCCCTGGACTTGCTTGACATCACACTGTTGGAACCACGGGCAATGCGACTTTTTGAGGCCACAGACTTGGATCAATCTGAATGTATTGGCATCATTGAGTTCCAGGTTGCCCTCATGATGAATGACGGTATACAAATCCCCGTGTTCAAAAAACAAACAGGCAGAGTGTGATTTAGCAACTCCTAGGTGTCTCAGATGTTGGTCTGACTGCAAGTGATGCGTTCCACATGTTTGACCTCGAACGGACAGGCCGCATGACCAAGACAGCCTTCTCGCGAGTCATCGGTGCTTTGGGTGCCGGTCACAGTCTCCCTGGGAAAACTGAAGACAGCGAGGAACGAAAGGCGGCAATAGAGTCACTCTTTGATCGAATTGATCGCGAAAAGAGAGGGGAGATTAGCCAAGATGAGTTTACAAGGGCTTGGATACGGCTGGTGGACGTAGATGCAGAACTCATAAAAAGGCAAAGAGTCCCTTGCAATATTCCTAAATTTTTGCAAATGCCAATTTCCCTGACATTGACCAAGACTGCGAGAGATATGATTAACCGTGCATCACTTTCAGCACTTTGTGCAGAAGAAGCGACAGAAGAGAAGCTTAGCTTTCAACGTGCGAGGGACCACGTAGATCGGCTACGGGTAGCGGCTCGCACGCGTCGAGATGAGAGACGTCGAGCACGGAAAGCAGCTCAAGAGCGCCTCTCCCTGTCAGCAGCCAGAGATAGCGCCCTTCGCAGTAAAGATAGGGCCGCGCGGCTCGGGAGAGAACAGAGGCTGCGGAACCGGCAGCGTGTTGAAGAAAAGCTGATGAGGAATCGTTTAGCGGCAGAGCAGGTTGCGGCAAAGAGTCGGCAGGATGCAGCCCTGAAGGCAGAAAGAATTACGCGAGAATTATCTCGTGTACAAGCACTCCGCACTAGTGGAGCAGATCGCTTGGATTGTTCAAAGAAAGGTTTTCAAAGATTACCCTCCAAGCTTTACGTGGGACGCAAGGCACAAGAGGCGCTCGCCGACCTAGTAATGATGGATGTTGGGGAGAATCGTTTGGAATCGCTGCCGTCTGGTTTCTTGATGTGGTTTGCATCCCTCAGATTTTTGAGGCTTAGTGCCAATCGACTGACTCGACTTCCTGCGGATGAGTTTGGGAAACTGGGTCATTTAGAAGTTTTGGAAATGGACGGGAATAATCTAGAAACAATCCCGCCCTCGGTTGGTGATTTGAGGGCGCTACGGGAGCTGAACATTAGCAATAACAGTATCAGAAATATCCCAAATACAATTAAGAACGTTTTCTCTATTGAGCGCATTGACGCGTCTTCCAACCACATCTCTTCCCTTCCCAACCTGTCTACGTTGCAGTTGCTGAGAGATCTCCAATTGAAAGGGAATCAGCTTTATGAGTTGCCTGAAAGCTTGCCAAACCTGGTGTCATTGACAAGATTGGACATCCACAATAACCATATTCATAAACTACCTCCCCTTATAGGGCATTTAAGCAAATTGCGCATACTCAACCTCAGCTCTAACCGGATTGTCACATTTCCAGATAGCTCCTCTGGCCTTACAACATGCGAAGTCTTTCTTTTGCAGGGAAATGAGCTTGTGTCCCTTGGTCACTGGATTGGAGGCTGGAAGTGTGCCGTATTTATTGATGCGACAGACAATAAGATAATGCATGTCGACCGAGCTGTTGGGTGTCTCAGAAATTTGACAGAACTGCGGCTAAAGAGAAATTGCATCGAAGTGCTCCCCCCCGAAATAGGCTTGGCACAGGCCATGGAAATATTTGATATATCCGCAAATATACTCCAAGTACTCCCTGTCGAGCTTGGTGCCTTAGCCCTTCTCCACACTCTCAAACTAAATCAGAATTCTCTTTCCGGGGCCCTCCCAGAGCAGATAGGGCTGTTAAGGTCAATCACGACTCTGAACTTGTCCAGGAACAGAATTTCGTCCCTCCCTAACACAATTGGAGGAATGGAGGAGCTTGTGACACTTAAAGTATCACACAATCGCCTTTCTACCGTGCCCGAAGCCCTGGTTGAGTGTTCCCAGCTTCGCGAATTGCATCTTTCATCAAACTGCATCAAAGAACTTCCCATGCATCTTGGGAAATGCACATCACTGTGCGTCCTTGATGTCCAGTCGAATGTCATCGTAGAGATCCCTTCAAATTTCGCATGCCTTGTGAATTTGAAGGAAGTATTTCTTGGCAAGAATCTATTGCGAGCACTGCCTCTAGACATTGAAACTCTCTGCAAAACAGTCAACAAATTTCATTTGGATCGGAATCCTTTCTCCGACTTTCCACCAAGATGGGCAAAATTCATTGGACAATCAGCATACGAACGGAGCTTGTGGCCCTCGGGTTATGATGATGCCATGGCGCTCGCTTGGGTCAAGGATCATGCTACTTTTTATTGGACCGCGGTCGCAGAATGGGAATCAACAGGACCCCTTCATGTATGTGGTCGATCGAATCTTGCAGCATACGAGGCTGCTGTGAAACAGTGCTGCGGTCCTGCCTGGCAACCGCACCTCCACGCACTTGTGCGTACCTTCTATTTTCATTCGAGACGCACGGGAAATTGCCCAAAGTTCAATCGACTGGTCGGTACAGAGTTGCGGTACCGTGCTAGAACTAGACAAAGAGCTGACGCCTTGCTAGACAATAGGTACCAGCGTGCACATAGTGCCGCAACAGAGTATGAGGTTGTCCTTAGGGAAGTCTACTCTGGGAACTGTTACCTTCGGGGGGACAAGGCAGAACTACTTAACACACTGAGAACCTATAGGAAATCGGTTGAGGGCTCAAAGCGACGAGCTGCCTTCGCGTCCATTGTGCCTGGTTATAATTATAGGGTACGCAGCTTAAGATCGACGCAGAGCATGGAATCAGAGACAAAACGCGAGGAGCGCCTCGAGCTCGAGGCACTGCACCAGCACCTCTGGGAATCATGCGGGCGGCCATCAAATGGCACGCAGTTTTTCCCACAACACAGGTGATCTGTTTACGCAGAAAATGTAGACGGCGTCGAATTAGGATACAGGGGTCGGGTACTCGGTTCGCCGCCAGTTCCGGCTAAGTTTTGAGGCTAGGCCCTGCAAGGTCTCAGGCCAGGGCCCCTTGGTTTCGCGACGTCTCGAAGTGTTGTGCCATGGTCCCGAAGCTCCCACATGTGGTCTCGCAGCGTCTCCCTTAGTTGCGGCAGCCTGGCTACGGGTCCTGCCTGGTTTGCTCGGGTCCGCCTAGGTCCTGGGCAAGTTCTGCTCCGCCCAGTTTAGTCTCTCCATCTCGGGCCCGGCCCCCGAGACCGCTGGCACGGGCGCGGTCCCCTAATTTGAGATTCGTATTCCCAGCCACTTTTCAAGGGCCCCAAAGGGCCCCTTTGCGCGTCCCGGAACCGAGCTAGTGGGGAGGAGTTACTTTCGTGGGGAGACGCGGTCACGAAAGTAGTACTAGTATAGGGAAAATGTATACTTTATGTCCCATCCTGACAGATGAGCCATAAAATATACTCTTTCCACTTTTTAGAAATCCGACATAAAACAATCCCCCCCTTTTTTACCAACCGTGACTAATAAAAAATATGTCAAAAAAACTGACATCATGATAAAAATCGCCAAATATTTTTACCGTTGGCATTAGTAGTATAGACGAAACGTATAAAATTAGTCCCCCGCCTTCGGCGTGGGACGAATTTCCCGGAATTTCGTGGGGAGGGACATATAGTATACGTTCTATACACACTACTCGTGTGTATATACACACTACTCGTGTGTATATGTGGTTCATTTTTTGAGGGCGGACACCGAACCCTAGAATCGAACCTGGAATGGGTCCACTCGACTCGGAGCCCAAGGGCCACACTTTATAGTGACTTGTCCTCTATTGATGGCACTCAATTAAGTGCAATATTTTGGCAAGTGGGACGGTTTGATTTGGCAATTCTACTAGTAGTGGCCGGCGAACGTGGGGGGATGGTTTTTATGTCTGATTTCAAAAAATGGAACATGTATATTTTATGGCTCATCCGTCAGGATGAGACATAAAGTTTACATTTTCCCTATACTACCGTGTGACTCTCAGAGCCTGAGGCTATCATGATCTGTCTGGCTCGCTTGGACAGGCTCGGAGCCGTGGTACTCGGCTGAAATGAGCATTTTTTTTTGCCTTAATCCCCAGGGGCTCCGGCTGCGATCTTTACCCTGTGGCTGCGATCATGCCAGTGATGCCCAATACTAGTGCAGACTACAAGTGCAGACTACTAGTACTTGCAAACTTTTGGCGTTTTGGCGTCGTTTGCCCCTGCTTTACTCTGGCGGCTTCTCCTTCCCCCCCCCCTCGCCACACCGATGTCCAGGCGCGACGCACTCCGCGGCATTTCGGTAGATCGCGACCGTACGCATCCTTGTGTGAGTGGGCTTCTTCGATTGTTCTCGAATCAGCACGAAGTCGACTGACTTCTAGTGACTAAACTTTAGGTGCAATTAGCGGGTCTAGTATTCAGGGTCCGGGATATCCGGCACAAAGCTGCGTTTCCATTCTCTTCCATGCGTAGTCAGCTTCCTAAAGTCAGGCAAGTCGCACATATTTCATTCTTTGAGGGTAAAACCCACCAAATGTAGTAGAATTCTATGATCTCCTTCGTAGATTTTGTTTTGATAAAACGCTGTAGCATATGAAAGTTTTTCCCATGTAAAGCGAGCGCACCTGCATGAACCTTTCACAACACACCACATACAATAGAGTACCTTCAAATATTGCTATTTCTCGCGGAGACCATTTCTCAAACAAAATAGGTTTTCGTACGGGAGAGTTCATCGCTCCCAATAGTGTTGGTCGCTCCACGCGGAATTCGCATCTGGCCTATTAGATGTAGTCAGTGCCCCCTAAGCCCCAGCAGCAACTTGCAGGATTGTTGCCGTACCGCCCATAAGCCACCTGGGGCACCATTACATCTGACACCAGGTTTACGTAATCCTCAACCTACGGGGTGAGTATATGACGGGTGCCCAAGAAAACATTTACCATCCGCGACGTGCGCCAGTATTTCTTGGGTGACTTATCTCCAGCCTCACTTCTCGGCCCTATTACGACAGAAACGTTTGCATGCGCATCTTCCATCTCGCTGTTGATATTCCAGGCTAGCTCTAGACTCTAGTGACCGTCCTGAACTCGCTGTGGGTGGGTTATTGTGGGTTATTATATAATAGAGTCTCAGATACATGTGGGGAGCCTTCTCCGTGCGCCGGACCGCAGCAAAAGCGGCAAATGCATCTTTTACGGAGCGAGCGACGGGACTGCCGCGCCGCGGCGCAGCCGCGACTACCACTGGCACCGCCACGGACGCCGGCAGTTCCTGGCACGGTCACCGTGCCGCCGTGGCGGCACGTAAACGGCGGGGTCCCCGTCGTAGCCGTTGATGGAGCAAACTAACAACGAACAGCTCGCTCTTCTGACTGTCCTGGCATGGATAGATAGATTGAAATGGAGAACATTCTCCATGTTCTGACATACGGGAATGTCGCGCAGCACCGACGTTCGAGATGGTATGCGCAGATTAAACGCCGCCAACGGGCCATCTCAACTTGAACGAGTTCAGTTCGGGGTCTCAGACCTGCGACGGGAGGAGCTCCTGTGAATAAAGTGGCTCAAGATAGAACTCGTGCGACCCCCGGCGGTACTATTGACTACTCGAGTGGCTGAGTTCAGCGATTCCAAAGGTCTTTTGAAGGCATGGCGCCTAACAAAAAGGCGAAAAAATCGGTAGGTTGATCATTTAATCCTTCCACACAGATCCGCTGCAGGTGGAGAGCCTAAACTCACGTCTCCAACTCGTGATGAAGAGCGGCAAGGTAGCACTGGGATACAAGACGTCGCTAAAGACGCTGCGGTCAAACAAGTCCAAACTCGTGCTTATTGCTAATAACACCCCCCCGCTCAGAAAGAGCGAAGTTGAATACTATGCCATGTTATCCAAATGCCAAGTCATTCATTACAGTGGCTCCAATGTCGACCTAGGAACTGCATGCGGGAAATACTTCCGTGTCTCCATGCTCACTGTAATTGACGCCGGAGATAGTTATCGCAGCGTCAAAATCACGATTATTCTTTTACTATATATTGGCTTTGCTATAGAAACCTATTTATTTAGGTGACATTATTAGGAGCACGACTGACACCGCATGAGACTGCCAAAACCCTGATGCTTATGCTCAGACTGGTTAGAACTTGTGGGTCCGGTGCTCGAGGTGATTCATGACCCTATTCACGCTTTCGGGAAAGCGACTATGCCGCCGCCAGTGCCCTTATAACGCAAGACCAAAGGGGAACGCATCTTTGGGAGTGCAGGGGCACCTTTGGGAGTGCAGCGGCGCGGCGCGGCTGAGATAGTCCGCCGGAGAGCTGCCTTTTAAAAAAATCATGATACATTAACTAGTTCAGACTCGGATACTAGTCACGGTAGTTCTGGTTTATGGCATTTAATTGCGCATTCAAGTTGCGTGTGTGTTGCCAGTGTGTATAAGTTTTATACTTAAAGACGGAGAAAGGAACAGGAGGGGGGGGGGGATATTTCGCCCTCAGGCTATTAATCCGTGTCGCGGCCAGCCTGAGGGAACGCTGCAGTGGCAGCGCTGTCAGCCTGCGACCCACGCTACGAATATGTCAGGCCCTCAACGACCGTAACAGTAGAATATACCAAGACGTCTCGGCCTATGGGGTTTGCGACGGGAAATTCGTCCATCAATAAAAAGTGACTCAGGATGATAATAGTTAGCCTGAGGAGTGACTCGGAGAGGCGACTTCCCCCTACTAAGGGGATATCGGAGTACCCTAGTAGGGGGAAGTAGTCTAAGCGTGCTAGAAAAATACCCCTCACTGGCAGGCTATCCCTGGACAGAAGCAAATCACCTGCATTAATTGCACTGAGAGAAAGATATGAAGAGATTGCACACACAATTTTGACCTTCATCAGAGTGGCACCAAACAAAATAGATCTCGCTGAACTCATCATAAAGGAGGCATTCCCTAAAGACACCTCTGTACTCAGATGCAGCTTGATCACTCCTGATAACAAACAAAGCTCAGCAGCAGATGAGGAAAGGGCAGACGTATCCTCTAAATACACAGGATGGGGTGCCTAGTGTAGTTCCATTGCAGCCTGAGCCTGACTCGGACTCGGACTCGGACTCTGAGAGGCCCAGGGGGTGTTTTGCCCAGTGGGCGACAACTCAGGCTGAGCAAGAGAGTAAATTCCCAACGATCAGTCTGTTGCCATTCCACTAGACCCTAGGGAAGACTCAGGCTAGGGTAAGCTGAATATATCTATACCTACGGTGCCGTATACCGTGACCTACCGTAGGTACCGTAGGTACTACTGGTACCACGTAGTAGCGGTACCTACGGTACCGTAGGTATTACGTATTACGTATAAAAGGTACCGTATTAACGATGGCTACACAAACGACTGCAGCTTATACTGCCATCCGAGATGGACGCTACGACGATGCCGTGCGCCTCTTAAATCTACAACGCCAGAGTTTCCCGCGATCCCGGGCTGCACTATCCCTCTTGGGCTTTTGCTTCTATCATTTGCAAGACTTCCGGTCCGCTGCTCAAACATACGAAGAACTTGTAATGATATGTCCTGACGTTGAAGAGTGCGTTGTTGTTTTGGTACCTATCGTGTAGCTTCAAACTACGTAGGTACAAACTCTACTACGCTCAGGCTTTGTACAAAGCAGGATTATACCCCGATGCAATTAGAACAGTTCTTCGCGTAGAGAGTCCACAGTTTTCTCAGCGTGTCACTTCTCTACAGGCAGCAATTAAGTACGAACAAGACGAATTAAGTGGTTGCAAGTCATTACTGGATCATTGCCTTCCAGACGACCCTGAAACTATCATAAATTATGCAGCTATTGCATTCAAAGAAGGTGATTACAATGATGCGCGAACAAAATATATTGAGGCTATGAACACTTTGGGCTACCAGGCCGATCTGGCATGTAATGTTGCGTTGTGCTATTACAAACAGAACCAATACTCTGCGGCCTTAAAAACCCTGGCCGATATCATTGAGCGCGGAGTGCGCGAACACCCAGAACTGAGTGTAGGGAGTAATACGGACGGTATCGACGTGCGAAGCGTCGGAAACAGTTCGGTACTTCAAGAAACCTGTCTGGTGGAAGCATTCAATCTGAAGTCTGCGATCGAGTACCAAATGGGGAACTTCGATGCCGCAAAAGAGGCCCTGAGTGATATGCCCCCCCGCCAGGAAGAAGAGCTGGACGCCGTGACGCTTCACAACCAGGCTCTTGTGCACATGAACGAAGATCCCTCGACAGGATTCCGAAAATTGAATTTTCTGCTCTCAAATCCACCGTTTCCACCAGAAACATTCGGAAATTTGTTGCTTTTGCACTGCAAGTTCGGTTACTACGACCTTGCAGCGGATATTCTCGCCGAGAACACACATCTCACGTATAAGTTCTTATCTAGCGAACTCTTTGAGTACTTGGATGCATCAATAATGGTCCAGACATCCCCTGAGGAGGCATATCGTAAGTATGATGATCTCACAAACAAGCACATCGACCAGCTTCGTAAGTTGACTAAAGCTATCCAAGATGCCAGAATATCACGTGACAACGAAGCCATAAAACAATCTCTCAAACTCTATGATGAGGCCTTAGAGAGATACATCCCTGTCCTCATGGCAATGGCTCGTATTTATTGGGATAAAGAAAACTATCCCATGGTCGAGCGTCTCTTTCGGCAGAGTGCAGAGTTTTGCTCAGAGCACGAGGTTTGGAAGCTCAATGTTTCCCATGTCTTTTTCATGCAAGAGGCTAAATTCAAAGAGGCTATCCGTTACTATGATCCCATAGTGAAGAAAAATTTGGACTGTCTTTTGGACGTTCCCGCTATTGTCTTGGCAAACCTCTGCGTTTCTTATATCATGACGTCGCAAAATGAGGAGGCTGAAGAGCTAATGCGCAAAATCGAAAAGGAGGAAGAGCGCCTTGCGTATGCGGAACCTGACCGACAGTGCTACCATTTGTGTATCGTGAATCTCGTTATTGGCACACTGTATTGTGCCAAAGGGAATTTTGAATTCGGCATCTCACGCATCATCAAGTCATTGGAACCTTACGAGAAAAAGCTTGGGCCTGATACTTGGTATTACTCCAAGCGCTGTTTCCTCGCTCTAGCAGAGAACATGGCAAAACACATGCTTGTGCTTAAAGATACATCGATTCACGAAATACTTAATTTCCTGGAGGCGTGCGACTCTCATGGGGCTAATGTAACCACAGTCATAACGCCCACTGTGAATCCAGATGGCCATCATCCAGGCGAAGCAACCTACAACGTATCTCACGAAGCACGTCAGCTCAAGAGACTATACCTCAAGCTACGTGACTAGCTAAGAAGCGTCTTTCTCAGCCACACGCACATTATGGAGTAATACTCCCCCCGGCTCGGCCCACTTGGCCGCTGAGCTAGACCGCAGAGCTAGACTTCCAGAGTTCAAGTTTGCGCTATTTTAGATGATAATACCACAAGTACAAAACCCGAGTATACCGGGATCTGCGGTAATCCGAGTCGCTGCTGCTGTAG
>Ga0099799_10405_pt1 | contig 11257 bp, 12 predicted proteins | sample Uncmet6_SortLC_1_FD_89033 | JGI IMG/M metagenome (GOLD analysis project Ga0099799, IMG submission 89033) | Marine eukaryotic communities from CALCOFI LINE 67, Pacific Ocean - CN11_C50_N6_SortLC_1 | ecosystem: Environmental > Aquatic > Marine > Oceanic | place: Pacific Ocean: Monterey Bay...
TTTTATTCATAATTAAAATAGTAAGTATAGTACAATGAATGAGCCGGGTGGATTTGTAAAAATGTTAAAATGTGGTATAGATTGTTGTAAATATGAATCGAAATATCCAAGTAATCTTAAAAGACATAAATCTCTAAAACACAATATTTGTGTGAAATGGCATTATTGTCAAGAACCAAATTGTGAATATAAAGCTAAATGTTCAGCCCATATGAAATCACATGAGATGAGTATTCATGAACTCCACGTAAATTGGCATTATTGTCAAGAACCAAATTGTGATTATAAATCTAAGAAGGCAGAACATATAAAAAGACATAACTCGCATATTCATGGTCTAGACGTAAATTGGTATTATTGTCAAGAACCAAATTGTGATTACAAATCCAAACAAGCAAGTAATATTAAAAGACATAAATCAGATATACATAATTTTGATGTGAAATGGCATTATTGTCAAGAACCAAATTGTGATTATAAAACTAAACAGGCAAGTTGTTTAAAAACTCATCGAGAATTCACACACAACATTGATGTGAAATGGCATTATTGTCAAGAACCAGATTGTGATTATAAATCTAAAGATAAAAATGGTCTAAAAGCTCATTGTAAATTCGCACACAACATTGATGTGAAATGGCATTATTGTCAAGAACCAGATTGTGATTACAAATCCAAACAAGCAAGCCATATTAAAGTTCATTGTGAGTTTGTCCACGACATAGGAACAAACCAATGTGAATATTGTTGTAATAACCGCAATTCAAAGAATAGTTATTTGTGTAAAATCACTGGAATCACTTCTAATATTTGTAATGGGTGTTATAATAAGGTAACAGGTAAAAATACCCGTAAAGAGAAAGAATGGTCAGATTACTTGGATAAACATCTGGGTATAAATGGTTTATTATCTAGTGATAAGAACTTGAAATCAGTTGGTGGATGTCAACGATATAGACCAGATAAGTTATATACTGATTTAAATTATGTAGAAATTGCAGAGTGTGATGAATTTCAACATAGATATTCTAATGGTACTTACGACTGTGATGAACGCCGTATTTCAGAAATTTATGAAGAAGATGGAATAATCGGTAAAAACATGGCAGTTTTAAGGTGGAATCCCGATAATTATACTCCGAAAGAAGGTTTAAAAAAATTATCAAGAAATGAACGACTTAAAGTTTATGTAGAATTATCAAAGAAATTGAGAGAAAAGACAAGTCATGCTGATAAAATCCACATTTATTACTTGTTCTATTCTGAAGATAATCCACGGTTATCTAAAAAAATTCCTTATACAATGATTCATAATTTAGATGAAATATCTAATATTTGATTGAAAAGTTAAATTTTATGTTGCTTCTTTTAAATAATTTATTAAAGCAGATCTTTCTGGTTTTTTCTTTATACCGGCAAAAACCATTTTATTTCCTTTAATAAATTTTTTTGGCGATGTCAACCATTGATCCAGGGTATCTTCTCCCCAAATTACTCCAGAATCTTTTACCGCATTTGAATATGAAAATCCAGAAAATGAACCCGCGGTTCTATTAAATAAACCATGTAAATTGGGTCCTTGCTTTGATTGTTCGCCTTCGCCAACTGTATGACATTGGCTACATTTTGTTTTAAAAATTTTAGCACCGTTCGGACCTTTCTTTCCCATTATACTTATAAGAATTAGAAAAATCTAAATTGTTTAACTACAATATTCAGATTTTAGGGGTTCCGGTGAAGGCCCAACTAAAAATGCGGTGGAAAAGCCTACAAATACTAATGTAAAAATCCACCCAAAACAAGTTTTTGCAAATAATTTCCAATTAACACCACTGGTTCCTTCAAATAATCCTACGGCAACCGTAGCTCCGATTTGGCAATGACTTGTCGAAAGTGGTAAACCCTGCCCACTTCCATATATAACAACCATTGCAGCACCTAGTTCTATACAACTACCGCGTACAGGTGTAATTGCCACCAACTTCGTACCCATGGCATTCAGGATCTTATAACCATAAGTTGATAATCCGAGAATTATACCTACACCCCCAACAGCTAAAATACACATCATAGTCCCAGAATCAATATCAGCGGATTTCGTAACTTTGCCTCTATTATAGGCAACCCAAGCAGCAGCAAAAGGCCCGGCGGCGTTTGAGACATCATTCGACCCATGACTAAAACTATCAACGCATGCAGTAAAAATTTGAATACTATTGAAGAATTCTTCAGTGCGAGCATCATGCCTTTTTAGGTTTTTATGGATATTTCCGACTGTTTTATTGGTTTTTAAATCTTTATGCACATCTCTATTCAATTTATTTTTGACATACGATGTAATTACATTACCTCTTTCCGCTACTGACGGAGCTCCACCATGTATAGAACAATCCATTTCATCTAATTTTACATCTTCTACATCAACATTTTGTGGATTGTTTGAATATTTTTTATTGTCAATTTTTTTGATAATATTTGTAAGCAATATCATACTTAAAAAACTACAAGCTCCACCAAATATAAGTGATACTTGAATCGCCGGCCATAAATTCCCAGATTTAGCTTCTCTTACCAATCTAGAAGTACCAAATCTTTCCGTTTGCCCGTTTGTCCCTTTAATAATGAAATATGATGCATTTAATGCTGTAGTTATAAATACAATAATAGGAAACCCGATTTTAGCTCTTTGATAAGAATTTTTGTATCTTAAAATGAATAAATTGATAGTTCCATATATAAAAGCGGCACATATGCCTGAAGCAATGGGTGAAATAACCCAAGAAACTACAATTTCTGAAACGCCATCCAGCCACGGAAAATTGTCCCAGCCCATATTTAAAGTTCCATTACTATAATCGTTTTTGCTATAATTCCATATAACACACCTATGTCCCCTCGACATCAGAGTCATACCAATAATGCCTCCAATACAGGAATGCGTCGTCGAAACAGGCATTTCAAAATAACTTGCCAAAACTAACCAAATCCCTACACACAAAGTAACAACTGTCATTCCATATATCATTAGCCCTGGATTATCGGAAAAACAACCCGGATCAGCAATTCCCTTTCTAATAGTTTTATTTACATTAGAACCCATTAAAACTGCACCTGAAAATTCAAAAATGCTTGCCAAAACAATAGCTTGTTTAACTGTTAATGATTTAGATCCAACAGAAGTGCCAAACACATTTGCTAAATCATTTGCTCCAATACCATAAGAAGCAAAAAAAGCGCAAAGTCCCGCTGAAATAATATAAAATGTATAGTCGGATTTGTTAAATTCATCTCGACTAGCTTGTATATCTTGAAACATATTAACCAACATTAAAACGCTTAGCCCTCTACACATACTTCCAATTGAAAAGTTAAAAATTCCCATATTTCTATTTAACAACAATAGTCTTATATTTACCTAAATGAATCAGCTAAACAAATTTGTTTTTCCAGCTTCATCTCTATTTATTCTAAATAATAAAGTCAAATGTGCCTATGAAATTGGAAATGTTCAAAATAATGAACATAGATTTTATAAGAAAAAATTAGTTTGTAATGGGATGGAAATTAGAGGTTCGAAAAATGTACAAGACAAATCCCTAATTGTTGCTTGTGAAAGACTTCAACATATGTTACGGAATACCTCAAAACATGTAAATCAAAATATGATAGATAATGAAGTTGGTTTCAATATTATTGCTATAAAAGAAAAGATGACTGATTTACCGGAACATTCTCATATGAAAGGTTTAGAGAAAGGTTATGGAAATAAAGGCAGAAGCGTGGACGAATGTAGGGGAATGCGGCATGGATCAAATGTATTCTGTGGAGAAGAAAATTTGATACAACAAGGAATAAAAAGTGAATATTCAAGAAACAATAAAAGTATATTTTTTCATGAAACTGCCCACGCAATAATGGGAGATGGATTAGATGATTATGCGAGGCATGATATAAATAAAGCATATAAAAATGCGAAATCTGATTCAAATATTTGGAAAAAACCAGATGGTAGAAAAGCCTATGCCTTATCCAATTATAAAGAATATTTTGCGGAAATGTCTATGTGGTTATTTAATGGAAGAGGTGATTTTGCGGATCCTGAAAACAAATTGCCTACCGTTGGCGCATATGGTATTGCAGAACACGATCCATATGGTTTCAAAATTATATCCAATATCTATAATGGGAGCAAAAAAGTTAGCAGAAGCCTTAATGCGCGTGTTGTTCTTAAACCGCTCGATTCGGGCACGTATAGTGAACGTATATCAAGAAGATCAGAAAAATCAAAAAAAGGTTCAAAAAAAGTAGTTTTATCATTCGTTTTAAATGAAGAACATAATAATGAAGAATATTTAGTAAGTTATGTAAACTATAAGGGTAAAAAGATGTGGGGATTTTTGATTAATAAAGATACTGTAAAATTCAATGTTTCTACATTTACAGGACATTTATGGCGAGTGGAAAAGCTTGAATATTCACCAAAGTTTTATTTCTTTGGAGAGAAGGTGAAGAAACCAGTATTCATTAAGGATTATAGAGCTGAAAATTGTAATATTGGTGTATGTATAGTATAAATAGGCTAAAGAAATAAAAAAATGATTCGAAATTACACTTAGACTATTAAAGTTTAAGTAATAGAATAATATATAGAAAGTGAATAAAAGAATTACTATATTCTATTGATAATGGAATCGAAGATTCAAACGATTATTTCTAACAGAAAGGCTAACTACGCGAGGTCTCTTAAGACTTTTGCTAACTGGTCCACGAAGAAATGCTCTATGAACGGTACGTCTGATAAATATATCAGAACGATGCTTACGCAGATGTTAAAGGAACTTAATGTTCCTTCGACGAAAGCTAATAGCATCATTAACAAGCTATTCAAAAGTGATTTCTCATGCGACAAGTTAGTCAATAATGTTTGGAAGAGCGGTGAAATCTTTGACATTATCAATAAGGATTCGGTGATTAGAAACGCGACTATTGAAAATTATTTGAACGCTTTAAAAGAATCTGGTTTACATTTAACCGGATTAAATGAAGTGCAGCTGGCTGGATTGTGCGTCTTTGTACAATTCGTTATGGCTGGCGGGAGGGCTGAGCTTGAGGGTTTTGGTGTTTCATCCGATCTTATCGAAAGGAGGAAGCGAATAATCAAGGAGCGAAAGAATATCAAAAATAATACAGAAGAAGAGAAAATCGTTCCGAATATTATTACATCTTTCGAAAGTGATGATGAATCTGAAGAGAAACTGGAACAAATTGATGTTCCGGAATCTTGGGAAGATTTGTAAATTATACCGCAATCTGTTTCAAAAAACAAGTTCGGCACCTAGTTAAAAACAAAAAAATTTGTTTTTCATTGATTGCAAGGGCAATCTTCAATTTTTTCTAGATTTTTACAGTTTTTGAAACCATCTATTTGTGAAAATCCCATTATGTTACACGCAGGACAATCATTATTTTGGCGTTTTTTCATTGATACAAGTATAGTTTTTGTAGATTTGTATACAAGAACAGTCATGATAAAAATAGCTACGAGAAATAATACTGTTGCTACGTGAGCTGCATAATGTAGTTCATACAATTTTTTATTCATTATTATATGTATATATAATTAATATGGGAGAGTCATGGGTAACTAAGCCTTCAGAATTATTAACAAAAGAAAATTTGAAATATTTTGTCCCAACAGACGAAATGACGTATTTTGAAAAGATAAACGCAGTAACCCGATTCATAATCTATGGTTCTGTATTGCTGTATTTAGTTAGGGGTGAATCATTAATATTATTGATACCATTGATATCAATGATAATAATTTATTGCTTAGTCAAATGGGGATTAGGATTGAAGGAGTTAAAAGAATATTTCGGTGAAAAAGAGGAACAAATAAATGACGATTGTTTGAAACCAAGTTTGAATAATCCATTTATGAATGTAATGCCTGGTGATTCTAGAGATAGAGCTGAAGCATGCTCATATACACAAGATACAAAAAAACAAATAGAAGATGCTTTTGAGTCAAATTTGTATGAAGATATAAATGATATTTACGGAAAAAACAACTCACAAAGGCAATTCTATACTATGCCAAATACGGCTATAGCGAATAAACAGACTGATTTTGCGAACTGGCTTTACAATAATGGTCCAACTAAAAAAGAGAATCCTTCATGGAAATAATTTGATACCTGTCTCATTTTTTTAGGGATTCAGAAAAAACCACTTAAGGCGCGGTTATATAGTAATAAATTATACAATGACTAAGGATATGTCTATTATGACGAACGAAAACCTTAAATCTTACATTGTTGCTGATAGAATGACTATCTTAAATGCTATTGCCAAGGATTGCGCTTCCGTTTCCACCAAGGATTCTGCCAATTGGCTCAAAACTTTTTCGCAGCGCGTGGAATCATACATGGCGATTCCTATGCCAGAAGTAGCTGACAAAAAGCGTAAGAAGAAAGTTCAACGTTTCCGTAAGATTAGTCCTTATCTCGCGTTTTGCGCTAATTATCGTGATTCCAAGCGTGTTCCCCGCGGTGATCCCAATGGCAAACTCAAGGAAAACGTCCTTGAGATTACAAAGCAGGCTGGTGCTTTGTGGAAGAAGATGTCGGAGAAGGAGCGCCGCCCTTGGAATGCTAAGGCCGAAGAGATGACTGCCAAGGCTAAGGTAGCTTGGGATCAGAAGGTGTCTAAGGAATCGATTACACCAACTGCGGAAGCGATTCGTGAAATGAAGAAGAGTGATCTTACAAAGATTATTGAAAAGAATAACGTTGTTATTCCTGCCAAGGCTTCTTTGAAGGATACTCGTGAGCTTGTTGTAGCGTTTTTCTACCCTCCAACATCGCGCACTCCATCGCAGGAGCAGATTGTCAAGATGAAGAAGAGCGAGCTTTCGAGCCTAATTGAGAAGGCAGGTTTGTCTGCTAAGAAGGATACAAAGGCGATGCAGGCCGCTCTTATCAGCCACTATTACCCCTAATCTTTCAAAGATTGGAATGGTTTGATAGTAGGTAATAAAATTGTCGGTTCTTTGCCGACTGGAGTCCACTTAGATATAAAATTTTCTTTTAATATAAATTGTTCAGCAATAATATTTTCAGCTGGCGCTGGTGTTGTGAGATATTGTTTTGCTATTTGAATAGCATCTTCTTTAGCTCTTCCAACATCGAATCGTCTTTCTGGTAAATCATCATCAACTGGTGAATCATAGAGTATATCGTCAAAGTTAATTGGGGTTAAATCATCATCAACTGATGAATCAAAGAGTATATTAGTTGATTCTGCAGTAATTGTTTTATCATTCGGGCACGTTTCGCATGGTTCACACCCTTTAACTACAGGACATTTAATATTACAATCTGGGCATTGTGATATTTTTTTGAGATTATCATTTTTTGATTTTAATTCAAAAATAAGATGTGTAAAGAGATATAATAACACACATATTAGTACAATAAGAATAGTAAGAAGAAATATTGCAATCATTATAATAAGAATATATTAAATTTAAAAATGTGAGGAAAGATATTATAAAATTGGTATGTATGCTGGATGTATACAGATATATAGTATCTTTTTTAGAAATATATGAAATACCGGTTGTATCTAAAGAATTTTTGAAAGGATATATTGAGAAAAAATGGCGAAGGCTCAATGGTATACCTTTATTAGTAGATATTTCTTGGCATACTGGTAGTGTTTGTCATAAATATTGCGTATGTAAAGTTGCATCAGAAATGGAGAGGATTGAGTACTATTATCTACGCAAATATAGGAAATACAACATTTAAACTTCCATAGTACCTAAAAGTTCTAATTGTCCCTCTAAATCTTCAAGTTCTTGTGCTAACTCTAAAGCACGATTATTTTTGAACTTGTTTAAAAAGCTTGCACCCTTTTGAGCTTTAACTTCCATAAACCCTTTAATACGAACTAAATCATCTTGTATAAGATTCGCATCGGAAATAGTTTCTTTAACTTCAGATATACCAGAAGTTATAGAATTCAAAGCGGCTTGGCCGACTTCTGTTGATGCAACAGATAATACAACACCATCATGACCGCGTTTTGAAAAATGGTCAACATATGCTTCCGAAACTTCTGTGACTCCATCATCGGCAAGGATTGGTTCATCTAAAATTACTTTACCAAGGACACTTGGTACCATATTTTTTGGTTCAAACGAAACAGTATCTTCTGGTTTTACACCAACAAGAAATGTGGCGGAAGCTTGATTTGTACTACTGAGATAGTCTCCATTAATAAGTACTTGCCCGTTATATTCTGTAAATCGTGCGATAGTTGCGATTCCTGCTACAACACTATTAAGTTTGTCTTGTAAATCAATCCAATCAGATTCTTTGAATGTATCATTGGCTGATTGTACATGATTGTATCCCTTGGTTAAACTTTCTAAAACATCTTTATAACCTACTACTGCGGATTCAATCATATCATTTCCGTCTTGTGCATTAGAGGCCGCAACTTGAGGTTTCCAAAACATGGTTAATGCATCTTCATCAAGATTTTTAATTCTCATGTAATAGCTTTCTAAAGCATTTCCGCTGAGAGTTTGTAATTCAACAATTTCTCCACGAACGGATTCAATTCTTTCGTTAATTTCTCTTTTCTTCAAATGGTTATTCAATCTCGATTTGTTAGTCATCTTGGTATATTTATAGAGAAGAAACTGTGAAAAAACGCAATTTTAAGTCTTACATAATTAAAAAAATAGATTGTATCTATTAATTCAACTGTACATAAATGTATATATCAAGACGTTCAAAACGATATCAGAATTGTTTCGAAAAATTATTCAAAATAGCAAAAAAAATAGAAAAATATTATGAGACAGAAGATATATATAGAGATGCTAAATTATTAGAACAATTATCAATTACAGCTTTCATAACGAACAATTATATCAATTTGAATATAAAGAAAGGAACCCCGATTAAGGATGATTTAAGGAATATAAAGGTAATAATTATAACGGCATTCATAATTGCAGATAAGTTATTGAATGATTTACATATATTGCCAACGGATATATTAAAATATTGTTATAAAACGGGTTTTATTGATATTGATGATAGAATATCAAGAATTGAATTTGAAGATATGGAAAAAAAGCTATTGGATTACATAAGTTATTGTGGAATTTTAAGAATAAATGTAGGAGATGGTATTACAAATCCTGAATTGAACCCTCTTCTAAATCTGAAATATTTAAAAGAGGAGGAACAGAATCGTTAGTTTCATCACTATCTTCACTATCATCATCACTATCCCATATAAATTTTCTCAATTTCCACAATGGTTCTACTTCACTATCATCTTCACTATCATAATAATCCGCTTGTTGTATTTCTTCAGTTGTTGCTTCATCTATAATTTCGTTTAGATAATCACTATTTGTAGATGTTTCTTTTAAAAGTTCATCAATAATTGGCGAAATAATTGATTTAATTTTCTCATCATCCTTTTTTTTGAACTGGTCCATATTTAGAAAATGATCCATATCTTCAGTAGATATTTCTACCACTCCCTTCCATTTTTGTCCTTCTCCTAATTGTAGGCTAATCTTTTCAACTACTCTCTTTTTTTCTTCTTCTAATAATTTTTCTAAATCTATAGACAACCTTTCATGTAGATCTAATATTTTCCACTTTTGTAATTTTGATGGTGCCCACTTATTTTTATCACTTGGTAATTCAAGTATTCCTTTAAGAATGCTTGTAATATAATTTGTCTCTTTTACCATTTTGTCTAATTCATTTTCTGACAAATTAGTATTTTGCAGCTGCATACCTTTTTGCATCTCTAACCTTCTTTCATTAATCAAAATTTCATTTTCTGGTAATAATATACTAAACCTATCTACTAATTCTATTAGTAGTTTATATTCTGTGTTACTGAAAGGGTCATCTTCAGTTTTCGACCCATAAATCTCATACTTTGGTGCTGGAGTTGCTACAATAGTGTCACCGAGAAAGCTTGGCTTAAGATTCCAGCCGTTTCTTACTAAATAATTTCGAAAAGAATTATAAATTTTCTTAATATTATCATAGGTTTGCCATAATTCAATATCATTTGGCCACAAAGCATTTCTAATATTTGTAACATCTTCGGCAGCATTATTGATTTGTCGTTTACTATATTTTTCAGGACTGTCTATTACATCATATACCCTATACAATGTTTCTAAAGTTTTTTGACCAAATTTGTTATGTATTGGTTGATTATTAGTAATATAATTAAAATCTTCAAGTAGATTTACTAATTTTTGTAGCGTTTCTTCATCTTTTGCCCATGTTACTGCATAACTTTTAAGTTGTTTGTTTTCTGAATCAATTTGAGTTGTTTTGTCTAATTCAAAATCTTGTCCATCCGGTTTTCTAAGAGTGGCGTTTAAAATGTTTCTATAATTCTTACCAGCGTTCTCATTTCTTAATGAAGGTGGTAATTTATCTCCCAAAAGTGTTACAGATTCTTCCATCATTTGTGCGAGTTTTGCTTGCATTTCTTTCCGTCGTTCTTGACCTTTTTCCACCAGTTCTTTCGTTTGAGAATTAATTTTTTCTATTTTAGCTTTTGATTCCATTTCCGGATTCTTCTTATTATACTCTCTCTTTTTTAGTGAATGGATTCCTTCACCATTGTGTGTCGTTACAACGGCTAATTGGCCTCTTAATTCATCTTTATGCTCAATAAGAGTATTTAAGTTTGAATCAGTTTCTTGTTTTAGCTTTAAATGCTCTCTAAATTTTGACTTCCATTCTAATTCAATAGCATTTATTTCGTCGATATCACTAATGTTTTTTAATCTTTCATGTAAATCTAAAACAGATTCTTCAATATCTTTTGGTAAAGATGTGGGAAAGTTGAGCGTATCTTTGAATGGTTGCATTATCTTTTCAATATTCAGTTTATTTAGAGCATTTTCTGATATAGACGTCACGAACTCTTTAAACAGATTCTCCTGTTTCAACCACTGGTAAAATTCTGATGCTTTTATTCCCGCGGCTCTCGCGCGTTGGATCGTTGCAGCGTCGCCGAGCGAAAGGCTTAGCTTAAATTGCTTGATGTATTCTAACATAACTCTATCCTCAAATACTTTTATGTTGTTTTTAGGCACAAATGGCTCAATATAAGATATGTTTTGTTTGATTTCTGTAAATCTTGCTATATTACTTGGCCAATAGAAAATTTTTATATGTTCTATTTGAGTTTTTGA
>Ga0099799_10406_pt1 | contig 11205 bp, 9 predicted proteins | sample Uncmet6_SortLC_1_FD_89033 | JGI IMG/M metagenome (GOLD analysis project Ga0099799, IMG submission 89033) | Marine eukaryotic communities from CALCOFI LINE 67, Pacific Ocean - CN11_C50_N6_SortLC_1 | ecosystem: Environmental > Aquatic > Marine > Oceanic | place: Pacific Ocean: Monterey Bay...
TATATATATAAAGGACGCGCAGAGCAAAGTATTATACAATCGAACCGGTAATAATCGAGTTGCTGTCAAAGTAATCTACCTCAAGATTCTGCAAACCAACCCGGCAACTCCAGCCATGATAAATACTCCCTTGTATCTCCCCCAATTCCATCTATGGTCATTTTCGATTACAGCCGTTTCAATGGTCACTTTTCTCACCTTGCTCTTCAACAGCCTAGAAAGAAGTGAATCGCCAAGTAGCTCTGCAGGAGTTCCAAAACCATCCTCAGACCTTGCCGGGAGATCTTCTCTATTATACACGAGGCAGAGAGCTGCCTCGCTTACACACTGAGCAGTGACAAGATTTCCTGAAATAGGTAAGGACAAGCCGAGTGGAAAGAGAATCAACTTGTGAGTCAAGGGAAGCGGCGGTTCTATTTGTTTGCGGGCAAGCGTTTGAAAATACTATAGGACGCGTATTGACTTACCAGGATCACCCTCAAACTTTAGGTGGCAGGTTCCCTTGTCGATCAGGCCGGTTGAGCGCCCACTTGAAGCGGAGGCGTGGGATTTGACTTCGGCGTAGACCTCTAAATAACCTCTCTCGTTGATCCAGTCAGGGATACCACGTCCAGGAGGCATGATAATCTCCGCGAGCTTACTTCCGATGAATGGGGCTTTCAAGACCACCGTGAAGGCTGCGAGGGTCATGCTATAGGATAGGGTGGGAATTATGGAACACAGATTGATATAGTGGTTGAAGCGAAAGCCTGTGGGAACAAACCGCTCCCAATAAGTAAATGCGTTTAAGTTGTCGTCTTTTTGATCAAGAGAGGAGTACTTGAGTGAGATCGCACTGGCATGGACGACCTTGGCGTTCACAACTGCCATGAAGAAAGGAGCAGACGCCGTCACACCTTCACTCGAGAGCTCAGTATCAAGTGTAATGAGCTGATTCTTCCACTCGGTTAGTGCAGCAGCGTCCCTCCAGCTGTCATAGCTGGGGTCATCTCTAACGCTTGGATGGGAAAGCGCGAAGGGATGGTCCATCAGATATGGCACTTTGCGTATCTTCCGGGTCTCATTGTTGAAGAGCATGCTGCTTATATCTATGGGAATATTGAGAGCTGTATGGAGAGTTCCGCCGTTGGCAAGCCCAAAAGCTGCGTGCCAAGTCTTAGCCTGGAAAATCTGAACAGGATCTGCGGACGACTCGTCAGTCTTCTTTGACCTCGACTGCCGCAAAGCCCTAACTGCGGCAAATACTGAAAGGTCAGAGGGGACAGAGTCAGTGCCGCAGAAACTAATGATGCGAGAGCCCGATTTTGCAGACAGATGACCAAATCTTTCGCGCATTGCCCCCGCCCAACTAACCTCCCCAGTGATGTCGACATAGTCACACCCATTGGAAGCGCACGCGCCGACAACGTTTGTGCCATGCCGCGCAAAGGGCCCAGCGCAATTAAGTACGACGTACGTACTGGACGCCATGGCATCAAGGGCACGGGGGTCATTGGAATCAGCCACAAATATATCAATTTGGACTGACTTGGAAGAATAAGTTGGGAGAGCTGTGATCTGCTCCAGGACATGGCGGAGCTTCGATTCATTCCGACCTGCTAATGTGACACGGAGAGGCTCGATGGAGGAGGCTTGCCTAATATCCGTCTTTGCCGGCCGATCAGCCTTCGTAACCAGCCTGACGGCTTCGTAATCGGTATCGTCTTCCACGACGGCACTTGATCCCTCTGGGCCTTCATTTGTATCATGGGCCGCAGTAGATGCAATGAGATAATCGAGAACGCGCCTCGCGACAAATCCGGTCGCGCCAAACACAGTAATGTCAGTCTTGATATCACGAGCATCCTTGATGTGCTTTGTGCCCTCGATTTTAGAATAATCTGACGTATGCAAAGGCGAAGCCTCATCAGTCGAAGATGAATTACCCATGATGTCAGTCACCCTTTGGGGCAGGGAGACTGTGAAGATGCCTGTGAGAGAACAAAAATAAATACTTACTTAGTATGAAGATAATTCTTAGAGAAGCATTCGTGCATTCTTCTGTTTTCAAGGGCCTACTAGAGTACTTCTTGTACTGTACTACTAATAACTATTTTATTACAACTCTAGCTAGTATCCATACACCTGTACAGTGTATGCATAGTATGTACAGTACGACTCGCACTATACATACATAATTATTATGCATACGATCGTACGACTCGTATCATACATACCACTTTAGAGTAGTACTACTTAGCTATGCATAATATTATGCATAATATTACTAGCTAGTGTGCATACTATGTATACGCTCGTACTTACTACTCTAGAGTACGAGCTCGCAGTATGTAAATTCTGCGCACGCGCGTACATGGGACCCGGATTTATCCTGGTCGGGTCTGACCGTCGTCGTAACCGTTTAGCTTACGACACACGACGGACACGACGCACACGCACGTCGAACTTCAACCAGATGGGCATGATGGGAGCTTGAGCACGTGGAGACGTGGAAGCAGGTGATGGTTTGTTGACGGTTTTTGTTGTGGTCTTCTCGCACATGGATCACTTTTTGCTGTAATTAATCGAAAGAGCGGCAACCCTGGGAAATTGGCCTGCATTCCACCGAAGCATCAAGCGAGTACCTGTTTCAGAGAAGTATCTTAGGCTGATCTTCGACGAATACTCGGATCAGAACATTTCTAAATATTAAGATATTTTACCATGCCCAGCAGGAGGAGTATCCTCATCCCTGCGACGGTGGCTGTCGCTCTTGTCGCTGTTGCCACAGCGCCCATCGGGGTTGACGCCGCTAGCTTTCCTTTCGGTCTAACCAGCCTCAATTCGTTTCCCCCCGGCTGGACTGCAGAATCTGTTCCGCGAGGCGGATCGACAGGTAAGAGACACACTAGTCGACCTTAGGAATTGCTCGCGCCCCGCCCTCTCCTCAGTTCTTTTCCGAAAGCTCATTGTCTCCTCTCATTGAATCTTATCATATTATCTTTGACTCTTTTGACTTTCTCTTGCCCCCGCAGCTGCTGCTCCCGCAGAGGACAAACCCAAGAAGAAGAAGAAGAAGAAATCCGCATCGGCAACCGCCAGCTCCTCCGACGCTTCCTCCGGATCCTCCAAGAAGAAGTCATCCAAGAAGAAGAAGACGAAGGTTGAGGATGACGAAGATCTATCAACCGCAATCCTTGCTGCTTCGATCGGTAAGAATACCATGAAAGTTTACCTCTACTCCGACGAGGATGGCGGTAACGATGGCGTTGGTGGTCACTCCATCGTTGCCATGACTGAGGGAGCTATGACGGAACTGGGAGTCTTCGACGGAGACACTATCTCCATCAAGGGCAAGCGTGGCAGACGCACCGTCGCTACAGTCGCCATGGTTTCCGATGCCAATACCGCCGCCATGGGCGGCCACAACCATGGTGGCGACGACTCCATCCTCGATGGTTGTCTCAGCCTTGGCATGTCGCAAGATACTATGAAGAACGCGGGCGTAAGGGCCGGTGATGCCGTCAAAGTGACGCCGGCTCCAGATGTCAAATTTGGTAAGAACGTTCTTATCCTCCCCTTTGCTGATTCTCTAGCGTCGGCTGGAGCAGAGACTGGCGAGGAGGCTAACGTTTTCGAGGACTATCTCCGTCCCTATTTCGAGGCCAAGTTCCGCACACTGGCTCGTGGTGATTCCTTCCGCGTCGATGGACCCCTCGGGGTTCTAGAATTTCAGTGCGTCGAGATTGATACCGTGGAGGTTGATGGAGACTCCGCGTGTGTAGTTGTCGATGATACTATCATCGAGTGCGACGGAGAGGCCGTTGAGCGCGACGAGAGCGACTTGGACGGTGCCGGATACGATACCATTGGTGGAGCGAGCAAGCATCTTGCGGCCGTGAGGGAGCTCGTTGAGCTTCCCCTTAAGCACCCCGAACTCTGGAGGAAGCTTGGTATCAACCCTCCTAGGGGCGTCCTTCTCACTGGACCCTCTGGTTGCGGTAAGACGGCTATGGCACGCGCGGTCGCTGCCGAGACCGGGGCATACTTCTTTGTCATCAACGGTCCTGAGGTCATTTCAAAGAAAGCCGGCGAGAGTGAGACAAATCTGAGGCGTGCATTCGAGGACGCCGAGGCAAACGCGGAAGAATACGGCGGAGCCATTGTTTTCATTGACGAAATTGATAGTATTGCGCCAAGTCGCGAGAAGGCTGGAGGCGAGGTAGAGAAGCGCATCGTGTCGCAGCTCCTGACCTTGATGGATGGGCTCAAGCCCACTTCAAAGGTTGTGGTTATTGCCGCCACTAACCGCGCTGGCGTTATCGAACCTGCTCTTCGTCGCCCTGGCCGCTTCGACCGTGAGCTCGACATGGGAGTGCCAGACGAACCAGGCCGTTTGGAAGTTCTTCAAATCAAGACGAGGGATATGCGCCTCGGAAAGGACGTGGACATTGAACTCCTTGCACGCAGTTCGCACGGCTACGTAGGTGCCGATCTCCAGCAGCTATGTATGGAGGCTGCTCTGGAGTGCATCCGAAGTAAAATGGATGTCATTGACTTCGACAAAGATAAAGTTGACAAGAAGATTCTCGACAGTATTGTGGTGGAAGAGAAGCATTTTGAGCATGCTCTGTCTGTTGTCCATCCTTCGTCTCTTCGTGAAAGTCAGGTAAGACGTAGATTTTGCAGAAATGGAGGAAACATTTTATCTCTTTTCCTTCTCGGTATCTGTTAAGCTGACATCTTTATTCTCGTGCCATCATTTCTTTACTACAGGTTGAAGTTCCTGACGTCCATTGGGAGGATGTAGGCGGTTTGGAGGATGTCAAGCGTGAGCTTCACGAGACAGTCCAATACCCTGTTGAACACGCAGACAAGTACGTCAAGTTCGGTATGAGCCCAAGCAAGGGTGTTTTGTTCTACGGTCCCTCCGGATGCGGAAAGACTCTCCTTGCCAAAGCTATTGCTAATGAGTGCGGAGCTAATTTTATCAGTATCAAGGGCCCCGAGCTCTTGACTCAATGGTTTGGTGAAAGTGAGGCCAACGTTCGCGAGCTCTTCGACAAAGCTCGTGCTGCCAGCCCATGTATTCTAATGTTCGATGAGATGGATTCAATTGCAAAGGCGCGTGGAAGCGGAAGTGGTGGATCAAGCGAGGCTGGCGACCGTGTCATCAACCAGATTCTAACCGAAATTGATGGCGTTGGCGCACGAAAGAACGTCTTCGTGATTGGTGCAACCAACCGTCCCGACATTCTCGACCCCGCCGTCATTCGTCCCGGGCGCCTTGACCAGCTCATCTATATTCCACTCCCTGACCTCAAGAGTCGTCAAGCAATTTTTGAGGCCTCCCTTCGAAAGGCTCCTCTTGCGCCAGGGATCGATGTTTCAGTCCTTGCCCGTTCCACTCAAGGGTTTAGTGGTGCTGATATTGCAGAGATTTGCCAATCGGCGTCCAAGCTTGCCATTCGTGAAGCAATCCTTGCCGAGGAAGAGCGTCTCAAGAAAATTGAATCTGGCGAACTTGATGAGGATGCTGGAAGGTCGAAAGACGAGGACATGCTTATAACCAAGAAGCATTTCAACTTTGCCATGTCTAGGGCACGACGCAGTGTGAGCGAGAAGGACCTGGCAGTGTATGAGGAGTTTGCGGAGAAACAAAAGGCAGGAAGGGGGGAGGCCGCCACGAACTTCAAGTTTGGCGGAGAAGACGCCGAAGGGGATGCGGAGGGGGATGACGGATTACCCGAAGATCTCTACGAGTAAACATCGATAACACTTTTTAGTCATATTATGAAAACATCGAATGTCCTATTGTATATAGTGCGTTCTCAGGTGTCACGGAAGGCTCCGAGGGTATACTAGCTAGTAGAGGACCTCCCGTCGCATGCTGCTAAAACAAAGCGTGCATGCATCAGTCCCATGGAAATATGGGAGATATTGAGATGTTTCTACCAAATTAAATACTTTAATGCACGAAATCTAACCTCAGTTCAGTCGGAAGTGCAAAAAGGCGTCAAAATAAAGCTATCCCTCCTCAATGCCTTCGTACTCGAAAATTCTATAGCTGTATCGGTGCTCATCGCTAATGAGATATTCAACCTCATCTACAAGATAGTCAATTTGCTCATCATTGCAGATCTGCGGTCCATCCCACGTTGAGGAACTTAACGTTGCCTTTCTCTTGCTGTGAAGAAGATCTATGTCATAGCTCTCTAGCCAGATTTCAAAAAGGAAATCTTCAGGCTTGGCATGGCCATATACACGTGTCTCGACAAAAATTCTGCGGCCAAACTCGTTACCGAATCTTTCAGAAATTTTTTCGGCAACTGCCAGGTCCTTATCATCTGCTGAACATGCAACCACCAAATGTCCCTGAAATTCAGCGGCTTCTGTTGAGTCGTGCTGGACTCCTTCGGTATAGTTCTTAATAGAAACTAGCCCGTCCATATATTGCAAGAGTTCTTGTTGGTCCTCTTCCGAGCCCTCCCCTGCTTCAACGACATCCTTGATCTCTTGTGTCATGGCCTCGAGTTCAACTTGGTCTTTAGGAAGGTCCTTCTCATAAAATTCATCTGCAAAAACAGAATCATATGGCATGAAGCTGTCGTCATCGAAAAAGACCTGATCAAATTCTGGGTTATACACTTCTTTCATCCATTCCTGAAGGTGAGACATTTGGATCTCGTCCTCATCAGGAGGCTCAATGGTAATGATGTTAGTCTCTCGCTCGGTTCTCGTCGGGATTGCGTCATACCCTAAACCACGCCAATAGTTCTCTAGCTCCGACATGTCAACTGCGTTCGCTTCTTCCCACGTGTATTCAAACTTTCGATCTTGGCCTTCGGCATACTTATCGTACACTTCCATCTGAAATAACCACTGAGGTAGAATGATCGGAGCTTCCGGGTTGTGCTTGCATGCGGCTAGGAAAATCTTGGTCATATTGAATTGGAGATCGTATAGAAGTAACTTCTCGGCCTTGTACGTCGGTCTTTCGTCCTCTTTCATCTCTTTCAGCACGAGGAGCAACTCGCCGTACTGCTCAGCATCAGTCACGTTAAGCTTGGCGAGGCCCTCCTCCTCATTGATCGAATCGAAACTTGATTTCCCCTCGAATGTTTCTTCTTGGGAAGATCCCTTGCGCTTGAAGTATTCTTTGGCAGCGTTATCAATGCTGACCAGCATTTCATTTGTGAAGCCCTTTGATTCGAGAAGGGGACCATCCGAAGGAAAGGTATCCTCGCCCTGGAGACTCTCCATTTCTGATTCTGCCTGGTCAATACTTTCGTCGGAGAGAGCTTCAATATCATCATCGGAAATTTCGAATTCCTTAGCCTTCTTCTCGGCCTCGGCCAGCTGCTCCTCGGTCAGCTGTTCCTCAAAAAAGTTATCCAGTGATTTCTTCCAATCCTCCGTCATGCCAGTTGTATCAATCTGATCGCGGACCATTTTCTTGTACGAAGCAATGGCTTGGAGACGGGGAAGATTTTCATCCAACATGGTTCTCTGAGCGTTATAGTTAGGGTCATCGGGATCATCCTCAATAGGGAAATACTCATCTTCAATGTATTCATCGGCGGACTCATGAACCTGCGAAAGTCCAGCATCAATGTCTTCATCATCATTTTCATCTTCCGTAATTACGCTATCCTCATATTCCTCTTCGTATTCGTCCTCGACTTCCTCCTCGTCCTCTTGTTCTGCTTCCTCGTACTCGCCATCACCGTAATCGTTGTCGATTGTTGCCATGCGAAGCCTGCAATTACTTGCGGCGATATCCATAGGAGCAAAAGCTGACCCATAAGCAACACTCGGACGCCGCTCAGAGGATGTGGAGCGGTTCAAGCGCGACAGTCGCTTACCGGAAGTGTCCATTGCGAACAGTCGCTGCGACCTATGGAGGGAATATGCGCCAGCAAATGTGGGCATCGTGCACAATAGCACGAAAGCCATGGTGGCGGCACTCATGACCATCATCTTGTTGCGGAGCGATGGCGACGCTGATGGTGATGTCACATCTTTTTGGACTGACATAATCCGCCGCCTTCGTCCACAACCAATACCGCTGTCCATCGAGCTTTTAAGGCGGTGCAATCAATAGATAAGTGAAACGAAGCACCAAGATGAACAGAGCGCCCCTCCCCTCAAATGTTTTTGGGGCTTTGTCTTTCTGCTGAAAAAGGGCAGCGTGTTCTGAGGAAGTGATGGCCATCAGTGCTATCGGCGACATCAGCGATCACGTACGGCGGCGGAGCCTTGAGTACATGACGTATGTACGAGGTCATAGTAGGTATATACTAGCTAGTACATCATTTTATACTGTAGTGCTACTATAGTAGTATGCATAGAGAGTACTAGCTACGAGCTCATAGTACATACATTTATTTACTAGCAAGTATACTAAGAACTCGTAGCGTATATTTAATAATATTATTACTGTATGCGTACTACGAGCTCGTAGAGTACTACTAGCTAGTACTCTACTATGCATACTCGATGCATAGAGTATGGCATAGTACTAGCTAGTAGTAGTAGTACTCTATTATGCATACTACTACCACTAGTAGGAGTAGTACGTGGTGTATAGTATGCATATGCATACGCATACTAATCTACCACTGCTACTCTAGCTAGTATCCATACTATAGTACTATTACTAGCTAGTATGCATACTATTACGAGGGTTTATGCATATGCACATATGAATATGCATACTAGCTAGTAATATATATTATGCATACTACGAGAGTACTAGAGTACGAGCTCGAATGATAATAATATTATATTATTCGACTCGTATATTTAATAATACTTCTAGTACTAGCTACGAGCCGTAGTATGCATAATCATCCTAGCTACTAGCTATTAGAATGAGTACTACGATAGTTACGCGCGTGTCAGCCACCCATCAAGAAATCGAAAAACAACCACGAACATCTCTGACCTCTAAAATCTATCGTCAACCCGTCATCCGTCTCTTTTCGTGAAATGATTACGGCTGATGGGCAGACGAAAATATTCGAGGTACTACTCTAGTACGACTCGTAGCTACTACTCGAGTAGCTGGAGTAGGAGGGCCTCTGCGCAAAATACTCTATAGAGTAATAATATGCATAATAGAGTATCCATACGACGTGCACACTCCACTGCTACTATCCAAACTACTCTAGCTAGTATGTATATTACTACAACTAGAGTATGCATACTATAGTGCTAGAGTAGCATGCATACTCCTAGTACTAGCTAGCATGCATATTAGAGAGTAATAGAGGAGGAGGAGGTCCTACTAGCTAGTACTACTAGTCTAGAGTATGGATACTCTCGAGTACTACTCTATTACAATTACTATCATTAGGTCATGTAGCTCGTAAAAGTAATTAATAAGTCAAATAATGTAGTTCAGCAGATTTTAATTACAGTATAATGTAATATAACATTTGTTCTCGTACCCATCTATCCTGAAGAGTATCAATCAGAAGACTTCTTCTTCTTCTTCTTCTTCTTATCTTTCTTATCCTTCTTCTTCTTGTCCTTTTTCTCGCTCGCTTCGTCAGGACTATCAACATCCATCTTTTCGTCCTTCTCTTCAGCTTTCGATGGGGTCTTTGCTTCATCAGAATCACCACCACTGGCGACATCCCCGGCCCTTCCCAGTGGGGCGGTGACACTCGCTCCAGCAATATACTTGTAATCATCTCTCCAGGATGTAGGAGTCTTGTCGTTCGGCTTGCCGTGCTTGTCAAGCTTTCCCTCCTTGATGAGTGACTTCTTCCTCTGTGCCATCGGTCCCAGACCCCATCGCCGGGGGTAAGTATCTCTCTCCATGATTACGCGCTTGATTTTGGCCACGCAGCCGTGATCGCACGTGGCCATGACTGCTGTCGTCATTTGGGCGATGGCGACGGCGACTGCCTCTCCCTTGGTCGTCATGAGGACGACCTCGTCGTTGATTTCGATAGCGTCAGCGAATCGGAGAAGGCCGGGTGTCATGAACTTGGCACCGTAGCAAATAGCGTTGACGGCTGAATCCTTGACAACGATACGCTTGTAGTTGGTAAGTAGGACCTCGAGCGGCATTACGACGCGGCGGAGGTATGTCTCGTCCTTGGTGCTATCGTACACGTGCTGCGCATCCATAACGTCATGCATCGTTACCATGTTTTCGGATTCGTTCAGGGCACCGGATCGGACCCGCCTCAACTCCTGCATATGACCACCAGTGCCAACAAGAAGACCAAGGTGAACACACATGGTACGGATGTATGTACCAGCCTCGCATGATACCCAGAAGATGCCGAGATTGCGCTTCTGGTCGTACTCGATGAGCTTCGAGTCGTAGATTGTGCGGATTCGCAGCTGCCGCTTGACAGCAGAAATAAGAGGAGGGCGCTGGAAAAGGGCCCCCGTGAGGGTCTCGACTGCTCGGTTTAGCTGCTTTGTATCCTCGATTGCCGAGTGGAGACGGACGACGCCGACGTACTCCTTTCCGGCCGATTGCTGCGCTTTGACGAGGCGGGTGGCGCGGTCAATGCAAACGATGAGACATCCTGTCACCTTCGGGTCGAGAGTGCCCGAATGACCTGTTTTCTCCACCCGCAAGATACGCTTGATCCAAGACACAACCTCATGACTGGAGGGATTGGCGGGCTTGTCCAGGTTGATTACGCCGTATGAAAGATGAGTCTGGAGAGGGCGGGCGAGCGGGGACGAACCGGCTGGGATGGGAGTGTAGTGAGAAGTTCGCACGTGAAGCTGGTCATAGTTGCGAAGGAGAAGGGGCCAATTGGAGGTGTCAATCTTCGGGGTTACAGACGACGGCTTGATCATGTGGCCCACAGATGTTTCAACAACGTCTTCAGCGGCACCGTCCGAGGCCTTGCGCTTCTTTTTGGCTTTCTTTTCTGCATTAAAATTAATGTACGGTTCGGCCGATGGAGAACAGAGGTAGTGAAGAGGTAAGCAAGATATGACAGTACATCGGAGTTAATCTGATTGTCTAACAACACTTAGGAGCAATTCGAGGATGATCACCAGACAAATGATGGGGAGATATCAGCCCTATGGATTGATCCCATCAAAAGCTGCAAGTGGCACGATATCTCAAGGTGCACGTTACTACAAAGTAGCATGTGTCTAAAATCGTACTTACCTGATCCACCCATCTTGCGGTCAATGCGGTAAGCAAAGTGAAATATTCGGTGCTCAGCAACGCAAGCAATGGAT
>Ga0099799_10407_pt1 | contig 11150 bp, 9 predicted proteins | sample Uncmet6_SortLC_1_FD_89033 | JGI IMG/M metagenome (GOLD analysis project Ga0099799, IMG submission 89033) | Marine eukaryotic communities from CALCOFI LINE 67, Pacific Ocean - CN11_C50_N6_SortLC_1 | ecosystem: Environmental > Aquatic > Marine > Oceanic | place: Pacific Ocean: Monterey Bay...
TGCGGCTCCTGGAATCAATGACTAGTGCTCAAAGCGAGCTATGCACTCGTTCTGACTCGTTGGCACACGCCGGCGCCAAGCTAGCGGCACGTAAAGACACTAGAAAGCGAGAAAAGAACGTCGTAGGCCGCCTCGACGACGTCTCGTGCGGGGAAAAGCAGATAGCTAGGGAACGCGGACACTAGCATGCAGCCCGGGCTGGGCCAACCGACAGTGGCGCTGCGCAAAGCGCTGCAGCGGCGCGCGACCGACAGCCGTCCCATCAGCCGCGCGCACGCACGGCAGCGCCCAAAAAGGCAGCCGCGAACCGCTGCCCCATCAACCGCTGCGCACACACTAGTGACCAACAACCAAGCATGCCATCTACTGGAGACGCCGTCAACGTGAAAGTCGCGTTAAGATGTCGACCGTTATCAAAAAAAGAACTGAGCGAAGGCGACCGAAGTATCTTCACGAAGGACGGCAATGTGGCAAGACTCCAAGACCCCGACGGCCGCCAAAATGGTGGTTCACCGATAGAATTTGGGTTTGACCACGTCTACGACGCCGATTCGACCCAGTTGCAAGTCTACGAGGACGTGGGCAAACCGGTGGTCGACGCGGCGTTCGCGGGTTTTAACACGACTGTATTTGCCTACGGCCAGACCGGTTCCGGCAAGTCGTGGTCCATGACGGGCGGTAAAGACGAACAGAGAGGCTTGATCCCCAGGATAAATGCCGAGATCTTCGAGCGCATCGAAAATTCGTCGGAGGAAAAGTTATATTTAGTGCAGTGCTCGTACTTCGAAATTTATAATGAAATTGTGAGTGACTCAGCGTCCGTTTCTGACGTTTTCTGAACTTCAACTTTGGGAAGACGGCGTCGTCGCGACGCCGTCGGTGTGGCTGTGAGAGAGTCGACGCGTGACGCTGTCGTTCGCCACAGGTCTACGATTTGCTCGACCCGCGCCCGAGGAAGGATAAAGAGAGAAGTGGCGGTCTCCAGATCAAGGAGCATCCGGTATTAGGTATTCACGTCCAGGGCCTGCAGCAGATCGTCGCCGGTGACGCGGCCAAGGTTCAAGAACTTATGGACCTAGGACAAAAGAACCGGTCCGTCGGGTCGACGGACATGAACGCCGAATCCAGTCGTAGTCATTCCGTGTGTCTCGTGACGGTCCACCAGAAAGATACGGAGAACGAGTCGAAGTCGTGTTATGCCAAGTTGAATTTGGTCGATTTAGCTGGTTCGGAACGGGCCGACCGGACCGGTGCTTCTGGTAAGAGGCTGAAGGAAGGCGCGAACATCAACAAGTCGCTGACGACGCTTGGTTCGGTTATCAATGCGTTGGTCGAGCAAGCTCGAGGGAAAAAAGGAGTGTTTATTCAATATCGTAATAGTAAACTGACACGCGTCTTGCAAGAGTCGCTGGGTGGTAACGCTCTCTGTACGATGCTGGCTACTTTATCTCCTGCGCTATTGAATGGCAAGGAAACGTTATCTACATTGCGATATGCGGCTAGAGCCAAAACGATCAAGAAGACGGTCACCAAGAACGAGGAGTCCGGCCAGATCGATAAACTAAATGAGGAAGTCGCGCGCCTCAAGAAGATGCTCGCCGAGAAGGCTACGGTGCCGGGTGTCGTGCAAGATGATGAGGCTTTGTCAAAGGCCCAGTCCCAGATCCAGGATCAAATCCGGGAGATGGAAATGTTGACCAAACAGACCTGGGCCGAGAAGCAGGAGCAGTCCAAGAAACACGAAAGTGAAATGCAAAGGTTACGGAAGGCTACTCGCGACGCGGCGAAGCGAGCTGAGAGCGAGAGGAGGAAAAGGTTTCAGTTGTTACGAGAAAAGGGCGACGTCGAGTTGTCGGTGCGTGAGTTAAATTTACCCTCAGCTTGGGCCGACCAGGCTCGACGGTTAGATGGATTGAAGGCTCGGGTCGGTGACCGACGGGCCCACTTGAATGTGTTGCGGGACGCTTTATTATCAGATTTAGGGGGTTCGTATGATGACGAGGACCCCGTCGAGCGAGCGCGCTCGGCCAAGGCCGCCGCTGATAGTGCGCAGGGCCGGCTGTTTGTGTTACGGTGTCCGTTCTTTTTACCGAGGCGTCCCGAGAGTCCGCGCGCCGGCGACGATTGGGGAGGGTCAAACAAAACGCACGCAGGCAACAGCTAAGCGGCGAGCTCGACAAGATGCGCGAGGGGGAAACATCATTACTCAAGGGCGCCGACGCATTGATTGCGGACGTCGAGGCGGCCCTTTCAGACTTTTTGACGCAGCAGGACCGGACGAAGAAGGCAAGGGTCGAACTTGTTTTAGATCAATGTAAAGCGAGGCGCGGCGCTCTTAGAGCATCGTTAGCTTCCGAACGAGCGGCTCTGGTGTCTTCTGATGACGGTGGGTCGGATTTAGTGAGGGCGGCGCAACAACTAGTCCAGGAGGCCGAGCGCGCGTCCGAAGGTGCTGACGATGCTGAAGCGTTGCGAGCCGCAAGCGATGCATTGCAGGAGGCCTCTCAAAAAGCATCGTCGTCCGCCCACAACGTCCGGGAAGCTCTCGCCGCTGTCTCCGAAAGAGCCGAGTCCGACGCGCCCGCTAGGCCGCCCGCGAGACCCGTGTCGGTCTCGTCCGGCGACGTCAAGACGGCTTGTTTAGGACGGGGCGACGGTTGGATGAACACACCTCAGGACTACGCCGAGTTTGATGTGGGAGACGCCCACGTGTCCAGTGTGAAAATCGCGCCCGGCACCGTTTCTGCTCAGATTGACGGCGCCGACGCTAAACTAACGATCGCACGCCTCTCCTCTGCATTAGATTGGAAGACCCTGCGATTAACCCCGGAGAAGGCCCTGAAACTACTACAACGACCACCGGTACGCTTCGTCGCCGATGCTTTGCAAGCGATCTCGACGAAGGCCGGGTGGACCGACGCACCGCCTTCATTAGATCCGAAGGCGCCGAACGACGTTAAACAGGCGCACTTTGACAAGTGGCTCAAGATTATCGATTGTCCGTCGTGTTCGAGCGACAACATATTAGCTGGCAGTGGTGTGGACGGGACCAATGCTTTACTACAGTTAGCGGCGGCGAAAGCCGTACCAACGTCCAACGTGGCGTCGACGCCTCATACATTAGAAGTGAAAGCGCTTCGTCAGAATACTTGGGAGGCCACGGAGGTGCGAGTTACTGATGGCCGCGCTCCTATTGGTTCAAGTGCTGAACGATGGCGCGTCTCCATTGTAAAATGGGAGACCGGTACTCAAGGAGCGTGCAAATTGGGCTTAGAAACAGGAACGAGCGGTCCCTCGTTATCGGAATCCGCTATGAACGCGGGGGATGCCGCACAAGCCTTGGACGCGGACGCCGACAAGCTCGCGAGGTGCATGCGAGCGACGGCCGAAATTGTGGCGAAGGCGGCTCAAAGTGCAGCGCGCAAAGCGACGCGGGGCGAGGCCCAGCGCCGCGCCAGCGAGTCGCAGCGACTCGCGGATTTGGAGGCCGAAGTGTCCAGACTTCGGGCCGCAGAAAAGAAGCATTTGTCAATACAAAGTGAGGCCGTCGAGCGGGAGAAACTGTTGAGGGACGAGGCCTCGAAGGCCACCGAGAAATTAAGAGATTCCGAAGGCAAGCAGCGCGAGCTAGAAACGCAGGCGAGGCTCGCCCAGACCAAGTCCGAGGATTTGACGCGCAAGCTCGCGGGCGCGTCCACGGAGCTCGAAACGGTCCAGCAGAAGGTCGATCAAGTGACGTCAGAATTGAATGACGCGAAGAAGGCCTTATCTTCCACAGAAGCATCCCTGAGAGAGGTCCGCGAGAAGCTCCAGGAAGTTCAAAACAAGTTGACCCAGGCCCAGGCGCACGAAAACGAATTACAAACGAAGACACGGGCCGCCGAGGACGCGTTGAGGGAGGCGGAGGCGGCCGTGAGGGAGCGGGACGCCCGCCTCGAGTCGCTACGCGACGGCGCGAGCGAGAACGCTGAGCTGACGGCCGCCCTCGAGAGTGCCAGGGAGGCCCAGGAGAAGATGCGCGAGGCCGACGCCGTACGGTTGAAGGAGGCTGATGTGGTCGCGGACGACCTCCGGAAACAACTGGATACCGCGAGGAGCGAGGTCGTGACCGCCCAGGAACAAATGAGGGCGGCGAAGACGGAAAGTGACGACAAGGAGAAGGGCCTGTGGGAGGCTCGTACAAAGGCTCTGCAGGACGTGCAGCGCCTGTCGACGGAGCTGGACGACGCTCGTTCTCAACTCCAGAGCACGAAGGAGACGTTGATCGCCGCGGAGTCGGAAAGAGACGCCTTCAAGGCCTCCCAGAAGCAGGCCGAGCTCGAGCTCCTCAAATTGCAAGGCGCGTACGACGCTTCTCAAAAGCAAGCTGATGATGCCTCGAAGGACGTGGCGGAGGCACGGAACCAGGCCGAGGAAACTCAAAATGAACTAAGGCGTCTTAAAGTAGACGCGGCGGCTTCGGAAGATCTTGTGAAGGAGGCGGAGGGCCGCGCGGCCCAAGTTGATTCAGAACTGGCCGCCGCGCGCGATTCAGAAAGACAATTACGATCGGAGCTCGAGGCCGTGCGCTCACGGTTAGAGGAGGGCGACGATGAACTCGCGAAACGCGACGACCAGTGCGTGCAGCTCGCCCAGGAATTGGACGACGCGCGCGCCGAGGGCGAGGCCGCCGCGGACGTCGCCGAGCAGACTAGATTAGCGCTGGCCGTGGCCGAGGAGGAGCGCGACGCCGCGCGTGGTGCCGAGGAGCGCTTGACCTATGAGTTGGAGCGGGTCGTGGAAGAAAGGGACGACGGCATGGACGGGTACGTCCGGCTCACGGAACAACTCAATGATGCCCGGGATGAGTTAACAGATGCGCAAGAACAAGTCGAGGCCTATAAAGAAAGGGAAGCAAATAACATGCGCGGGGTTTTGACGGAAAGGCAGGACGTCGAGGCGAGAGTCGCGGAAGTCAGAAGGGAGATGAGTGAAGAACATGAAAATATGATCAACGGCCTCGAGAAACTCAAAAGAAGGTTGGAGCGGCACCTGAAGAAGATCGACGAGTCGCCCCTGAAACGGCCCCCGTCTACGATCGACGCCGTCGCTGCGTTATTAGATTGCGCGCTCGACAAGTACGACGAGTTGGCCGAGCAGCGGCCGCACACGCCGGACGTCGAGTTCGACAACGGCGCGATGGACGCCTTCGACGCGGCTCTCAAAAGAGCCGCGGAGCCTCATAAACCTTCGCCGGCGGACACGTCGACGCAGCCGCTCGAGAACGACGATTCCGACGATGGATATGGGGATGACGATTTTGAGGACTAAGTAGAACTAATGTTATCTAAGCGATCCCGCGGCTTTTCAGGAACGCCTCCTGCGACGGCGGACGGCCGAGGAACGTGGTGAGGTGGTCCAGGATCTTGCCGACGCCTCCCGGGGCGAGGACGAGATCCCGGTAGCGCCGGCCCGCCTTCGCGTCGAAGGGGTCCTTCTCGAAGCACTGGGCGAACATGTCCGCCGAGAGCACTTCCGCCCAGAGGTAGCCATAATACGCGGCGCTGTATTGATTCATGAGGTGACCGAACGAGCGCAGCATATTGGCTCCCTCCGGGTTCTCGATGAGCGAGATCTCGGGCCGCAACCAATCCACAAGCGCCTGCAGCCCTTCCGCCGTCGTCGGCGGATTCGCCCCGTGGATCTCCAAGTCCAACGTCGACAAGTAGATCTGCCGCGCCATGTTCAACCCAACATTAACATTCTTCGCGGCGAGCATCTTATCCAGCAAGTCGCGCGGCAGCGTCGCCCCGGTCTCGTGGTGCTTCGACAGGCGTTTGAGGCCCTCTACCGTCCAGCACCAGTTCTCGAGCATCTGGGAAGGGGCTTCCACGAAGTCGCGCGGGCACTTGGCGAGTGTCGTCGAGTTGCCGTCGCCGGCCGCACAGAGCCCGTGCATGATGTGCCCGAACTCGTGGAAGAACGTGACGCAGTTCGAGTGACGTAGCAAGGCCGGTTTGCCGTCGGCCGACGGCGCCGGTAGATTGCAGAGCATGCAGTCGACGGGCACCTGGTCGCCCCATCTCTTCAGTAGATGGAAGATGGCCGCGTGCCCGTACTTGCCGTCGCGCGGGTGCAGGTCGAGGTAGAAGAAGCCCTGCTTCTGCTTCGTCTCGACGTCAACGACGCGGAAGAGGCGCACCGCGGGGTGCCACGTGTCGAACTTGTCGATCTCGACGAACTCCAGGCCCAGCAGCTCCTGGTAGATCTCGAGCGTCGTTTGTACGACGTGGTCCAGGGGACTGTGTGGATATCAACCAGTGAGTTAGGTTCTCTCGTGAGACTGTGTGGTGCGCCCGAAATTTGATTTCCACACAGCGCTCGACAAGTAAGCTCGTACCGCCTCGTGGTCTACCCCGACGCGCGCCCGCTTGCCATGAGGTGCAGCGGGAGAAAGTGTCAGCGAGGCGGCGTCGCAGCGCGCCAAGAGCCGTCAAATCGATGGTACTGATTGCAGACGCCGCGGTGCGGACCACTGTGGATTTCACAGCCCCATAGCTGCGTGACCGCCATGATTACAAGCCTTTATCGACGATTGCCCTGTTCACTAATTCGAGTGCTTGCTAGGGCCTGTAAGACACTAGAGAAATGTCTAGGCTCTGGAGGAGGTACTAATCACAACCGATAAACTTACGAACACACGAGTCACGTCGCGACGAACGCGGCCATCACCGCCACCGACGCGCCCAACCCCAACAAGGAGTTCACGGGCTTGAGCTCGTCGAGGAGCGGCGCCCAGGGCTGCCGCCCCCGCAGCAGCGCGACGAAGGGCACGCCCGACGTCTTCGCCTCGCGTTCGATTGAGAGCGAGCCGCCCATGCCTCTTCTATGCCGCGAGTCGAGGTGCGTGCCGTTGACTAGAGCGACCAACGGAAAGCCTAAAGCTGCCGCCGCGGTCCCCGCGAAGGGCGTCATCGCGGCGCAGCCCAAGCCCAGAAACCCGAGGCTCCAGAACTGGGGGTGGCGCGTAACCTGTGTGGAAATCAACAAGTGCGTCGGGTGCACCCGATAATTCTTCACTAAGTCATTTCTCGGCGATCGCATGGCCGCGCTGGCTCCGTCGAGCGGTGAGGAACCGACACCGCCACGCCATCAAGCAGGCGTCGCGTCGATGGCGTGATGATCGACACGGCTATTCAGGAGGAACGCGCCAGTAAATTTGATTTCCGCACAGCGCGTAACCCGCTCCAGCCCGACGACGTCACTCGCCTTCTCAGCGCGAACGGCTTTCAAGTCCAGCGGGCAGCCCGTGAAGTCGTCTCCCAGAGGATTGGCGAGCGCCGGCGCCAGGTTGAAGGCCCCAACCAATCCAACACAAGTCAGCGCTGATCCTAATGCTAAAGACGGCGGGCCGACGGTCCTTATTCTAGGTCCCGGCCCGTGGCGCCAGAGGCCGTAGGCCACCGACGCTAGCGAACAAGTCGACAGCAACCCATAACAGGACTTGTAGCCGCGGTCGCCCAGGCGGTCGATGAACACCTGCCGGTTCTCGGACAGGACTGCGTTTTCGGCCACGAAGAAGAGCCAGCCGCCGCCGCAGAGGCAGACGCTCGGGTGGGCGAGGACTTGCGCCGGCGGGAGCATCGCTTCGAGCTGAGCTGGTTCTTTCGAGCAATGGCGCCGCAGCGACGGCTGATCGCTGTGCTGCTGTCAGGGAGCTGCAATGTCAGGACCTCTGCCAGGAGGTCTGGGCAACTCGTACGCTGCAGCCGGCTGGAGACGATCCAAGTCGATGCACTGATGACCGTACACCGCTATTTTGGTGCGGTTACGTCCCGTATGGGCAGATGCCAGCTCGACGCGGCTAGCGCACAGTAACATACTAGAGTTCGAGTTAGAAACGAGCTCAACGAAGAAGAAGCCGACGCGAGGCCGGTCGTGGGGGCAGTGGGAGATAAGACTCGCACGTCGAGGCTGCCCGGACCCGTGTGCGCGCGCGTGGCCCGTAAGGCGCCGCCCGGCCGGAGATCAGAGAGGAACCGCAGGAGAAGGCACACACAAGGACCATGCAGCGCTGGCTCTCGCGCACGTCGAGCCTCTTTAGCGTAAGGACGCACCGCCGCAACTGGACGCAGAAGGCCGGTGGATTGATAGAGGCCGAGCTGCCGGCGAACCCGATGCTCTTACTCGACGAGTGGCTGGCCGCGGCTCTAAAAGATGGCCACATCATCGAGCGCGGCTTCGTCCTCGCTACATCAACACCGGAAGAGGGCCCGACGGCGCGGACGGTCGTTTGTAGAGACGTCTGCGACGACGGGTCCATTACCTTCGGGACGAACCCTAACTCTCTCAAGGGCCGCAGCTTAAAAGAGGAGCCGCGCTGCGAGGCGGTCTTTAGATGGGGCACGCGGCAGGTTAGACTAAGAGGCACGTGTGCCGTCGACGATGGCAATACCGAGGAGATGTTCCGGACTTTACCGCGAGCGGCCCGGGTCTCGCTCGAACTACTGAACCCCGTCGGCCAGGGGAACGACGTGTCCGAGGCGACACATCAGGAGCTCCTCGCCGCCGTCGAGGCGTCTTCACAAGATCCGCAGGCGCCGCCCGCGACGTTCTCGGCGTACCGCATCACCGCGTCTACATTAGAATTCTACCAGTCGCTGCGCGAGGACTTCATCGTGGACCGCTTCCTCTACGTCCGCGACGGCGCGGCTTGGAATCCTCCCTTACGCTTGGCCGGCTGATGTACATACTGCTTATGCTCGCGCGCGCCGTCGCTCGGGCGCCGCGCGACGCCTCCCCGTCGCCGTTCCATTCGCAAGGCTGGCTCACCTCTCCGTACATTCGCGTGCACATATCTATGCCTATAAAACGAGTTAGTTAGAGGCTCGACGTCGGCGCCGCGTAGTTCCCGCGATTCGTGTCGAAGACCTTGTTGCGGTCGCCGTAGGGGTCGTTCTGCACGAAACTACCGGTGTCGCTCCACATCCAGGCCCCCTCCTGGCCGTTGTACTCGAAGACGCCGGAATGCCCGAAGCTCCGCCGCCGCGACGGCTTTTTGCTGGTCGCGCAGCGGTTTTTGGTGGACGGCAAGGGTTCTAAAGCAGCTTCGCGCGCGGCCGCCATCTCGGGCGTCCAGTCGTCGAACCGCCGTTTATACGTAGGCGGTAAACGTCTAAGGGGAAGCTTGTGGACCTTCACGTAGCCGTCTAGACGTTGCGAGACTTTCGCGGTGTTTGCGCGAGCCCTCGTAAGTAATAAATTCTGCCGGTCCTCGCGAATCTTCTCGTGCTCCGCCAATCCGGAACAGAACTGCTCGATGTTCCACCTAGCTTTGCCTCGTAGTTTCGTAGACACGGGCATTTCCAAATTGCACGTCTTGAACATGTAGGAAGGATCGTCGATGGCCGCTTGCCGTATCGTTTGCTTCCGCGATTCGGGCATGACGTCGATCTTGAACTTGTGGGTCTTCGGTAGCGGCTCGAAGTTCTTCGGCGGTAGTTCCTCCGCTCGGAAATTGTAAGCATATCTCGCTCTATCATGATCAGCGTTGATCCTCGTTCGTAGTCCGAACTTCTTCGAATATAAATGACCGGTCGACGACGCGTTCCATAACGATTTCTCGCCGGGAAAGGTGCCGCCCCGCGCCCATTTCAGCGACGCGGCCTTGCTCGCTTTTTTGGTAGCTGGGATGTCGTCCGGGTGGAACGTCGGTTCCGACGCGGCGTAGTTGATGGGGCCCTTGCAGGAGCCGATCTGGAAGCGGGCCTTGAGGAAGGGGTGCTTGGCTGGTGGCGCTCCCATGGCTGCACTTGCTGGAGGGCTGCCCCCGGGGCTTCCGCTGCAGCGTCTTCTGTGCTGCCGGTTGCCGGGCGTCTAGACTGTGGTTTCCGAATGCCTCGCGTGCAATCGGGCTCGGGGGGCCGATGCTCCCGCGTCAATTTGGCCGAGGCTGTGGGAGGCGCTAAAAGTGAGTAGGGGGGGTAGGTAGGTATACATAAGATAGGTACCATACAAGCGGCGCCATCCTTGACGCCCTGCATCGCGCGAAATACCGCACCGCTGCATATAGCCGTCTTGGAAGAGACCCATTGATAGTAGCAGAACCACTGCTATCACTACTATAGCAAGCGGCAATCGCTGTGCAGAGCAAGAGAGCTGGGTCGCCTTGCGACAGAAACAATGAGCAAGCGCCAAAAGACCGATGAAGCGTGCCCTTGCTGCGAGTTGAGAGCGCGCCAGGCCTCGAGCTGGCAATTCCTGCCGCCGAATATGGCACCCAAAGGCGCCTGCCAGCAGTGCGTCCTGCCGCCGCCGCCGCCGTTGACAGATGACCTGCCGCCCTTCGTCTGGCCGCGCACGGCGGCGGAGATCGAAGGGCTGGCGCAAGGAGTGGAAATAGACTTCACGACGACGATGGACAAGGTCGCCGCCGTCTCGGACGCGGACGCGTCCGTGGAGACGGTGTTAAGACCACTCATGGGCGCGCCGCACTACAAGACGAACAAGGCCGTCGTCGAGGCCAAGTTCCTGCAGCACTGCTCGACGGATTCCGCTGTGAGAGAGGCCGCGGACAAGGCCGGGGCGAGGTTCGCTGCCCTGAAGGCCAAGGGCCGCACGGACCCGCGAATCTACGGCCGCGTCTGCGCGCTGGCGGCGAAGAACACCGTCTCTGGTCGGGATGAGCACTTCGTCCAGAGCCTCAAGGCGGGCTTCGAGCGCAGCGGCCTCAACCTGTCGCCGGCCGACCAGACGAAGTTGCAATCGCTGCGCGACGCCGACGCCAAGGTCTGCGGCCTCTTCAAGAAAAATTTGGCCGAGGACAAGACCGAGCTCCTGTTCGACAAAAGTGAACTGGAAGGTTGTTCTGATGCCTGGATTCAAGAAAGGATGAGAGACGGGAAAGTAGTCGTGACTCTCAAATATCCAGACCTGATCCCGGTGCTGCAGCAGTGCTCCGTCGCGGCGACGCGGCGGCGCGTCTCGCGGGCCCGCGAGTGCGAGGCTTACGGTTCTAACTTAGATTATGTGGCCGAGGGCGTCGCGATCCGGAAGCAGATCGCAGATTTACTGGGCTACAAGTCGTGGGCGCACTTGAGCACGGAGACGCGCATGAGCGGCTCGCCCGAGGCCGTGACGGCCTTCATGGACCCGCTGCTGGCCAAGGTCAA
>Ga0099799_10408_pt1 | contig 11143 bp, 1 predicted proteins | sample Uncmet6_SortLC_1_FD_89033 | JGI IMG/M metagenome (GOLD analysis project Ga0099799, IMG submission 89033) | Marine eukaryotic communities from CALCOFI LINE 67, Pacific Ocean - CN11_C50_N6_SortLC_1 | ecosystem: Environmental > Aquatic > Marine > Oceanic | place: Pacific Ocean: Monterey Bay...
GAGTGGCGTACATCAGACCGAGTCGGGCAGCATGCCCCCTCGCAAAAAGAAGGCCGACGCCGGTCGACCAGCCAAGCGAGCAAAGCCCACTGTGGCAGTGGCTGTGCAGCCTCCCAAGCGCGCGGCGCCGACGAAGACGTGCTCTGGATGCCAAAAGGAATTGCCTACCGCCACGAAGACGTGTCCTGGTTGTGGTCAAACGTTCGGTGCTCCGAAGGAAACGAACCCGAAGCCGCGACGGATACCGCCGCGGCCGCCGAGCGACGAAGAAGCAGCCGAGGAGTTGCGGCGGCAGTGCCGGGAGGAGTTTGGCGCCCTTGTCGTTCTGGACGATGTCAATCTGTGCGGAAACGACCGGCCCGGCACTGACGTACGAGTGATGCGCGGCCACGTCACCAAGACCATGGCCTGCCTCTGCGCCGCGTACATCATGGCCATCGGCTTCTCGTATGAGATGGTCGAGACGAGCTTTAACTGCGCCTGGTGGTGGTGGCAGTGGCTGGGCGTTATAGTATGCTACTTTAAGAAGTACGGCTGGGGCCTGTGGACGTGTGCGAAGGGCGAAGGCGGAGGTCACACGGGTGGCATGCGACCATTGATGAGAGCGCTCGGCTTCATGGGCGACTGGAGTGATTGGGTAACATGCACGGCCATCAGCGGCACGGCGAACCAAGCCCTGGCTTTGTTTCTCAAGTGTGGGTTAGATGAGCTGCCTGACAAACTACAAATGATTCCCTGCTACGGTCCGCTTCTCTCCGTTACGTTCATCGCCTTGAATTTGTACTTTCCTCTCTTCTACCTGTCCATCGTCTGCACGAAGCGAGGAGAATATATTTGTGCGGGCGACGGCCTGTCCAAGCTTGCGACGGACGCTATTCTGTCGGGGATGGTCTTCCTGAGCAAGACGGTCGTCAACAACTCGGTCTACTTTAGATGTCCGGCGAGGTGGCTCGGCCACAAGGACGAGAACCAGCCCCATTTGCTGCAACTCTCGTTCCCAGCGGCGCCCCTCTACCAAAACCGACTTGTTGCGTTGCGCATTAGACATAGTGAGCCGCGACTGCAAGATGGTGAGGCCTTGCGCCGGCTGATAACTAAGTTAAAGGCCGTGAAGCGGTGTTGTGACATCCCGCTGGCGTCGTCGAAGACGAATCAGGTCCTGTGCTCGCTGGCCATCGCGAACTGCTTCGCCGTCAATGAGGACGTCGTCGAGAATTGGGAGGATGATAGCGGGAGAAAGTTGTGCGGCTGGGCGTTCCGGGGCGGCCTGTGCGAGCTGCGGACGCTCGCCGCTAAGTTAGGGCTGATTGTGTGCGTGGAGGGCAAGGAGGTCGACATTAGATCTTTACCCACGGACTACTTCAAGGACCTGGGCCTGCCCGAGACGAAGATCGAGCTCGAGGTGCGGAAGCGCATGGCGTTTGATGAGTGGATCGCCAAGAACGGCTGGCTGGGCCTGTTCAAGCACCTCCTGAAGAACGGCGTCTTCGAGATCGGCGACGACCAAGAGGACGTGCTGGAGGGCCTTGTTGGGCCTCACGGCGTGCCGAACCACGCCGCCATCGCCGCGAAGGTCCTCGAGACGCCGTGGGAGAAGGCCGCCCGCCGCGTGAAGCTCGGGACGGGGCCGCTCGTTTACGAGTTCGACGCCGACCAGCTGAAGGCCATCGACAAGGAGGGCGCGTCTTTGTGGGAGCGGTGGTTTGGGGCGGGTTGGAGGGCGTCGAGCTCCCTCGCAGAGGTCCTGCGGAGGAAGCACGATTGGGGCTTTAGGATCGGCGCAAACGTTACCTTGCCGGAGGAGCAGGAGTGCCAGGAGGCGACGGAGCATTTTGAGAGAGTCCTCGGCACGCTCGAGCGCGAGGCCGCGTTCGCGAAGGGCCAGCGCGTCGAGGCGCGGTGGGACGGCGGCACTGAGTGGTACCCCGGCAAGATCACGACCGTGCACGGCGACGGCTTGTACGCCGTCCTCTACGACGACGGCGACGACGAGCCTAGCGTCGCTGAGCGGCTGATTCGCGAGCCGGTTCTGGACGACGAGTTAGATGACGGATTGCGGGGCCTCGCGGTGAAGGCGTTAGATGCGGAGCGCGTCGAGCGTTCGAGCTTGCTGCGACGGGTGGCCAGGAAGGCGTCGAGGGTGGCGTCGAGGGCGGCTGCCTCTGTTCCGCGGTTATGCTCTACTACGGCGACGGACGACGTCGTCTCGGGCTCGGAGGCGCCTCAGGACGCGGCGGAGGCGGCTAGTGGAACCTCGGAAGATGACGATCGCTTTGAGTCGTGCTTTGATCTGGCGAGGAGCGGCGCCACCTACACCGACGAGGATAGGAAGGACCCCAAGAAACGGCCCTGTGGGAATTGTTCTTGGGCTCTAGCGAAGCCGAACTCGAAGAAATGCACGTCCTGCACATTCATGGTCCGGCGGCAGGTGTCTGGGTCGCGGAGCGGGACGCGCGTTCGCAGACCGCCGGGCTCGACGCCAGAATTTGTTGGAGTGATGGCGTGCAACGAGTGCATGGACCCGCTGACGGGCCTGCGGACGGACGGCGGGACGACGTGCCTAGCTTGCTTCGATGCGGTGTATTTGGATGAAGGATGCTACGGAGGTCATGCTACCATCGGCGGCGAGCCGTTTGGTCAGTGCTGGCGCAAGCAACATTCGAGGAAGGACTCCGCCCTCGTGGCATCTCTGAAGGCGAAGTTGGAGAAGCTGCGGCGGCAGCGAGCCGTGGGCAACCGCGAGTGAGGTGCCCGCGGCTATGGTCTTGGGACGACCTTAAAGTACCCACCCCAAATTAGCAATGCCCGGGCGCTTACAAGCGGGTGCGTCCTGGACACGACGTTGTGTTGAAGAACTGTCCCACCAAAACTGTTCGCGGCTTCGTACCCATGGAGAAGCCGCGACGGTTTGACAATGCCTGGATGGAGGCCTTGGAGCGGGGCGTAGGACCATGCCTACGTGCGTACGTGCGACGTCAGATGGGAATGACTATGCGTTGCTTTGGATTAGCCCGTGCGGCCCGGGCTCTTAGACCCGGGGCCCTTCTATGATCACCACCACCATAATGCAGCCCTCCCCTTGCGGGAGTGACCGTGACAAGCCGGTATAAATGCAGAGTCTGGTACATTAAGATTTACAACCACCACACGTCGGCGGGACTTGGATGCGGACGATTTCATACGTTACCGAGTTTTATCAAAGAATAGGGTCGTCGTCGTTCTAAGAGCCGTGGATACGCGTCGACGCCTGCATCCTTACAACCACTACACGCTCTGGCGGCTCGGCGGCGCGGGGACGCGGTCGGTATCCATCGAAATTGCTGTTCTGCGTCACGACCGGATATACGGCGCGGACGCCGTCGACGCGCCCCCCTCGACCTCTAACAAAAATTGTATACCTCTGGGGAATGAAACCCGCACAAAACCATCATGATAACTAGTATATTTTCAAATTTCTTAGTCTGTCAGGTTCAGCAAGGCCGCAACCCCGGCCAACACCCACGTGTCGGGATCGACCGCCGTCGGCAGCTCCACGGCCACCACAAAATTTGTGGACATGCCCGTCGTGGACAGCACGCCCTTGCGCACGGCCGTCTTGTAGATGGGACACGCGTACGACGTCGGCGCGATGACGTGGCCCACCGCCGGGATGAAGTGCACGATGGGCAGCGGCGTGTACATCTCGCCCAAAACACTATCGACGACCATGGCCGCGTCGGGGTCCCATTTCGCCCCTTCGAGCATCATGCCCGAACACAAGACGCCGTCCTCGGGGTGTGTTTCTGGCGGGTCAAACCCACAAATGCCAAACTTGAAACTGAGCGTGTCGATGGCCACCATGTATTTTCTCGCAAAAGTTTGCAGCGTCCCGGTCATGAACCCTTGCGGGAAGAAGAATACTGGTAAAGGGAAACTCACAGGTAGTCCATTGACCAACCAGGTCCGCATGAACTCGATTCTGGACAACGCGTCCTTCATCCATGACCCAAGAGTCTTCATGGTGGCAAAGGACACCTTCTCCCAGATCGGCGGGAGTTGGTTGTTCATCAACCCGACGTACATGTCGTCCAGATCGCTCGACATGATCGCGAGGCCGCCGATTGCTCGTCTTAGTAATGAAAGTGAACTAGACATGTTCGTCATCAGGCGGTTGAATTTGACCATTTCCTGCATCAGTACTGTATCTAAAGATGTCAGTAAACCATTATCTTGGATCACGAACGTCGTCGGGCCCTTGTCGTCCTCATCGAGCAAAGCGGGCATGCGCTCCTCCGCGTCGTCAATAACATCAATAACAATCTCATCTGACGACTTGCCGCCTCCCCCACCGCCTTCTCGAGGTTGTAGCGCCAATATAGAGGACATCAACGTCGAACTCTCAGCTCGATTGAAGGTGATGTTCGCGTTCTCATGCATGCCGAAGATCTCCGGCTCGTCGATCTGAGGTAGACTCGAGAAGTAGTCCGTGTGTTCTTGCAAGGGTCCGACCGACGCCGGTTTGTACAACCCACTCCGAGAGAAGCTATGAGGCTTGTACTCGCCATTCTCCTGCACCATGATCGCCTCATTGAAATAGATACTAAGGATAGTAACGATACATCTCCTATCCCAGTCGTCCGTGACCCGACCACCATAATTGATATGTCCAGTAATAAATCTAAGAGCGTCCCACGGTATGCTTTCCTGCTCGTCTAAGAACCTCCTCATCACATTTATACTGGTTTCCAAATCGCTCTCGTCGAAGGCATACCTGATGTTCCACCCCAGCGGCCCGAACTTCCGCCGCTCGAGAATGTTGCCGTGGAAGAAACATAAAGCTGACAGGATCCGTTTAAAGGCATCACTCTTCGCACACGTATCAAAGTCCTCCGGCTTCACTAAGTTTTGATAGCTACGTAAAAGATTGGCCCGGATGCCTTTGGGAGGTTCATTGGTCATCTTGACGCCGTTCTGGAGCACCGCCACCGGGAAGTAGGGTGCCGGTGACGAGGTCAAGAACAGTCTAAAATCTTTATGGTTCGACTCCCGGTTCTCGCCCAGCTCGAAGCACATGACCTCCAAGTTGTGCATCCAGCTCTTCGCGAGCATGCAGTTCTGGAGGAGGACCCAGTCGCCCGTTTTGGTCCCTTTCGCTACTAACGACTCTGCTACGGGACCCTGGCCCTGTCCTAGACTGACTAGTTGTAGTCGGTCGGAATAATCTTTTTGTTTCGCTAATTTAAACAACATCCCGGTCGGATCCGAACCCTTCGACAGGATGAAGATGCACGGCGTCGCATTGTCCAAATCAGCATAGATCTCGTCCATGGTCCCGGCCTTCGCGTCGGCCAACTCGTCGCCGAACTCGCCTCTCACATATTCGTTCACGGCTTTCAACTGTTGCTCGTCCCGCAACGCTCGGATGGCGATTAATTTCGAGAATCGTGTCGTCGATTCTTCGAACGGTGCGGGGAGCGGCGTCGCGTAGGGGTCGGGGGCTTCCAACCATGTTAACCAAGAGTCCCAGTCCTTCGTTATGGAGAGAGTAACGCCGGCGTAGGGTGAGGGAATGACCTCCTCACCTGACGCATCTTCGAGGTTGAATTCCGCCGCACAGAGCAGGTCCCACGACGCCTCCGGAATCTTCTCCGGCTTCGGGTTCGTCGGTTGCGTATCGCGATCGACGATGCCCGGCCCGCGCACGAACAGCCCCCATTCTGATGAAGGGATCTTGTCCGCATGCCGCAGGATGTTAAAAACAAGCAGTGCCGAATACAAGGTCTTGTCCTTCTCGAACAACCCCCTACAAATATTGGCATAGCAGTTCTCCGTCGAGTACCTAATGATGATCTCCAGTCGCTTCGCCTGGTCCTCGCAGGGCTCCGAATTCTTCAGGCACAAGTTAAACAACGCCTGGTAGTACTGTAGGGAGTACTGGTACATCGGGTCGATCTGGGCCTGCGTGGGACCGACACCGTCACGACTCTCTCGCGAGGCGCGTAGACTCTCGTGCGGCCGCGTCGACGCCGTCACGGCGACCACGTCATGCGCGGAGCATCGACTCGGTCCGGACGGCCTCAAAATCCAAAAACAGACCAGACGACGCGCGTCGATGGCGTGGAGGCGCCGCAGCACCGCGGGACGCTGAGTCAGCGCCATGTCGGCGATCACGAAGTAGATGATGGAACCTCGAGTAGCTACCGTTCTGTAAGCCTCGCGAGCTTCATCAATCTCCTGCTTCGTGACCACAGCCGCCTCCATGCGCTTGCCGATCATGATACTGACCTTCTTACTTTCAGCTAAAGTGTTAATGAGATCCTCGTCGTCGAGGATGTTCCCTTGCGCCTCAGATAATCTTTTCAGGATATCAGCTTCGAGCTCGGCGACCTTCTTCCGGTCCGCCGACATCTGCAACAAGAGTTGCACATTTTTCTTCTCGACGGCCGGCATCTCCGCCTTGACGACGTCGCCCAACAGCTGGTCCTCGAGGCCTTCCATCGTCACCGTGAAGTTGATGATCGTCGTCTTGATCGCCACCTCCGGCAGGTAGTGGGGGTTCGGCATCTTCGACGTCATGAAGAGCTTGAAGAGGTCGTCGTAGTCCACGTTGCTATCGCCCAACCGTATGAGTCGGCGAGCCCCTTCGGTGAAGATCGCTTTGGCCAGGACCGGTTCTAGCGCCGGCTCGATGCTTTCGTGGACGTCTTCAATCAGCAACGGCTTGCCGTTTCGAATACCGTTCTCCAGAACTCGTAGCAAGTTTATGTCGGTCATCGTAGACGTTAACAACCCATCTTTTTCAAGCATTTTTCTCAACCATCTATTGGCCTGCGCTTGCGGGTCGATCATCAAGGGCCACCGTTGCCCTTGCATGACGAGGATGGCGTTATTTGTCGAGACTTCATCTGTCGGTAAGAGCTGCGTCTGCCACTCTCTTACCTGTACTGGGTCTCCGACCGTATTCAACAACGTCGGTGCGTCGGACGTCGGCAGGTCCAAGGATCTTGCCAATTCCGTCCAGTCCGCGAAGAGCACATCTCGGTAGGTTCCGGTGAAGGGTCCGTAGTAACTGATCGCCGCGCACGAGAGAAGAGTATCACCAATCAAGTCGATGCGCTGACTGCGAAAGTTCCCGAGGTTCTCCTTCCACCTGACACCCTCGGAAGACAACCCCCCGGTCAGCTTCTCCGCATTTTGCAGCCGCATGGCCGTCTGCGCCTGGGCGTCCATGAGTCTTTGTTTTTCGGCTACTGTTTCATCACAAGTTTTTTGCAGCTGTTCTACTTTGGCCACCACAGCAGCGAGGTTGTCGCGTTTCTCCTGCAGTTCGGCGTTGGCCGCCTCCAATTGAGCAGTTAACTCCGCGACCTTCGCCCGTTTGGGACCTACTTCTTTTGCTACTTTATGGTAGACGTTCATGGCGTGGAGCCACATACACAAGCCTTTCGCCGCCGTACTGACACGTTCGACGACGGCGACTTGCATGTTTTCGTCGTTGATGTATTTCTGCAGCTTCTTGATCGTCGGTTCCGGGATGTTATCTTTATCGTACGTCTTCAAGTTGTTCAGGAACTGGGAGTCGCCCAGGACCTTCTTCGCCGTCGGCCAGTCCGGTTTTTCATCTAGCATAATACACACGCCCTCCATCGTGATCTGGACCGCGGGCGCGGGCTTCGCGAAGGCCTTCACTTCCGTAATATCAGCTTTTGTGAGTGAGTCGAGGGCTTTGACGGCGTTATTTAAGGCGGGCATGGCGACATCTAAATCAGCTTGCGCGTCATCCGCGACGGCTTTGACCTCGGCGGACTGTTTCGCTAATGTAGCCTCTTCAGCCGACACTTTCTCCTTAACCACATCCGCTTCCGCTTGGTCGATAGCTACTTGTTTCAGCATGACCTCCGCATCCGCGGCCTTCTGCTCGAGCACGGGCGCCAATTCTTTGAGCTCGCCCCGCAACCCGTCCACCACCGCATTCGTCTCAGCTAACTTCGCGCAGCCGACCTCCATCTGCTCGATCTTCACGTCGACTTGGCCCTGTAATTCTCCCAGTTTTGAGGAGTACATCCCTATTAAGTCGAGATAAGATTTCGGCGTCGTATATGTTTTCCTCCGTAGTTCGTTGAAGAACTTTTCGCCAGTTTCATTAATAGAAGTGTGGACCTTCACGCAGATCTTCGCTACCGCTGTGCGGCAGACCTCCTCCTTCGCGTCGTCCTCGGCGCCGAACTTGAACGACGCGAGGAATTGATTGGCCACAGCGAACAATGCTGATTCCGGCCATCCCAAATACCAGTCGATCGTACAGCAATTCACGAGCGACGGGAACTGTCGACACCTAACTCGTAGAGCGTCACCGACCGGCGACATGCAGAGACAAATATGCAACTTGTCCCAGACCCTTGCTATAAATGTCGCGACGCAGTTATCCCTCGACGCTGGGACTCCAAGCGCGTCGCAGACCGGGATCATGTCGGAACAGATCTTGTCGAGCTCGTCCTGGGGGAACAAGTTCGGGATCTCTCCCGAATTCAGAATCGAGTTAATATCTTCAAGCATGCTCTCTTCGACCACTTGCGTGTCCGTGAAGAGAAAAGCGACGTTCTCGCCCTCGACGCCGGTCTTGATCATGAAGACCTTGATGTCTTCTCTAAAATCTTTGAGGCCATAACCCCGAGAAATTTCAATGGACAGGCAGGGCATTTGCCCGATGAACGCGGCCATGCGAGTGGTGGACTGTTTACCTGAGCCACCAACACCGACGAGCATGGCGTTGCCTCTAGGTTGCCTTAAGATCCTAGACATCCTGGCAATGTGCCTAACAGCGTCCGAGAAGAACACGAGGTTCATGCGAGTGGGAAAGGAGACGTTGTATTCGTCCAACGCATCGCCCAACAACGACGTTATTTTATCGATGCCACCCAACTCATACCGACGGTTCTCGACATCCACGCCGGCCTTCATAAAATCACAAAAAAGCACGGAATTCTCGCCGAAGATCTGGTCTGGCGTCTGTGGCATTTGGCCCAGATGCCTCGACAACAGGTCGCAAGCTAATTTTTCAAACCAGCCCTGGTCCTCGAAGTTTATTAACCGATCATAGAAAACTCTCTGAGACTCATGCAGCCATAATTTTGACAAAGTATCTTGGTCCTTGCACTTCAGAGGACTAATCATGAGCATCCCTTGAAATACTTTGGAGATATCTCTCAAGTTAAAAGTATAGTGGAACTTCGCCGGCGTCGGTAGTAATTCAGCACTGATGCTATTATACACCTCAATGGTAGCCGCGACAATCCCTCCCACAAGTCTCTGAACTTCTTTATCAAAGGGTTTCATAAAGCCGCTGAAAATCGACTCGAAGATGACCTTCATGACCGCCTCCGAGGCTGGTGGGACACAAAACACGTTGTAGTGCCGCGTGAATCTCGGGGTCACTACGGACCTTCCACCTCCCGGCGGCGCCGCACCCGTGAAGAGCATCGTGTCTGTGATGTCCTTCCAGAAGAGCTTGTCCCTATCGTAGAATCCTTTAAAGTCCAAGAACTGCCTCAAGAGCTCAACAGGTGGCTGGGCACCGTAACTTTCGACCTGCGCGGAGCATTATCGTCAAAGCGGTCCGAATGGCCTCAAAATCGAGTAAGGAACCACTCTCATGGAAGTGAGATGGACACGAGTCGCATCGATGGCGTGAAGGCGCCTCTACACAACAGGACGCCGAGATCGCACGAGGGGCATGTTTATGTCGTCGACGAAAAAAATGCACTTCTTCCCGGCCGGCGCGCCCAGCAGGTTCTTCCGCTTCTTTTCTAGTTTGGACTCAATCGCTTGCTGCGTGATCAACGACAGCGTCTGCGCCGAAAAGTTCATAAACGTCGGGACCACAGCTAGTCCACCTTCGTCGGGGTACGGTTCTAGGGATCTTAAGAGATTTTGGACCATGACCGTCTTGCCCGTGCCCGTCATGCCCGTCACGAAGACGGGCTTGTCCACCGTGATCAAGGTGCGCATTAAATAGCTAAACCTGGTGGTATCCTCGGTCGGCACCAAGATAGCCGTATACGCAAGATCCTTCTGGTACTTGAAACTCGGAACGATGTTCCGCCAGGGCACGAACTTGCCGCCTTCTACCGTGCAATCGACGAAATAATCAAAAGAAGTACCCATTCCCGGAACGTCCAACGGAATCGCCGACCCTTCTTCACCTGAAATTTCCATCATTTCTTTGGCGAAGTCGTCGAACTGCTCGTGGTCCTGGGCCTGGCAACTACCTCCGATGGACCAGACGAAGGAGAAGTACCAGAGCTTTTCCACTAATCGTTCTAGGAGATCGGGTTTCTCGGCGTAGGTCTCGAACTGCACCTTGCTTTCCGGTCCAAACAGGATAGACTGGAAGATCATCGCACTACTGGTAGCGAGTTGGATGTCCACACACCCGACGGGCTCCTTGCACCTCTTTCTTTGAAAAGTAAGACCCTTCTGGAAACAGTTCTCGTACAACGCAATTAACTTGACTTTGACCGCGTCCGGAACACTTTCAGGAAAGGTCTGGGTCCAGGACGTGACGTAGGGCATCCACCCCAAGTCACTCGGAGTCATGAACACAACTCCAATTCTCGAAACAGTAGCAGGCGAAGCCACAGCTAGGTCCATGACCTCGAACAGCATCTTCATCTCCACCTTTAGTTTTATTCTCTCACCGTTCGCCAGACACAACGTCATGTTGTCGTCGAGCACCGTGTTCATGTTCTCGATCCAGAGCGCGTCGATGGGACCGTCAAACACGGTCCACTTCCTCACGGGCGTTTCGTCGTTGACCGCTCTCCTCATTATAGTAGAGGCTAGTCCATCGCGCCACTCCTGGGTCACCATGTTGACCTCCCCATAAAGTTCGCCCATCGTGATGCATTTGGGGTTCAGGATCTCGAAGGCCACCTCCTGGTACTGCTCGTTCTTACTTCCTGCTTTGTGTAGCGACGTCATGATTCTACTCAGTATTCGGTAGCACGTCGACTTGCCGGCGCCGGTCGGTCCCACTAATGTGGCCCCGAATCGAATGTTAAAAATGTCGAACATTTGAATGACTTTTTTATGGAATCCTGGAACGTTCTGCAAGCCGGCCTTCGTGATTTCATCTTCCATGGCCACTTGGAACTCGCCGTAGTCG